>Ga0172378_10003985_pt1 | contig 13888 bp, 11 predicted proteins | sample GrowelOW332metaG_FD_119755 | JGI IMG/M metagenome (GOLD analysis project Ga0172378, IMG submission 119755) | Groundwater microbial communities from an aquifer near a municipal landfill in Southern Ontario, Canada - Pumphouse #3_1 metaG | ecosystem: Environmental > Aquatic > Deep subsurface >... | reverse complement strand
TTAGTGTGTTTCGGGACTGCAAAAGTACACCCTTTTGCTTTATCTCCAAACGTTTTCTGACTTATTTCCTAAAGTTTTTCCTAACACCTTCATTCTTAATCCAATGAATCCATGCTTTTTTTTCAAACTGTCGGTATCAGCTTTTGCTCTTAAAACTGTGTCAGGAATAGATTTAAAAGTAGGGGCCTGATTAGTAGTACGGTATGTTATTTTTAATAATTTAGCCATTTGTATTGTTATTCTTACAGGAACTCAATTATAAACACTCATGAAACAGTTATTGTTACTTTTCGCTCTACTTATTTTTACGCCAATGGTCACTTATTGCCAGATAGAAGACCCTGATTATGGTCAAAATGTTCTTAAAGACCAATCTGAGCCCGGCAATAGTTTCACTGACCGGCTGATTTATGGCGGTAGTATAGGCCTTCAATTCGGATCTATAACCCTGCTTGATTTTTCTCCTGTGGTAGGTTACCGGATTACTCCTAAGCTTGAAGCCGGCATTGGTGCTACTTATAAGTACTATCGTTACAAGGATTTTTACCGGGATCAGACTACCGGAGAAAGCTTTGATTTGAAGAGTAATATTTTGGGTGGTAGTGTATATACCAGATATCACTTCCTTGAGAACTTCTTTGCGCATGTTGAGTATGAGCGACTTAGGTACAACTATGATGAGTTGTACTATTCAGGTAGCACTATGATGAGGCAGGCTAACCATGTATATGTAAATAGCCTGTTCGTTGGCGGAGGGCTCAGTCAGCGGATATCCCAACACTCATACTTCTATATTATGGCCCTCTGGAACCTCAATGATGATGCCATGTCACCTTATTCAAACCCGGTAATCAGAATGGGTGTTTTATTGGGAAAGTGATTTCCACTTAGTATATCTCCATTTCATCAACAAACAGCCAGGCATCACCGTCAACTCCCCTCCATGCAGGAAGTTTGCCAATGTTTGCTACCTTAACTTTAACAAAACGAGCCGACAAGGCACCTTCAAACTCAACAGTAAGTGATGAATGATGCTTCTTTAGCTTCTCCCCTGCCTGTTTATTGAGCACCGTCCCTGCACTTCTAAAGGTGTTGCCGTCATCCGAGATCCATACTTCAACAGCTCCCGGAGCCATAATCCAGCTCTGATTGTCATCAAGATAGCCCACTTTCACCCTGTTAACCTTCTGCGAACTATCTAAATCAATAGTTACTTCAAGGTCATCGCCCCACCACCCCTGCCATAACATTTGGCAGGCCTGGGTTCCCCGCACTCCGTCAACAAGGCTCTGGTCGCCATTGGCTTTGTATAATTCGTGAGCCTTAGTAATATAGTCTGTCTTTTTCCCTACCCCTTTGTGCATTGCAATACCTTCTTTAAAGTAGTTCATCATAGTCATACGATACTCTTCAGGAGGAATGCTGGTTTCATGGAAAATTTCAGGGCCATACTTAATAGCAGTATCCACTAATTCATTAAGCATCTCAACCATACCCGGCTTCAACTGATGATCACCCCGGTTCTTAAAAATCCAGTCGTCAGTAAAAGGTAGTGACTTACTTACTTCAAGCCAGGCATATTTGACTGATTGTATGGCCATCAAAACACGATGCGAGGCTACACTATCCTCTTTACATGCAGCCAGGGCATTATTAAAGATTCTGAAATACTCTTTCAGGTTACCCGGTGAAAGATATCCGGTTGAATGAGTAAAAGGAGGTTCATAGAGAGTTAGAGCCTTACCCGACTTATCCAATTCATCCTCCATCCTCGTTATGTACTCCATTATATAAGGAGCAGCCTGCTTCCCATAGTATCCGTTAACGAAATCATTGACCAGGCTATCTGCATCCAGATATGGATTCCACAACAGTTTTGAAAGTACATAACAACGTAATTCACTAAATTCACCTCCCCTAGTGCCTCGTAATCCCTGTTCAAACATCATAGCAGCACCATAGTGGTCAAATAACCGCAAATTTGGTCCCAATACTTTGAAATTAGGAAAAGGGGCCAACAGATGTGAAAAATTAATCACATAGTCCCATATCAGTATATTGTTGGTGAGCGCTGACCACGACTTCAAGTCATGATAAAAACTACCGATTGATGTATCTGCTTCAATAGGCACATTCCGGTTGCACTCGATGGTACAGAGCATAATGTTTACATTGGGCAGAGGCTTGGTAACCGCAGGCGCTTTACGTGTATATTGATATGCCAGGGTCGAAATTACCTTGTCAGGAAATCGTGCAGCTAACTGATTCACAAACCGCAACATAGTCCCTGAAGGCGAACCTTCCACTGAATCGGTTGCACGGCATTGGTCGCATTGGCAATAGTTGAAATTATCCATCTGGCTCACCGACCAATACTTAGCAGAAGGATTAGCTTCTATTTGCTCTTTCAGATTTTGGTACACAATTTCAAGAACTTCAGGGTTAGACAAACACACCTGATCAGGAGTTCTTATACCGTTGCGTAACGCATAATATTCCGGTTTTGCATTAAACCATTTATCAGGCGGCAGCAATGTATGTAACGTATGCACCCATAGTCCCCATTCATTTGATACAGGCCATGAAGGCTTATCAGTATCTTTGGGCGAGGCTGAAAGTTTATGAAAGTCAATGTAATTCTGAAAAGTTGCCTCATAATAATAAGGCACTCTAAAGGCAAAGGCAGGAGCATCCAACCAATCCATTTCAGGAACTATAAATGTACTCCTCGTTGGGATAACGATAGCATCATGCGCATAATGCCTTACTCCTGCATATTTTTCCAGAAAACTGTATACGGCATTCTCCAATCCTCTGATGGTAGTTGCTGAAATGAACATGAATCCCCGCTTTACTTTAATACTGAATGCATCGTTAAGAACCTCTTTGTTTTTAAGGTTATCAGGGTGTGTGTATGACGAGAAAGTTTCAGGTGAAACAAGTTGAAATCTGATCTGATAACCTCCTTTCAAATGCTTCATCTGCAATTCAGTGCCTGTTATTTCCCGGATATATTTATTGAAAAGGATTGCAGTTTTCCTGACTGAATCATTATCCATAGGATTAATAACAGCAACCGGTTTCCCATCTCTAACCAAAACAAATTCAGAGCCTGCACACGGTCGCACAAATAAAGCAAGAAGCGTAATTAAGAGTAGTTTTTTCATGATTTCAATTAGTATTCAAAATTCTGCTGCAATAATGACCAAGTTTTTTTTACTCAATGCTTAATTGAATGGTCAAAAGAGATCTAATCTATAATACAAATCGTTTGATCCTATAATAAATCTTTACTCGAATCCGCCTTTTCCTCGATACAATTTCACGGGACCATCTAACTCAAGCTTAACTACAGTCAGATATTGATCCTGAAGGTTTGCCGGTACATCAATGAAGACTAAACCGGGAACCGGACTCCAGGATATTTTTCCGACCACCTTAACCGGTAATTCTTCATGAGTGCCAAGTACAGTCGCTCTCTTTATTGTACTGGTCAGTCCTTTGATAAATATATCACTTCTGTCATCCGTAAAGAGATAAAGCACTGTTGAGTCTTTTGATAAAGAGGTAGCGCCATGGAAATGTCCATCAGGGATTCCCGCCAGTGTATTAAAAATAGCCTCCTCATGCTTTGAAGTCCATTTTCCCATTTCCTTAAGTATGTTCACCTGCTCATCAGCAATAGTACCATCTTCTTTTGGCCCGATGTCCAGCAGTAGATTCCCTCCTTTCCCGGTTACTTCCGAAAGGATGGTTATTAATTCTTCAGGGGTTTTGTATTCTGTGTCTTTGGGTTGGTAGCCCCAGCTCGTATTCATAGTCAGGCATAATTCCCAGGCTTTGTGTGGCGTGACGTGAATAGGAATATTCTGTTCAGGTGTATCATAATCCCCGTAACCTGTCAAACGCCCGTTAATAATTGCCAGGGGATTGTGATCAAGAATTGCCTTCCTGATCTCAGGCGCTTTCCATTCGTCTGCTGTATGTTCCCAATCACCGTCAAACCACCAGAGATCCGGATTATATTTTTCAAGCAACTCCCCTATTTGTCCATGGCTGAACTTCAGGAAACGATTCCATTTTTCAGGATGTTCTGCCAGGATGTATTTCGATGAATCACGCAGAAAACCGGGGTAATCCTGATCAGTCCAGTCAATCAGTGAAAAATACAGACCAGTTTTAATTCCTGTTTTCCTGAGTTCCGTAACAAAAGGAGTTAAAACATCCCGATGCGCCGGTGATTTCTTCGGAATACTTAAATCATTAAAATGGGTATCCCATAAAGCAACTCCATCATGATGTTTTGAAGTAATGACCGCATATCTGGCACCACTTTCCTTTATCAACTTAACCCATTCTTCAGGTTGATAGTTGGAAGCAGTAAAGCCATTAATCTGCTTCATGTAATCCGCGTGTGATATCCTGCCATTATGAAATGACCATGATTCTGAAATACCATCTACTGCATAAATTCCCCAGTGGATAAAGATCCCCAAACGGGCACCTTCAAACCACTCCATCTTATTGGCTTGTGCATCCTGTTTGATTGTTGGTTTCTCTTGTGCCATCAAAATGGTCGGCAACAAAGCTACCCATAAAAATAGTTTGAACTTTTTACTCATCCGCGACATAATTTTCATACCTATAGTTGTTATAAATGAATTCGTAGGAATTTACCTTGATTGAAAATACCTCTTTAAAACTAAGCAAAACTAACAAAAAACAGGTCAACCTGATGCTTGGTCAAATGGAGGTGTAACCAAATTAACCTCAACTGGCTACTATCAAAACAGGTCAACCTGATGCTTGGTCATATAGAGGTGTAACCATATTAGCCTCAACTGGATACTATCAAAGCAGGTTAACCTGATGATTGGTCATATGGGTTGTTAGTTAATTTTTACCGCTTTTAGCCAAAAATCATTCTTCTTCAGGAACGACAGCCCTTTCAAAGAAAGGACTACTACTTCATCCTCATCAAACCAACCCATACAATTTGAATTGGTATAGGCCTTTTCATCACTCAGTACCAGCACCGGATCACTCACTGTTCCGGTCTGCTTGTCAATACTAATATGATAGGTTTTATCCAGACTTCGCACCAAAAGAGATATACGCTCAGGTGTTTCATAATTGCTGAGGGCAATTGACAAGCCATTTCCATTCACAATATTCATATCACCTTCAACGAATTTGGCTAATCTTTTTATGGGAGTTATCCATTTTTCATTTCCATCATGATCATAACAAGCTACAATGAGTCCTTTACTTCCCCATTTAATAGTAGTACCGGTTCTGTCAGTCTTTACCTTAACATATAAGTCCTGAATCACCAAGTATATATTATCTGCATCTACCGAAGTTGAAAAGATGGAATAGGTGTTTAAATTTTTAATGGGCGTTAACTTTTTCCCAACCATACCAGCACTCTTATTTTTCATGGCATTAAGTTTTGCCAGAGCAGCTTTATCGAAGTTCTTATCGGTTATTTTTTTAACTGTTTTTTTATCAAAATCAATCTTTAATATCGCCAGTCCCTCTGCTTTTTTTCTGTATTTCGTACAGGAGGCAAAATATTCACCATCGTCTGACTTAACCACATCAAAATGATCATAGTTATAAATATCGGCCTTAAGCGGAGCAAAAGAAGCCATCGCTGCATTACCCAGGACATCAAATTTGGTAAACATGTAAGTGATCTTTCTACCCTCTTCTTTCACATTGTGATGAATGAGTTCACCATTTCCGAGCAGAAAACAATAGTTGTCCCCGTCTTTTAAAAAGTTACCCTTTGCAGAATATATCTTCTGGCACTCCTTATTAAATACATCATAAACAACCTTCGGACCATGATCTTTTCCCTTTTTAAACAATTCGCCCACCAGAAAATACTCTTCATTCTCCGAAGGCCTGATAATGAAATTTTCAGAAGAAGCATTGGCAAGTTCCTGAACGTCAAGTAATCCCGCACCATCTATACTGTATGTAATACCCACTATAGAATAATCCTTTTTATCATTCTTAACATAACCAACAATTACCACAGCGCGTATATCAGGTCTGTAAAATGTATAAGGAAAGGCAATAAATTCAGCATACGCTTTCCGGCTATAGATTACCTTTTTATTTGCAGTTAAGTCCAAAGGGATATTCCTGATTACATTCATTGACTTATCATAAATCATGATGCCCGACTTATTTACCCCCGATCTGTAATAAGCGTACATGGTACTATCATTGATCTTCTTCAGTTGTTTGTTACTGCCAATAGAGAAGAGCGCCCAATCAGAAACATTAATCTTCCCCATTTCCTGCTGGGCCGACAGCATACCCGAGAGCATCATAACGCATAAAAAAAGCAGAGTCTTTTTCATAATAAATGTGGTTGTTGGTTATTTAAAGCACTGAATTTATTAGTGTTTGTTGTTTAGTCTAAAGTATTGAACTTGATAAAGGAAATGGAGTAATAATACATTTTTGAGTCAATATCCTCGCCCAACGCTGAGGAATAGTTCGATTGATTCATTACCGGCTGAAAAGCAAACTGGATTTTGAAATTATCAAAGAAACTCCTATCCCTCTTCTGATAATCGAAAACCAGTTCAGCAAACAGACAGGGTCGGAAAAACGAAAGAATAAAAGGATCTTCTTTAACAAAAAAAGGATCACCCAAAGGCACTACCATAGCATTCAGCTTATAGCCGGCACCCAGTCCAACGCCCACGGGGCTATAGGCTTCACGGGTGGAACCGGCTCCATAGCGTAAAGCAACGGCAACCGGTAATCCAACATCTGCAAATACATCATGATGCGCGTCCGAACTATAGCGGATGCCCCAATATATGGATGCATTTACACCTATACCGATATTTGGATGCGGACAATAAACAGGAATATAATAGCCGTAACTGAGATTGAACAACCGGCTCACGGCTTCAGAATTCCGGAGTTCTTTAGTGCCATTAACCATTTCATATTCACTTCTTTCAATCCGGTAATTGGAGAATGCAACTGAAAGTTCGCGGCTTTGGCCAAATACTCCGGCTGTTATGAATACCAGCAGGTAAAATAATAAAGTCTTTTTCATGAGTGCTTGTCAATTGTTGAATCATGCCGGGTAAAACTACCTTGAAGCATTGGTTTAAGCAACAAATATAAAAAAGAGATTTAAATAAATATAAAAATAAATATTACCTCAGTGAATTAAATAGATATACTGAAGCCCATGACTATCATAACGCCAGGGTATCCTGAGCATATCTATGATCATATCTTTTCAGATGGATACCCCTTACTGTATAATTTCAAGAATTCTGCTCATCATAACTATCGGCAGAAGTAACACAGATAGTATCCATTTCCTATTCAGAATAAGCAAACAACGCTTTTACGTTTAATGAAATCAAAGCTCCCCGGCGGTGACTAATATACCTACATTATACTGATATACTTGTGAAAAGTAGCCCAGGTATCTGTTGACATTCATGAGTACATACGAAGTATTTTTATTGAGGTGATCAGGGAGTCCAATTGTTTCCGTTTTGTCAGAGAGCTCTTCTATGTTGTCAAGTTCAGCCCTGTAATCGTTCAAAAATTTAGTAAACAATGCTGATTTCTTTTGGCTGCATTCCACTTTATTATGATAAACCTGTCTGTTCAACTCATTCTCTTGCACACTGACATCTTTGTTTGCGTACTTTAATTGGTTCAATATTTCAAGTATGGAATCATTCTTAGCATACAATTCATTATCGAGAGCTTCCGTTGCAGAATACAAATCGTTATATTTTTCACGCTGTAAAGAGTGTAATTCCATTATTCTGTCTCTTGAATCGTAGTACTCCATTATTTCATTATTATTAATCATATCATCAGGCGACCTATACCTCTTATAATTCTCTTCATAATTGGAGAATAGCAAACTAATAGAGTCCATTCTTGCTTGGAAGGAACTTACTTCTTGTTCTGTAGCAGTTGATAAATTATTGGGTATGGGTGGCAGTAATTTTAACAATTTAGTCTGGTTCAGAACCTGAGCATTACCGTTTGTGAAAATCAGTAATGAAAAAATCACCGTCAGGGTTGATACTAAAGATCTCATAATTCAAAATAATGGGTATAAATATTCAAACGGTTACCAATGCCATGCGCATTGAACACACCAAATATATGAATTTAATCCGCTCATCTAAATTAATCATCTTATCTATTAAAAGAGCCGGTATTAATACCGGCTCTTTTAATAGCAAATTCATAAACAAAGTTGATGTAACTGACTTATGCTTTCGGGATATTCTTTAATATTTCGATGGTGAAATCCCAGAATTTCTGCATGGAAGCAATTTCTAACCGTTCATCAGGCGAATGCACCCCTCTCAGGGTCGGGCCATACGAAATCATGTCCATCAATGGGTACTTTTCACCAACTAATCCGCATTCAAGTCCGGCATGAATGGCTTTTACTTTGGGTGAATATCCAAACAAGCGTTCGTAGGCTGCTTTTGATATTTCCAGTATTTTGGAGTCAGGGTTAGGTGTCCAGCCCGGGTAGCCGTCAGAATGTACTGATTTACCCCCCGCGAGGTTGAAAACAGCTACTACCATATTTCCAATATCATTTTTTTCAGACTCAACAGAACTACGTTGGCTGGTGGTTATTTCAATGCTATCCTGTTTTGTTTTTACGGATGCAAGGTTGGTAGAAGTTTCCACAAAATCAGGGATGCTGGCCGACATAGCAATTACACCATGAGGACAAGCATATACTGAATTCAACAGTTTCTGCTGAGTATCATGATCCATTACTTTTGCAGGGTTTTCAGCAGCAACTGCTTCAATCAGCAAACCCGGTTCGGTAATATTGTATTCTGCTCTGACGGTTGTGTTGAATTCTTGTACGAATTTCACAAAATCTTTTCCTTTGGCTGCAGGAATAGCAACCACTGCTGAGCCCTCGCGAGCAATAGCATTACGCAGATTACCGGCATTAAAACTTGCCAGTCTCAATTCAAACTCCTGAGTGGCAACCCAAAGTAGCCTGTTAAGGATCTTATTTGCGTTACCCAATCCCTTATTGATATCATCACCTGAGTGACCACCTTTTAATCCGCTGACTTTAATACGATATCCTTCACTTTTTACCGTACTATTTTCCATTTTGCAGGGAAGTGTGATTACCGTATCCTTACCACCGGCGCAACCAATAAATATCTCACCTTCATCTTCAGAATCAAGATTAAGCAAAATAGTACTCTTTAACGTTGTTTTATCTAATCCAAAAGCGCCTGTTAAACCGGTTTCTTCATCCACAGTAAATAAACATTCAATGGGGCCATGTGCAATATCAGTTGCTTCGAGTATAGCGAGTTGAGTTGCAATCCCTATTCCGTCATCAGCGCCCAGAGTAGTCCCTTTTGCCTTAATCCATCCACCATCAATATAAGGTTGAATAGGATCAGTATCAAAATCATGCTGCACATCACTGTTTTTTTCACAAACCATATCCATGTGGCTTTGCAGTACCACACTTTTAAGGTGTTCCATGCCTTTCGAAGCAGGTTTGCGAATAATTACATTACCGGTTTTATCAACAATGGTTTCCAGATTATGCTTCCTGCCAAAATCAGCAAGGTAAGCAGCAATTTTACCTTCATGCTTTGAAGGCCTTGGTATTTGACAAATCTCTGCGAAATAGTGATACACCCGGGCGGGTTTCAGATCTTTTAATACATCATTCATTGTTTTAGTTTTTAAGTATCCGTTATATTTTCTATTAAATTAGAATCTGCTTTTGGTCCTCTTAACTATTACCTGCTATATTTTTAACTAATTCTTTTGGTTATGCTTTTTTTGTTGACCAACCGTATCGGTGGTGTCTTCTATTGAACCTCGTTATCTGCCTGGGTTCTCTTAACATGTATCGGTTATGTTTTCAACTATTTCGTTTGGTTATGCTATTTTGTTGACCATGAGTGTCTGTTGTATCTATTTTAGTACTCTGGTATCTGCTTTTGGCCCTCTTAACTACTGCCTGCTATATTTTTAACTAATTCTTTCGGTTATGCTTTTTTGTTGACCAACCGTATCGATGGTGTCTTCTATTGAACCTCCTTATCTGCCTGGGTTCTCTTAACATGTATCGGTTATATTTTCTGCTTTAAGAGTTTAATAGTCAGAGTGGGGTTTGCTGAACCAAATACCGTACTGCCCGCAACCAGCACATCGGCGCCGGCTTTAATAAGTAGTGGTGCATTATCAAGGTCCACTCCCCCATCAATTTCAATCAAAGCTTTTGACTTCCTGATGTCAATAAGGTTCCTTAATTTTACAATACGGTTATAAGTTTGCTCAATAAAATGCTGTCCGCCAAAACCCGGGTTCACTGACATCAAAGTCACCAAATCAACATCAGTAATTATATCCTCCAGCAGCATGATCTGAGTATGTGGATTGAGCACCACACCGGCTTTCATTCCCAATCCTTTTATTTGTTGTATTGCCCGGTGAAGATGAGTTACGGCCTCCAGATGAACAGTTAAAATATTTGCCCCGCAGTCGCGAAAAGCTTCAAAATATCTTTCAGGCTTAATAATCATCAAGTGAACATCCAACGGCTTAGTGGCATATTTACTGATAGCCTTAATCACCGGCATTCCGTATGAAATATTCGGCACAAACTCACCATCCATCACATCTATGTGAAACCAATCGGCTTCACTCTTATTAACCATTTCAATATCCCTGCTCAGGTTCGCAAAGTCGGCCGACAAAAGTGAAGGCGCAATTAAATGTTGACTCATAGATCTAATTTTGTGCGAAGTTAAGTATATTTAACCAAAAAAAGAGCGGCAATTGCCGCTCTTTTACTATTAGATAATTTCTCAAATCAGTTGGATGAATGCAGTATCCTTATATGATGCTGTCATTGCAAATAGCCATAGAAGCTACCCCAAATAAGTCTTCAATATTTTGCTTCTTGAAGTGTGTTTCAACCTTCTGATTGCTTTTTCTTTAATTTGGCGCACTCTTTCACGGGTAAGGTCAAAGCGTTCACCAATTTCTTCAAGCGTCAGGGGGTGTTCACCACCCAAACCGAAGTACAAACGAATCACATCAGCTTCACGACAAGTCAATGTTGACACCGCCCGTTCAATTTCTTTACGGAGTGATTCATACAAAAGTTCTGTTTCAGGAGTCGGACTGTCATCACTGCGCAAAACATCGTACATGTTATTGTCCTCATCCTGCACCAATGGAGCATCCATCGATACATGACGACCTGAATTACGCATAGATTCCTTAACCTCATTTTCGGTAATTTCAAGCAATCCGGCTATTTCATCATAATTTGGTTCACGTTCATATTCCTGCTCCAACTTTGCATAAGCCTTATTGATTTTGTTGATTGAGCCTATTTTGTTAAGCGGAAGCCTTACAATACGTGATTGTTCAGCAAGAGCCTGAAGGATTGATTGACGAATCCACCATACAGCATAAGAGATAAATTTAAATCCCCTGGTTTCATCAAATCTTTGAGCTGCTTTAATCAAACCCAGATTTCCTTCATTAATCAAGTCAGGTAAGCTTAATCCCTGGTTTTGGTACTGTTTTGACACAGAAACCACAAAACGAAGATTAGCCTTGGTAAGTTTTTCGAGTGCCATACGGTCGCCCTGTTTAATCTTCTGAGCCAAGGCGACTTCCTCATCTGCAGTGATCAACTCCACCTTCCCGATTTCCTGCAGGTACTTATCAAGCGAAGCTGTTTCGCGGTTAGTAACCTGTTTAGTAATCTTTAATTGCCTCATTTATATCCCTTAATTTAATTAGGCAGATAACTGCTATGACATTAATTTATTTGTTTTCTTCACCCGGTTTAGGAAGTAAAACTTTATGTGAAAGTTTAAGCTTTCCTGTTTTGCTATCAACTTCAATGAGCTTAACATCTATTTCGTCACCCACCTTCAATACGCTCTCAACGTCTTTAAGGCGTTCATGTGTGATTTCAGAGATGTGCAGCAATCCGTCTTTTCCCGGAAGTATTTCAACGAAAGCTCCGAAATTAGTAATATTTTTTACTATGCCATGATAAACAGTTCCAATTTCAGGGATTGCAACAATGCGTTTGATTTTTTCCAAAACTGCATCAATTGCTTCCTTATTATTCGAAACGATATCAATGACTCCAAACTCACCTACTTCTTCAATAACAATAGTAGAGCCTGTTTCACGTTGCATTTCCTGAATTACCTTACCGCCCGGTCCTATAACAGCACCGATAAATTCTTTAGGGATACTCAATTTAACAATACGTGGTACCTGTGGTTTATAGTCTTCACGAGGAGCTGAAATAGTCTTTTCAATTTCACCAAGTATGTGCATCCTGCCTGCTTTTGACTGTTCAAGAGCCTTGGCTAATACATCATAAGGAAGTCCGTCAACTTTTATATCCATCTGGCAGGCAGTGATACCATCACGTGTACCGGTAACTTTAAAGTCCATATCACCAAGGTGGTCTTCATCGCCCAAAATATCACTTAATACAGCAAACCGATTAGTTTTAGGATCAGCAATCAATCCCATTGCAATACCTGAAACAGGTTTTTTCAACTTAACCCCTGCATCCATCAATGCCATAGTACCTGCGCAAACAGTTGCCATAGATGATGATCCGTTTGATTCGAGTATATCAGAAACAACCCTGATGGTATACGGATTAACATCCGGCCCCGGTATCATATTCTTTAATGCCATAAGAGCCAGGTTACCATGACCGATTTCACGGCGGCTGATGCCTGCTATTCTCTTTACTTCACCGGTTGCGAATGGCGGGAAGTTATAATGGAGCGTAAAATTTACTTTTCCGTCAAGTACAGCGCCATCAATAATTTGTTCATCAAGTTTTGTGCCTAAGGTAACGGTGGTTAATGACTGTGTTTCACCACGAGTAAAGATAGCTGAACCATGACAAGCAGGCAGATAATCAACTTCGCACCAAATAGGACGGATTTGATCAAGCTTACGGCCATCCAAACGTTGCTTGGTATCAAGGACTACATTACGTACACCTTCTTTTTCAACTTCATTAAAATAACGTTTTATCATGAAGTCTTTTTCTTTTGCTTCTTCCTCAGGAAGAGTAGCAATAAAGTCACTTAAAACAGCTTCGAAAGCATCACTGCGTTCATGTTTAGCTGATGCAACACTGGCTATTTTTACTACTTTATCATAGCAAAAATCGTGTAACCGCTGTTTTAATTCGTCGTCATTAGTTTCATGACAATATTCACGTTTAGGTGAAGAAGCAGGAACCATGGCAGCCAGATCCAACTGAGCCTGGCACTGTATTTTTATAGCTTCGTGAGCAGCTTTTAATGCGTCGATCAAATCAGACTCGGAGGCTTCTTTCAATTCACCTTCAACCATCATTATATTGTCGATTGAAGCAGCAACCATCAGGTCAATATCAGCTTCTTCCAACGCTGATACGGTAGGATTAATAACAAAAGCACCATTAATACGGGCCACCCTTACTTCAGAGATCGGACCATTAAATGGGATGTTACTAACAGCAAGAGCAGCGGAAGCTGCTAAACCTGCCATAGCATCAGGTAATATATTGTTATCTGATGAGATCAGGGTAATGATGACCTGTGTTTCAGCATGAAAGTTGTCAGGGAATAGTGGGCGTAAAGCTCTATCCACCATACGGGCAATCAGGATTTCATAATCTGAAGGCCTGGTTTCTCTTTTAAAGAACCCGCCTGGAAAACGGCCTGAAGAAGCATATTTTTCACGATATTCAACGGTAAGAGGCATAAAATCAACGTTCTCACCAGCTTCCTTTTTGGCTACCACAGTGGCCAGCAGCATGGTATCGCCCATACGT
>Ga0172378_10003983_pt1 | contig 13894 bp, 10 predicted proteins | sample GrowelOW332metaG_FD_119755 | JGI IMG/M metagenome (GOLD analysis project Ga0172378, IMG submission 119755) | Groundwater microbial communities from an aquifer near a municipal landfill in Southern Ontario, Canada - Pumphouse #3_1 metaG | ecosystem: Environmental > Aquatic > Deep subsurface >... | reverse complement strand
TACTGTCTTTTTCTTTCATAAAAAGTTTCCGCGTGAATTTCGTTTCATTGTTTTCCAATTTAAGCTAGGTTGTTTTTGTTGTTTTTCTCTACAAAAAATCGCGCCTGCCACACCATTAACGAATATATAGTATTCATTGGTGTTCAAACGCGATTGTGTTTGGCGGAAGGCTAGGGATTCGAACCCCAGAATGCTTTCACATTAACGGTTTTCAAGTTTTTCTGCCCATTATTTATTTAAAATTATCCAATCCCCGATAAAGCCACATAAAACACGCAAAGTGCCGATAAAACAAGCAAGGTGTCCCCCTGATAAAATTACCCGTCGTTATCCAATCCCCGTGTCTACCTTTTAAAATTATCTAAACCCGCCACTCATTTGGTAGACATTCCAGTAGACAAATCCAACAGTTTATTAAATTAAACCATCGGAGTTAAAGATTGCTTTTTTAGCATTGTCTTTTTCGTAGACTTATTTTTGTTATTAACAACAATGTTTAAATATAGAAAATTGTAAAAAACTTCCTATAAAAGCATAAAAAAATATAAAATTATGTTATAATAAGAAAAAATTTGTATAAGGAACATCTGAACATATGAAAAATAAAGATACTTATGTGGTTCTTGATAAAAATAATTTTATTAAAGAAATATTATTACATGATGGTTATTTTGTTGATCAAATACCACCCTGTTTTTCAACAGAATCATTATCAAAGGTTTTTGATTCTAACAGTTTTTATAATCAAATAACTTCAACTTTTAGTATTAAAGACATAAAAGCCTATCCCATATAACTCAGTTTTTACAAGGAAAATTTGCTTAGAAGAATTTTATCATTTCCTAATATTTTGGTTTATATTAGATTATTAAAAATACTCCAAAAAAATTTTGAAATATATAATAATTTATTATATAGTAACAACACCGAATCTCGGGCTGATATATTAACAACTTTTGATTATAATTCAAACTATCGAAAATCAATAATGGAAAGAAATTTAAGATTCGCCGGAAACAAATATAAGTTAAAAATTGATATAGCAAATTGTTATTCTTCTATTTATTCACATTCAATAACTTGGGCACTATTAGGAAAAGATATAGCAAAAAAGATGTTCCTTGAAAAATCTTCACAAAATAGTCTTTATAAAAAAGCGGATGAAATTGATAATGATAATACAAGATTAAAAGGTTCTGAAACCAATGGCTTATTAACAGGACCCTATTCGTCCAGAATTATTTCAGAAATAATTTTAGGAGCAATAGATAAAATTTTAGTGCATAAAGGCTATGAATTTACTAGATATGTAGATGATTATAATTTTTATTTTACCAGCAAATATGAATGTGAAAAATCAATTAGTGAAATTGCGACGATTCTATCAGAATATAATTTAAAATTAAATGAATCTAAAATTCTTATTGAAAAATATCCTTTTGATATTCTAGAAGATTATGCAAGTTTTTTTCAACAATCATTAAACAAACAATATCCATCGTATGATATTTTACAAAAAGCCGCTCTCCTAGATCAACAAGGTAAAAAAGGGGCCTACAAATATGCTTTTAAATTATTAAGAAATACAGATTTGTTGAAAAAATGTGAAAACATGGAAATTGTTTATTTGTTTTACTCTTTAATTTCTATTATAATCAATCGGCCAATGGTAGCAAGATATGCTGTGGAAATGATTAGTAAACTAGAAATTTCATTTTCTGAAAATGAAATGGTTGATAAATTGAATGATCTTTTACATAAGGAAATTGAGTCTCATCATGATCAGGAGGTTTTATGGCTATTATACGTAATTTTAAGATATGGATCTAAAATAAAGTTATCAAATATTGAAAAGATATTAAACTCTGACAATGATTTTGCTATAATGATGATATTAGACTTATTAACTGGTCATAGAAAACAAATTTCAGGATATGAAACTAGTAAAAAAACATCAATCAATAGATCCTTAAAACAATATTTAATTAGTTTAGAAAACAATTTACAAGTTGAAACTTTTTATACAAAAAGATGGTTTTTAATATATGAAATTAGTTATTTTGATTATAACACATATGGGTTATTTAAATCTTTAAAATTAACTAATTCAACTTATAAGATTTTTAAAAATAATAACATAAATTTTTATAAAAGAATTTTTAAAAACAAATAGCATCCTATTGCTTATAATTATTCAAAAATATGCATTTAAAATTATATAAAACAAATATTAGCAAGATAGGATTTGAATCGAAACACAAAATATAATATAATAATAAGGATAAATTTAGATGGAATATACAAATAATCATTTTGTACCTCAACTAATATTGAGACGATTTGGAAAAATTATAAATACATATAATATAAAAACTAAAATATATTCAACCAACCAAGAAACAGATCATATATTTTCAGAGAAAAATTTATATTCTGTAGAATTAGAGCAAAAGTTTCATAAACTGGAAAATGATTTTGCTAAATTATTAGATAATAATATATTACATTCAGAAAAACAAATTTGCCTAAAAAGAAAACAAATTTGGTTAATTAAACAATTCCTTATTATTAGTATGATAAGAGTTGAGGTTTCCAAATCATCAACTGAAAAAGAAAAAACATATTTTCATTCTCTTAAAAAGGCATTCCCAGAGACTTTTCCTTTCGTAGAAAAAGACATAGAGAATGAATCGATTGAACAAAGATGGGAAAGAAATCTAAACCTGCTTTTAGAATGTGAAAATTTAGAAGGAGTTTCAAAGCACCCAAATGCAACTTATGAAATATTTCATTGGGTTCAATTGTTTAATTTAGGATATCTCGTTTTTTGGGATAGTGGTAAAAGCGGAGAAGATTTTATTGTTACAGATATAGGAATGACATCCGAAAATGAAATTGGATGGTCCGAAAGTACATCTAATTTGAAAAAAACTTTTTATCTATTAAAAAAACTAGAGAATACAATAACAACAGAACAACACAAAGCATACTACAAATCCATTCTTTTAAGTCAAATGGTCTTTCATGAAAATTTTATGTTATTTTCGATATCTAATCAAAGAACAATTGCACTTATTAATCCCTTTTTTAGGTTATATTTTGATGAGTTAAAAATTAATTTAGAAAAACCAAATATAAAAATCACACTTATTAATGATATAAATCTATTAGAAAAAAATAAAGCTAAATATCAAAAAGAAATTCAAAACAAAACTTTTTTAGAAAATGATGACTTTGAATATAAAATTCAATATTTAAATAAAGAAGATGTTATTTATTGTAATATGTTATTATTAGATAGAATTGATAATATTGTTGGTTTCTCAGACATTCACAAAATTAGAAGATCTCTTTTTAAATATAATAAATTATGTGGTAAGAGAAATGATTATTCAAAGTTATTAGAATTTATAAAATAAAACCAAGAGATATTTTCTTGGTTTTATTTTATAAATTACACAACGACCCCATTTTTCTCTAATTTCTCTCGTATAAACCATATAGCACCAGCCTGTTTAGTTGTAATATTTAAATTAAATCCACTACAATAATTACAAGCAAAATCTAATAATTGAATCTCATTATAAGTTAAAATTCCTTGTTGCTCTCCTTTTTGTTTTAGATCTTTCCAATATATAACACCTTTTGCAAAAATTTGCATTTCAATATTAATATTATTGTCAAATTTCTGATCTTTTTTAGCACTTATATCCAATATTTGTTTATCTTCTTTAGTAATTAAAAGTTTTTCGGTTTCTTCTGATAATTGATAAGTATAACGAAGTAAATTGTCCCAACAGGTCTTTGTTTTACAATAACTACTAATGTTACTATTTTGCCTGTTTTCATCATACATGTTATCAAAAGCTTGTTTTGCCAATTTAACAATATCTTTTACAAAAGCTTCTGGTATAACTTGTCGATCCCAAATTTGTTTATAGTTGATAACCATGTTTTCTTTGTTAATTTCATAAACAAATTTCGCAAAAGTATAAGTTACTAATTGTGGTCTATAAGCCTTATTTTCTTTATACCATAATTGATCTGATATTATTTTTTCAATTGAATTAAAAATAATTGCTTTTGCTATTACTTCTTTATAAAAAGACTCGTTATAAATTGTATCATCTTTTTTCCATTTTTCTTCTAATATTGATTGAAACTTTTCCGCATTAACTTCGGATCCCCAAGAAACATCATATGGCCTCAAATCTGCAGAATTTAAATATTTCGCCAAATCAGTTTTTGTAAACTTTTTATCTTTCGGTCTAATTCTTTGATACTCATCCCTTTTTGCCTTTGTCATTTTCATCATTGGTTGTTCATATTGACCTCTCGCCCTCTCAAAGAACCATAGTTCTTGATATGTTTTTCCATCAGCGCTTGGAACAAATATTTTTCTTGAAAAATCTTCTACTCTATTAAAAAAAGGGTGATTAGAGTTTAAATCAGCCGAAGTTACTTTATTCTGACTATTAGCGAATTTTGATATATTTCTTATGAATCCTTCATCTACTTCTTTTACAATAGTTAATTTCATTTGAACATAAATGTGACTCAAATCAACATTATCTTTAATCCTTGCTGATGCTAATGATGCAGTAGTTTGTCCACCATTAATAATTTGTAAATCTTTAAATTTTACTATATAATGTCCATCTTTTGATAATTCAATTTCTTTTGCAGTTGTAGATATTCCATTATTATATGCAAAAAATCTTCCTCTTTCGTTTAAAATAGTTCCTCTTATACCCTTATTAACAGCGCCACGAACATTTAAAAATGATCTGACATTTGATTCAAGCAATCTTGGGCCATATTTATCATATATATCAGCCAAAAAGCCCCCTGGAACAACAGCCAAATAAGCTTCATATATATTATCATTTATATCTGCTTTAATGCAAGGAATACCTTTTTCGCCAAAATCAATCGTTGATATTTCTATATCATCTTTATCAAAGCCTTCTGATTTTACATTATATATTTTAATAATATCAATAATATCTACTTCAACATTGCATGCTTTTCCTTGATAACTATATATTGGTAAATTAATTGTTTTTTTAACTCTTTCACCAATAATATTTGTACTAGCGATGAAAATGTGTACTTTTTTTATAGAACCCAAATTTCTCAAAACATCAAAAGCTAATTGTGTATAATTTGCAGCTATTTCAGTGTTCCTAAAATAACCTTTCAAAATATTCTCAAAAAAATTTAACATAAGTTGTGCCTTTGACATTATATATTCGTTAGTAATAATAGTCATAGGTCCTTCATTATAATCCGCAATCATTAAATTTAAAGTATTAGTTGATAATTCTAAATACGCGGCATCAACCTTCATATTTTTGAAACTCTTCGTTCCTTTGTTAAATTCAAAATAACATTGTTCTAAATCAGACAACATAGAAAAATCATTAACTAAAATATCAGTTATATTTTCAATAAAAGTATCTGTCGGATGTTGGTTCTTGCTTACAGCCTCACTATTAACATCATTAATCAAATACTCCCTAAATTCCTCAATTGTCATATTTTACTCCTTTCTAAATTTATCCAATGTTGATAATACTAGATCATATGAAACATTACTAATCTCCTGATGTTTAATATCAGTCTCTAATAATCTAGGGAATTTTTGATCCACAACGTAAGTTGTTATAGAAATAATTTTATATCTTTCCTGATTATTATTATCTTCAACATCAAATCCATATCTTAATAATTTTTCAACAAATTTTTCTTTTAGTTCATTATCATTAACTTTTATCATTATATCTTTAAATAATTGGATCACACATGATTGCCCATCATCATATTGCTCAGACATTTTTTCAACTTTAACAACAACTAGATTCCCTTTATTTTTTGCGGACAATTGTGAAATTGATGATATCTTTACGAAATTTGATGTTGAACCAATTGTCTTTATTTCAAACCATTCATCATTAATAGAAAAGTCTTTATTGGCGCCATCAGGTCCTACCCAAGATTCTATAGCTTCTTGGATTGAAAATTTCTCAAACATTATATTCTTTAGAAAAACCAATTCTCCAAAAAGCCCTTGATTTGACTGTAAAGACATCTTCTTCTTATTTTTAAAAAGAGACTTCCATGAATAATATCTGTTTTTTAATTCATATAAAGCCTCCCTCTCCTCATATTTATCAGTTATTGCTAAAATTAAATCCTGACAAAAGGAATAAAACACTTTTTTAGCTAACGTATTGGTTAAATCAAAGCATGTCCAGTAGACTTCATCACTTTCCTGTCCCTGAGAAACAAATAAATTATTCGTGGAATCTATTTTTGGAGGTAAAATCGTAGACATAAAAGATATTCTATAATACCTCTCTGTAGTAATTCCATAATAAACCTTAAGCGATGAGTTGACTAGAAGTTTTCTTTGATTTCCTGTTAAATCTATTTCAAGTTGATCAAATATTTTCTGAAAATCAATATTCATCATCTTCATCCTCCTCATAATTTTTAGTTAGCTCTTCTAATTTAACTTTATTTACTCTATATTTTATAATAGTATGACCTTCATTCTCTGGAAATCCAATCGCAAAACCTAAAATAATATCATTTGAATATTCATTAATTAAGTCTTGTTTGACTTTAGTTTTTTTCTTTATATCTTCGCAAATCAGCTGTATTGGATAAATTACAAATATTGGTTTTCGTCCTTCAACAGATAGAAAATCTCTTGCTATAGGCTGATCAGATCCTCTTGATTTAACTTTTTCTTTTACGCAATTCAATTGTTCTTTTGATAGTCCACTATTAAATATTCCCGGCTCTACTAATCTATTATTTGATCCAGAAATTCTTATATAACTTTCTTCATCTCTAACTTCAAAACTACGCTGTGACAGATGTAGTTCTGTATTACAAAAATTCCAAACTTTAGAATTTTTATCACCCGTAGCAATTGCAACATCCCATTTTAAAAATTTGTCAGAATTTTGTATGCAATCAATAAGACCATCTTTATCAAATTTTTTATTTTCAATAGGTATTTTTATTTTTTCAATTAATTTCACAATATGTTTTCTATTAACATCTTTAAATAAATATCTATTATTTAATTGTTCTAACAAAATGCCATCTTGTTTTAGGTGATCAATAAACTCATTAAGTACTACCATATTTTTACTATTTGATAATTTATCTTTATAAAGCTTTGATGTATCAATAGGAGTCGCACTATAATTTAATTGCCTAATGACTTCTTTTGAATTCCTCATCTTGTTTCTACTTGTAACTAATAATGTAGTTTCTAAAACGTCAGGAGATTCCTTTACCATTAATCCAAAATCGGCAGGTTTTTTGCCTCTTGCTCTCATTTCTCTAAATTGATCTTTTAGATCATTAGTCGCGTCTAATACAGCATTAAAGCAATCTATATTTATTGCTGAAATATAGATTCTGCATAAATCTTCATATTTAGGCCTATATCCAAACCAACGGCACATTTGCAACATCGTATCGTATGCCGTTCCGTTTCTACTATAATAACTTATCATTAACCCTTCCAATGTTAGTCCACGAGATAGTATAAAACCTCCAATAACTATCACTCTAGCGCCTTTATCTTTATAATCTTCATAATCAAAACGTTCTTTACCTTTATTACAATTATTACTAACAACTATACTAAATTGAACAATTTCTTCGTATAATAAATTTTGGATCTGTTTCCACTCCACAGATTTTTTTATTTCAGCATAAAAACGATCATCCTTATATAAATTATATATTTTATTCATTTCAGAATTCCTAATAAACATATCAACAGACATATAACTTGATTGTTCAATAATATTTGTTAAATTTTTCACATAGTCAGATACCTTATATTTGATTTTATCTTGTATTAAATTAAAACGAGAAATATTAATCATCATAGTCCTATGTTTCTCTTTTGCCCCTCTAATCGTTCTTATTGCATTATTTATTAAAAAACATAAAATAGCCTCTTTGAGACTATCAGGCAAATCACAATATCCGTCATCCTTCTTATGTCCAACAGGTAAAAAATTAAATTCAGTTTCCTCGATTTCTCTAATAGGTAAAGAATTTTTTTTATTTATTTTATTGAATACTTTATTACCTCCAAAATAATTTTCAGGAGCATTTAATAAAATAATAAAATCTTCTGGAAACAAATCTAAATTGTCCTCATCTGAATTTGGGTTTATAAAAATATTTGCAAATGGTGTCGCTGTATACCCCACATAAGATGCAATCGTAAAATTATTATAAATATCCCTTATTAACCCATTTATAACAGATGGATCTTTATCTATATCTTTAGTGTTTAAGGAAGCATTATCAGCCTCATCATCAATAATTAAGATATTATCAAAATTAATATTGTTTTTTCCAGGTTTCAACCAACTTTTTACATTTTCTAGTGTTTTTTTATTCTTTTTAACAACCAAAACTAATGGTTTATTGTAATCGCCTTTTGTCGCATTATTTGATTGTTGTACAAATTTATTAAAATCAAATTCCATGTTTGTTAATGGAATTGCAAAATATTTTGAATATGTTTTTCCAACCCCAACATATTCAATATCTTCACTATTAATAGTATTACTTTTAGCTCCTACAAAACCTGAATCAACCCTTCCTTGCGTCTGTTTTCTCAAGGAATCAGTCATCCCCGCTAAAACTAAAATGATATCATATTTATAATCACAAGCCATATTCATTAAAGCTAAATAATTAGCCGTCTTGCCTGATTGTACATCTCCAACTACTAACCCCCTCTTCTTTCGCTCTTTTGTATTTGAATAATTTTTAGGATCAGCGCAATATGACAATATTTTCTCACAATTAATTTCGATACCTGCTATTACACTTTCTGCAAAATCATCTTTTCTTAAATAGTCTTTGTATCTTTCAAAAAATTCATTTTTCTGATTTGGATTATTTTTCATTTTATAAAACCAATCATTATTGTTTTTAATATTTACTAATATATCAGGTTCATATGATTTTATTGATAAATTTTCTTCATACCTATCTACAATCAAATCTATAATATTTTTTGAATATGATGTATCAAAAGAGCAAATATCTAAAATTAATTTTGCTTTTGCTATTATTTCTGTATGGGTAGGTCTAGATCCTTCAAAAAAAGCTTTTAACATTCTATATGCTCTATTTATAATTTCCTCAGTCATTAATGACCCTCCTCATAATAACATCTGTCATATTTCTAATTTTAGCATATGATTCCATATCTAATAATAATTTCAATTGACCTGACCTGTTTTTCTCTGGACATAACATTAAATAATTATAAACTTGATTAATTAGCACTTCTTCCTCCACATCATCTCCACTATTGATTATATTTATCGCATCTGCATTATCATTTTGGATCCTTCCTTTTGGTAAATAACATTCTAATTGTGATAATATATTTCCTAATAATTCATTTTCTTCATTTCCAATCAAATCCATTAATGTAATCAATAAAGGATTATTTCTATTAATTTCATACTTTACAAATCCATCTCTAAGATTTATTCTTTGCCAAATTGGGTGTTGTTCTTTTGTCTCTGTCACCCCTTTAAATCTGGTCACACGTGAACTCCTTATAGTTGAATCTGAAATAGCAGAACGGATTTGATCTTTAATTTTATCTGGAATCTTTGCAGAAGATTTTTTTACATCCAACATCCAAATAGAATCTAAAGAAGATGGTATATCAACTTGAATTCTAGCCAATTTATTCAGTTCACTTTTGTAACCCATATGCATCCAGTTGCCCCAATATATAAGCCTTTTATTTCTATATATATAAAAGCCTTGTTCATCATATATGCTTCTTGGATTTCCAAGCAATTGTTTTTGATCGCTATTCAGTGTATTCGCATATGGCAATGCGTAAGGAGTAACCATAATAGCACTATCATCAACAAAAATATCTCTTTTTCTTCCAGTTTGAGTTTTTTCACAACTTGATAAAAAAGGATCCCTCCTCTCTATCTTTTTATTATTAAAATAAATATTGACATATTCATAAAATCTATGGAATACGAACTCCATATGTTTTTTTGCTTCAGCAACGACATCTCTAAAAGATTCCTCAAAGTCTTTTGCATTACATTCCAATTTATCAAAAACTTTCCAGATTACAAGTGTTCCAGATTTATATTCATTTAACATTTTAAGACAATGCTGAGAAGAAATCTCATTATCATCAAGAATTTGAGCATCCCAGGAATTCGTTTTCTCAATTAATCGTAAATCATACGACATTCCATGCAAACGACCAAATTTTTTACTTATGACAATAAAATTTTTACATTGGGACAATGATGCTGATTTTAAACCCAACCCAAATCTCCCTAGATCTTCTAAACAATCAGTCTTCCCAGATCTATTAGATCCAAAAGTCATAGCATTTTCAAGCTCATCAATATTCATGCCACATCCATTATCTAAAATAGCAAAATAGGGTTCTTTTTCTAATGGATCAGAATATATATTAATTTCTTTTGCTTCTGCGGAAATACTATTATCAATAATATCTGCAACAGCAGTAGAAAAGCTATAACCAATAGCTCTTATTCCATTCAATAAAGCCATTGCAGGAGGTGGCATGTGTTTAGTTTTACTCATTTCTCATTATCTCCTTGTATAAATTTAACAGAATTAATATTTTTTGAAAACCTATCCAAATCTCCAATAAAAAAAGTGTTAATAATTGGTTGATCTAAAATATTCGTAATTAAAAAAATAGTTACATCTTCATTAAATTCACTACAAAAAGCCAATCTGGCTCGTGAGAGATTCAGGTACTTTAAGGATGTGCTAGTATTATAAACTAGCCCATATTTTATTACACCATGGTCATTATATATTATATCACACAAAGAATATGGATATTGCTTAGAAATCAATTTTATTTTATTAAAACCTTGATTTTTTAAGTGTTTTTCAATTATTTCATTAGCTTTTTCTTGATTTTTTTGAGAAAATTTAGAAAAACTATATGTATTAACACTCTCTCCAAATTTTCGCCTCAACGAAATTATCTCCATATCATAATCATCAGCACTTTCATTAAATATAGCAGTAAACTTGTTTCCAACACCCTTTTCGTTAATAAAAACTTTTGAATATGGTGTCTGATTTTCTCCAACCACAAATGCATTAAAGTTTAAAATATGTGTTAATTTATTATATTCAAATCCAGTTACAATAAAAGCATAATCATGTAATTTTTTAGAGACTGAATTCATTATATCTTTATTATCAATAGATAAATCATTATCATCTTCATATTTAAGAGTCATAGGATAATGTACTTTTAAACGTCCATATTGTACTTTATCGGGATCAATTTCTTTTTTAATAAAAATGCAAAATTGTTTTTTATTATTTAACATTTTACCATTGACAGAGATTTTATTAAAAACAAAAACATTTGTAATAAGAATCTTTGATTTAGACTTTTTTATTAATTCTCTTAAAAGTCCCTGCCTATTTTCGAAATATATTTCGTTTTCTTTAATTGTTAACAATTGCCCCAAATCCTCGTTATATGAATTGCCTTGTTTTAATGGTGTAGCAACAGTTGCTGTATGACCTGATAAATTGTCATTTTTAATATTCATGTATAAAGATTTTATATCAATAGGAAGATAAATAGTGTTCATTTTTGCTTACCTTTTTTAGAATATTTATCGGTAAACAAAAATCTAAATATTTCAACCAGAACATTGACAACTATTGAATTTCCTATCAATTTATTTAATTTTCTATAACTTAAACCTGTTTTCGTTACTCTTTCATATTCATCTTCAGTAAATCCCATCAATAAAAAAGCTTCTCTAATTGTTAATAATCTAAAAGAGTCTTCTTTTGCTCCAAAATACTTTATCATCGCTGCAGTATTACTCCTATCCATATTACATGTAATAGTATGTATAATTGTATTCTCTTTAATAGGTTCTCTTTTGTTTTTATTCCACATATCTAGTCTAGATCTAGTTGGATATAATTGAGCTGCATCAGCTTCTTTTCTATAAATAGGATTAGAATAATCTTCAATGATAAAATTTTTACAATTTAATATTTGATTAGTTTCTAAATCTTTAGCAGACACATTAATCTTCTTACCTAAATGACTAATAATAAAACATCTTTTTCTATCTTGTGGTATCCCAAATTTTGTGGCATCTAAAATCATCGGATCGGTATTTTCATAACCTATTGAATTAAGGAATCCTAACCATTGATCAAAATCTTCTCTGTTAGAAGCTGCTAAAATTGCTTTTACATTTTCCATTAATAAATACTCAGGCAATCTCCCCTGAAGTTTTAGTCTATTTAATATTTTTTCTATTTCCCACAGTAATCCTGACCTAGTCCCAGACCCCTTTTTCATTCCCCTTGTTTTTCCACCCGTAGATAAGTCCTGACATGGAAAACTATAGATAAACAAATCCGTATCTGGCATTTCAATTTTTCCATTTCCTATATCAATAATAGAACCAAAATTTTTAGTTCTGATATTTGCTTTATAAAGTTTGGTTATTTCTTCTTCCGGCAATTTACTAATATCTTTAATTGGATTTACAGAATCTCTACTAAATGTATATCTTTTTAAATATTCTATTTGTTCTTTCAATGAAGGAGGATCTATTTCTGGCTGACCATTTTTTTGAATTTGATCATAACAATTAATGGCATTGATAAACCAATCACTTATTCCAACGATTTCATAATCAATGTTTAATCGATTCAAGGCTGAAGCTTGAGCACCTATTCCAGCAAATGCCTCAAACACTCTTAGTTTTTCATTTTTCATTATTTTTCTCCTTTTTATATTTCGATTTCTTCTAAATCGTATATAATATTTTCATGATATTTTGTAGAATAAATTCTTTGTTCTGAACTTGATTTTGGTTTATCCATAATTTCCATAATTTCGATAACCTTTCCATCCGGAGACTTCCATGTCTCAGAAATAATGTGAGTCTCGTAGTTGTACCCCCATTTTTCTCGTGTGCTGTGTTTTGGAAGAAATTTTGAATAACAATATAGTTGGTTAAATGCTTGCTTGTAAAACGTTAAGATGTAATTAATGTCAAAATATACCTTTGAATTTTCCGAACGGAATCTTGCATAATTTAAAACCGCCAACTCACACATCTTGGAAAGACAGGGTTGTTCAATGTTTGAAATCATTAACTCAATTCCCATTTTTTCAGTTTTCAAGTCAATGTCTGTCATGCCTCTATAAAATTGTGGAGTTATTGTCCTGCACATCGCCATAATTTGTGGAATAACTTCATTTGACTTACAATTGCTTATAGCAGATGTAATCTTAACAAGTTCATTCATTATTCATCACCTCCACAAACTCTACTTAATTGCTCAATAGGACTTTCTTTGTGAGATGGTGAATATGTATTGCTAATTTTTGCTTTACGTTGTCTTTCTTCTAAAACTGCTGTGAACACCCATTTCCTGATAGCAAGATTATCGCTTTTACATTTATATCCTTTCATCTCTCTATGAAAACTTAAATATTCAATAGCTTCTATTCCATCAGATTCAGCAATTAAATGTTGATATTCATCATCAGTGAGTAAAACATTTTTATATTCTCCATATTTATGTTTTCGTGGTTTAGATTCTTTAATAACACACTCACACTGGGAAAGTGGTTCGCCACTTTCTTTTACTCTCGTTAGAGAGTTTTCTATATTAACATTTACATTATCATTAACATTATCATTAAGGTTAGTAGTTGGTTCGTATAGGTTCGTATGGGTTTGTATAGGTTTGTAATTGGTTTGTAATTGGTTTGTAATTGGTTTCTTACTCTCCCTATATTCACGCATTTTTAAAGCCTGTG
>Ga0172378_10003981_pt1 | contig 13895 bp, 8 predicted proteins | sample GrowelOW332metaG_FD_119755 | JGI IMG/M metagenome (GOLD analysis project Ga0172378, IMG submission 119755) | Groundwater microbial communities from an aquifer near a municipal landfill in Southern Ontario, Canada - Pumphouse #3_1 metaG | ecosystem: Environmental > Aquatic > Deep subsurface >... | reverse complement strand
CCAGGTGCCCCTGTCCTCTCAGCTCCTGCTGATCTAGCTATAAATGTGGTTGAAAATACCACTTTCACCTGGACAGCTCCTGTTACTGGTGGCGTACCCACAGGTTACAACCTCTATCTGGACACGGTGGACGGAACTACCCTATATGCCTCCAACGTGACATCTCCTTATACACTCACCACTCCTTTGGCATATAATACCACGTATTATTGGACGGTGGAAGCTTATAATGGAGCAGGTACCGGTCCTCAAGCTACTGTGCAAAGCTTCACAACTAGACCAGACCCCACAATCTCAAGCTTCCCATGGACGGTGGATTTCGGTACAGTTACCGCAGATTGGCCTGTGTTGAACTGGAGCCAGCTCAGTGGATTGTATCCCACTCCCACCGGAACCTCAACACAGTGGAATCAAGGTAATTGGTTAAATGTGAGCACTCCCGCCAACAAAGCTGCCAAGATCAACATCTATGGAAGCTCTCGCAACGGCTGGCTTATCACACCACCGGTAGATATTCCTACTGCTGGTTACGAGTTGAGCTTTGATTTGGGTCTTACCGACTACGGCAATGGTGACCCCATCGAAGATCCTACTGGTCAACTGGACGACAAATTCATCGTAGCTATGGGTACAAATCCCAGTATGACCGATGCAGTGATCCTGCGTGAGTGGAATAACGCAGGTAGTGAATTTGTGTACAATCAAATTCCGAACACTGGAACCGAAGTAGTCCTCAACCTTGGTGATGTTCAAGGTGTTCGCTTCTTTGCTTTCTACGGTGAATCCACTGTATCTGGCGGGGACAACGATCTCTTTGTGGACAACGTAACCGTGCGTGAAATTCCCAGCTCACCGGTGCTTACTGTCAGTCCTCTGAGTATAGATTTTGGCAGACTGGTACAAGGCACAGCGTCTATTCCCGTTGATCTTACCGTTGCAAACGATGGCACCGGTATCTTGAATGTGAATGCTTCCGAGTTCACAATCTCCGGTCCCAATGCCTCAATGTTCACAATTGATGCTACAAACCTTCCTGCTGCTTTGGCAAACGGAGAGTCTGTGATCATACCGGTTACTGCTACCCTCAGTGTAGAAGGTATCGTATCCGCTACCCTGACTGTGAACAATGTGCAGACCGGCACCATTGTGGAAGTAGCCTTGAGCGCATATGGAAATCCTGAAGGTCTGGTAACGATCGGCGACGGTGTTGTAAATCAAAACCTGCCCATCAATGCCTTCTATGGTTACACATATTCTCAGAGCATCTTCATGCAGTCCGAGATCAATATGCCCGGTCAGCGTATCGAGAAGATCTATTATCACTGGAATGGATATGAAGAAGCCGTATCTTCAAACGACTGGGTGATCTACATGGGTCATACCTCTTCGAGCGAGTTTGCTTCAAGTACAGCTTGGCAGGCTCTTGATGATCTCACCCAAGTATATGCTGGCAACGTAGCCCTTCCTGCAGTTGATGGCTGGATCGAGATTATCCTTGATATTCCCTTCACATACAACAACACAGATAACTTGGTGATAGCAGTGGACGAAAACACTGCCGGTTACGATGGAAATTCACACTATTTCTACAACACAGCAACCACTGCCAATCGTAGCCTTCGCTATTATAGCGACAGCGCAAATCCAGATCCTGCTATACCTGTAAGCGGAACCCTGGTATCTGCAATCCCCAATATCATGATTCAATTTGGCGATCTGCCTTCTGATCCTATCCTGGCAGTAAGCCCCACTACCTGGGACTTTGGCAACCAGATCATAAACACCACCCATAACAAGAGCTTCACTATTACAAATAATGGTGCCGGAACTCTCAACGTAGGTAGTGTCGTAGTGTCCGGTGCTGCTTACGCATTGGAAGCCCCCTTTACGCCTGTAGCTTTGGGTGCTGCTGAAACCGCAACCTTCACAGTGGTATACTTGCCTACAGTAGTTGGTGACCACACTGGAAGCGCAGTAGTAACCGCTGGTAACCAAGAGATCACAATCGATCTTACTGGTAGCTGCTACGATCCTATCATCTCCACCTTCCCCTGGTTGGAGGATTTTGGCACTTCAGAAGCCGATCCTTTCGTACCAGTTGAATGGAACCAGATGAGCGGTTTGTACCCCACTCCTACCGGGACAAATGCTCAGTGGAATCGTGGTGACTGGTTGTACAGCTCTACAGAGAACAACGCTGCCAAGATCAACATCTATGGCACCTCACGTTACGGTTGGCTGATTACCCCGCCTGTAAATATTCCCGATGGCAACTATGTCCTCGGCGTAAGCCTGGGTCTTACCGACTGGAACAGTGCTAATCCTTCAGAATCTATTGGCGAACAACCCGATGACAGATTCCTGGTGATCATGAGCGACAGTGCAGACATGACTAACCCTGTGATCCTGCGTGAATGGAACAACACCGGTGCTGCCGATGTCCTTGACGCTATTCCTGCTACCGGCGCTGATTTCGATATTCCGCTTACCGGTATCTCGGGCATCAAGTACTTCGCATTCTACGCGGAATCCACCGTATCCAATGGTGATAACGACTTATATCTGGACAATGTGACCGTCTATGAAGGCACTCCCATAGATAACCCGATCTTCGCCATCACACCTACACAGCATAACTTTGGTGAGTTGAACGTAGGCGAAACAGCCAGCCAGGATTTCACCATTTCGAATGCAGGCGATGGTACTCTTACCATCAATGCCATCAGCATCAGCGGAAGCAACATGATGAACCTGGACACACTGCCCACTCTGCCCGCAAACATCAGCGGTAATGAGACACTTACTGTTACAGTGAACTATGCTCCCACCGCAGCAGGTGAACACGCAGCCACTCTGGTTGTCACCGACAACCTTGCCCGTGTAGCCCACAATATCAGCCTCAGCGGTTCTGCAGTTGAACTGCCGAATGATCACTATCCGCCCTCAAACCTGAACTTGATAAATGTCGTTGGTATGAACGTGCATTTGGCTTGGGACGCTCCCACTCCTCCTCCTAGTGGAGAATGGATTACCTGGTGCGACCCTGAGACCATCGGAAACGCTATTGGAACAAACAGTGCTGCTCAATTCGACGTGGCTCATCGTTATGATGCTACAGATTTGGCAGACCTCCATGGCTCTACCCTCACCAACGTCATGTTTGTACCAAACGAAGCAAGCTGCACATATACAATAAAAATATGGACTGGAACTTCAAATACAGCTCCCACCACCCTGGTACACTCTCAAGTGGTGTCCAATCCTGTGATTGCAGCATGGAACGACATCGAGCTTACCAATCCCGTTGCCATTCCCGCTACCGGCCAACTCTGGATCGGTTATGGAGTAGATACCACCACCGGTCATCCTGCCGGTTGTGACGCCGGGCCTGAAGTGGAAGGCAAAGGTAATATGATGAACTTCGGTGGCTGGACTACTCTGACTCAGATTACTGATCCTGTGCTGCATTACAACTGGTCCATCCAGGGTTACGTAGATTACAACCGCGCTATTGGCAGCATTTCCAAGGGTATCGTGGAAGCTCCGCTTCCCAGACCCGCCGGCGATCTGCAAGTGACAGGACAAATCAGAACCGTAACCCGTGAACACACAGCTTACAAGCTCTATCGCGACGGAAACCTTGTTTCCACCATCGCCGATCCTGCTGCTTTGAGCCATGTGGATACAGTTCCCACTTTTGGAACTTATTTCTACACTCTTACAGCGGTTTATCCCGGTGGTGAATCCGTACCTTCAAATATGCTTGAAGTAACGATTGAAGAGCTCGAAGGTCCTCAGGATCTGGCTTATACCGTGGATGTAAATGATGTGACGCTGACCTGGACCAGCCCTGTTCCGCCGGTTACCGGTGACTGGATCTCCTGGAGCAACAATGAAGCTGCTCTGGGTAACATGGTTGGCACAGCCGGTGCAGCTACTTTCGATGTAGCCCATCGCTTCGATGCTAGTGACCTTACCGACTATGTGGGTGGAACTCTGGTTCAAATGAAATTCGTACCAATGTATGCAGACGCTGTGTACACTGCGAAGATCTGGACTGGTGGTTCCACTACAGCTCCCGGAACTTTGGTACACAGCCAGGTAGTTGACGTTACGACTGAGAATTGGAACACCGTGATCCTCTCCAACCCTATTACCATTACTGCCGGACAGCAACTCTGGATCGGCTATGGCATCAATACCCAGGGCGGATACCCTGCCGGTTGCGATGACGGCCCTGTGGTAGAAGGAAAGGGTAATTTAATGAACTTAGGTGGCTGGACTACTCTGACTCAGATTACTGATCCTGTGCTGCCTTACAACTGGTTGATTCAAGGCTTGATAGCTCAAAACCAAAACCTGAAAGCCATTACTATGTCTCCCATCCATGAAGAGCCTCTGCATATGCCTGAGGGCAATCTTGCCGCAAAACGTATCGATATGTCCAGAAGCGACACCCGTGCGATTCTGATGGGTTATAAAGTCTATCGCAATGGTGAACAAATCGGAAGTGTGAACGATCCTGAAGTAACGACTTATACCGATCTCGATCTGCCTAACGGCGATTATGTGTATGGTGTGAGCGCCGTTTACAACACAGGTGAAACCACTCCTGTTACCATCGATGTAAACGTGAATGTGGAACTCGGTGAAGAAGTGTTCATGGAGACCTTTGAAACCTACGATGATTTCGCTACTACCTTCGGTTGGTGGAACACCCTGGACCAAGATGCTTCACCTACTTATGGTTTCACAAACATCGATTTCCCGAATAGCGGCAGTGCCATGGCATACATCATCTTCAACCCAAATTCAACCGTACCTCCAATCGAAGGAATGGATGCCTATGAGGGAGATAAGATGGCTGCCAGCTTCGCTGCTACAACTCCTCCAAATAAAGACTGGTTGATCACAAACCGTATTTCTCTGGGAACAAACAGTAGCATCAAATTCTACGCCAAGAGCCACACAACTGAATATGGTATGGAACAGTTCAAAGTTGGTGTTTCCACCTTTGCAACCATCATTCCGCAACTATTCCAGTTCGTGTCTGGCCCAGACCCTGTACAAGTTCCTGGAAACTGGACCGAGTATTATTTTGATCTCTCGGCTTACGACGAACAGAATGTATTCATTGGTATCCAATGTGTATCCAATGATGCCTTTATCTTCTTGCTGGATAATGTCGGCGTGTATAGCGACGACGGATCTCCCACAGAAGATGAAATCACTCCTGTGGTGAAGACCGAACTGAAGGGCAACTACCCGAACCCCTTCAACCCGGAAACCACCATTCGCTACAGCGTAAGAGAAACCGGTCCTGTAAGCGTGGAAATCTACAACCTGAAAGGACAATTGGTGAAACGTCTGGTGAACGAAGAAAAAGCCGCTGGTGAACACAGCGTGGTTTGGAAAGGAACCGACAACAACAACCGTCCTGTAAGCTCCGGTGTATATTTCTACAGAATGACAGCCGGTAAATACAGCTCATCCAAAAAAATGATCATGATGAAATAAGCTTCGGCTTATCGTGATATGGCAGGCTCCCGTTTTTGGGAGCCTGTTTTAATATACAGTCACATATCTGGTGTCGTGGCTAGCTTGGTGCGCTAATCTCTATTGCTACAGCGACCGAAGGGAGCTTTTGATCCCTCCTCTTTCCCTTTGTTTGATACAGTGTTGAAGCTGATATCAAGCCGTTATCATCCTATGTTCACTCGATGATAACCCGATAATATCAGGTTCAAGTATAGATAAACCAAAGGGGGAATGAAGCTTCTGAATTATCGGCAGAAGTATCTGGCAAATTGGAGTTTGGTAGCCCGGTAGCTAAACGACCTTCGTGTCTTGACGAGTCGCAAGTACAAGCATGCATTGGATTGGGGATATGGAAAGTGCCGGATGTAACAATTCATTGACACAATCAGCACTACTATTCAGACTTGTTCTTTTACATTGACTACTGGAGACAAAATGCAAATAAACGGACAAGAATACCGCTCAGTATGGTTCGAGCGAAACCGCCTGAACATTATAGATCAGAACAGGCTGCCATTCAACTTCTGTATTCGTGAATTTGGCACCTATATGGAAGTGGTAACCGCTATCCGGGATATGACGGTGCGCGGAGCTCCGGCGATCGGTGCTGCCGCTGCATATGGCCTTGCTTTGGCTGCCCTCTCCGCTCCGCAGGAAAAGTTTCGCACCTATCTGAGAAGTGCCCGTAATGAATTGCTTTTGGCACGTCCTACGGCAGTGGACCTCTCCATTGGCGTAAATTTCGTATATGAGAGCACTCTAAAGTTTATCCCGGATATAGATCATGCTCGCAATGTGGCGCTTATGGCAGCCAATGAATATGCCAATCGCAGCGCAGCAGAGTGCCTGGAATTGGGTAATGTAGGTGCGGAATTGATTCAGGACGGTTATCGCATCCTTACACACTGCAACGCCGGGGCTTTGGCCACTGTGGATTACGGCACGGCGCTATCGGTGATACGTCAGGCTCACAAGCAGGGCAAAAGCATCTTTGTGTACGTGGATGAGACACGTCCCCGCTTTCAAGGTTCTCGTTTAACGGCGTATGAACTGGAACAGGAAGGCATTCCGCACGCCATTATTGCGGACAGTGCCAGCGGTTTCTATTTTTGGAAGAATGAAATCGATATCGTAATCACCGGGGCAGACCGCATCTGCTTAAACGGTGATGTGGCAAACAAGATTGGCACATACGAGAAAGCGGTTTTGGCAAAAGCTCACGAAGTCCCCTTTTACATTGCCGCCCCCCTTAGTACTTTCGATTTCGGCTGCCAGAAAGGTGAAGACATTCCCATCGAGATCAGGGACGAATCTGAAATCAAATGCATAGCTGATGTCTGCACGGCAAATCCCGCTTCTCCAGCGCTAAATCCTGCCTTTGACATCACTCCAGCTGCCTACATCACCGGCATCATTAGCCCCAAAGGAGTATTTGAACCGGAAACTGCAGCGCAAAAGGTACAATTATGAAAAAACATTATGAACACATTATCAAAGGTGGCACGATCCTCTGCATGGATGCCTCATTTCGGGTTTTGGAAGATCACTTTATCTGTATTGATGGTGGAAAGATTGTGGATATCCTGCCCTTGGAGCTTATCGGGGATTACGAGGCCGATTACCTTCAAAACGGCTTTGATTGTCTGATTATTCCCGCTCTGATAAACGCACACAGCCATCTGCCCATGACCTATTTCAGGGGTTTGGCAGATGATATGGCGCTGAATAAATGGCTGGGAGAATACATCTGGCCTTTGGAAGCACGTATGGTGAATGCGGACTTTGTGTACGACGCCAGCCTGCACGGTGCGGCAGAGATGTTGAAAAACGGGATTTGTCTTACCAATGACATGTATTTTCACTGTGAAAGGATAGTGCAGGCCTGTTCACGGGTCGGGATGCGAGTGATCGTTTCCGACGCAATCATCGAACGCGATAGCAACGTTGGTACGGCTTTGTATGAAGCCCGGATGCTGGATCTTCAGGACTATTGCCAGGATTTCCCGTTAGCAGATTGCGCTTTTGCCCCTCACGCCATCTATACCTGCTCCAAAGATTTACTGCAATCTGCTGCAGAATTTGCCCTGAAGCACAATTGGCTGCTGCATACTCATCTCAGTGAAACCAGGGGGGAATTGGAAGACTGCCTGAAAACTCATGGCACAAGGCCTCTGGATTATCTGGCGGATCTGGGTTGGCTGGAAAACAAATGCCTGTTTGCCCACGGTGTGTGGCTAAGCCCTGAAGAATTGAAGCGGCTGGGAAAGAGCAATTCTGCCGTGGCTGTATGTACAGACAGCAATTTGAAGCTTGCCAGCGGATTTGCCCCCCTAAAAGCGATGAACGAGCATGGAGTATGCTATGCTCTGGGTAGCGACGGAGTGGCCAGCAACAACAATCTTGATCTGCTGGAAGAGCTTTCCACCACTGCCAAGCTGCACAAAACACTGACTGCCGATCCGGAGTTTATGCCAGCACGGGAGGCATTCGCCCACATCACTATTGAAGCTGCCAAAGCTCTGGGCAAAGAAGACAGTCTGGGCAGTCTGGAGATCGGTAAAGCTGCAGATTTATGCATCATCGATACTCAAAATCTGCAAAGCAGCCCGCTCTACAATCCCTATTCCCAATTACTCTATGCCATGGGCTCCCATCAGATGCGGGATGTAATGGTAGACGGCACCTACGTGGTGAAGAACTACCAATTGGTGAATTTGGATGAAGCAGAATTGGTGCATACCGCAAATGAATACAAGGTGAAGATAATAAAAGAGTTGAATAAATGAGAGCTATCCAAAACCGTAAAGCCTTGCACGAATATAGCGTGGTGCAAAGGTTTGAAGCCGGAATCTCACTGAAAGGAACGGAGATAAAGTCCATCCGCGCCGGCATGATAAACTTCAAAGACAGCTTTGCCAAGATCAAGGATGGGCAATGCTGGTTGATGAATTTTCACATCTCGCCTTGGGAAAAAGCTGCCTATTTCAATCATGAAGCCGAGCGCCCCCGCCGTCTCTTGCTCAACCGCCACGAAATCCGCCGCATCAAAGCCAAAGTAGAGGAGCAAGGTATGACGCTGGTACCTCTGGAGATATATATCAATGATAAAGGACTATGTAAGCTCACCATTGCGCTGGCCAAAGGGAAAAAGACCTTCGACAAGCGGGATGCCCTTCAACAGAAAGATATGCAACTCGATAAAGAGCGGAGCCTGCGCTCTGAAAGACAGAATTGATGCAGGATTTGCACAAATGACGGGTAGTATGGAAATGATAGCAAATTCTTTGCTTGACACATCTGTGCAGCATGGAATAATCTGTTATCATCGTAACATTATACAGGGATTTAAGTAAGCAAATAAAAGGAGCCTCAAATGAATTACCGGCTTATTCTCAGTATCATCATCATTAGCCTCTGCTCTAGGCCTTTGATTGCAGAAGATTGGATTACCATATACAACGACGACCTTTCTCTGATCCGTTCCCAATTTGAATTGGAACTGGAAAAAGGGCTGCAGAAGTACAACTTCGACGACATCACATCCCGCATAATGCCTGCATCCGTGATCGTGAAAAGCGACGGTCTACGCGTGGCAGAGCAGAACTATGAATACGACTTAGCCGGCAAACATCAGATTATGGCCAAGTATCTGGATCAGGAAGTGCTGGCAGTTACCAAAGATCAATCCAACCTGCGCGGGATTCTCAAATTCTACGACGGCAGCAGCCTGGGCATTATTGAAGAAGGTTCCGGACGCTTGCTGATAATAGCAGATGGCGAAGTGCAGTGGATCCAATTGGCATCCTTGCCCTCAAATTTCTACACTAAGCCCACTCTGGCCTGGAATCTGATCGCTCCCAAAACCGGAAGTTTCCCGGTCATGCTTAGCTACCTCAGCGGAGGATTCTCCTGGGATGTAACCTATAATGCTGTGTGGGACGAAGAAAAGCTGCATCTGAACAGCTGGGTAACCATCAACAACCGCTCCGGCAAAGCATTTGAAGATATAAATCTGAAGCTGATCGCCGGAGATGTGAACCAGGTACAGCAGAAATACAGCAGGGCGCTAAATTATGAGATGATGGAAGATAGTGCCGCAGGCAGTATGACGGCACCTGCTTTTGAGGAAAAAGCCTTCCACGATTTTCACATGTACACTCTGGATCAAAAAGTATCATTTGCAAACAATCAGACCAAGCAATTGGAACTGTACCCCACCCAAAATGTCACCGCTCAATCAGTATATGAATTCAGGACATTCAGTAGCAGTGTGAACAGCATGATCAAATTTGTAAATACCGAAGATATGGGCTTTGGTAAACCCCTTCCCAAAGGTGTATTCAAGATCTACAAGGAAGACAGCGATGGCAATATGGAGTTCATAGGGGAAGACAGTATCAATCACACCGGCCGTAATGAAGAGATCAGCATCAATACTGGCAAAGCCTTTGACCTGGTGGCAAGCTCCTCGGTACGCAATCAGCGCACCATCTCCCAGAGAGCTTCAGAGCGTGAAATCCATGTAAACCTGAGGAACAACAGCACCGAAAGCAAGAGTATCAATGTGGTCCACCAGCTTTCCGGAAATTCGCGCATAGTGCAATCTGAACGTCGTTATGCACTGGATGAAGTGAAAAACACAATTACTTTTACCGTGAATATGGAGCCCAATACCGAGTATAACTTCTTCTTCCGTGAACGGAGTGAATGGTAAAGTGATAAGATACATCTGAGGAGGTTTATCAAATGTGCGAGAGGATATTTTCCAATCTTGTGGGCATACACCGGGAAATGTTGAAGCTTCTGGGGGAAGTGAATGCCATCAATGGAGACCCCCTGGCCATAGAAGATGCCATCGATGAAGCATGGCATCCCCGCTGTGACGTGTTTCTTACCGATAGCGAATGGATAGTGGTGGCAGAGCTGGCGGGAGTGGAGAAGGACGAGATTTCCATCTCCCTGAGTCCGGAATACTTACGCATTAGCGGACAGCGCAGCTTCCCTGCCAAAACATGTCCCGTGAGCTATTTCAATATGGAGATTGAAACTGGGCACTTTGAACGAAAGATATACTTTCCGGATGCGGAGATAGACAAAGAAAACCCAAAAGTGAGCTATATTAACGGTATCCTACGCATTGCTTTCAACCTCGCTCCCGTAGTGGAGCGTATCATTCCGATCTTATAGCGGGCAGGTCTGATGCTGGAAGCTTTGGGAGCTAAAGTACTATCGGGAATCGTTGCTTTCTCGCTCTTGATGTTCTCGTCGTTTGAAGGGAACGATCCCCGCTTTGAACCCTTGAAGATTGCAAAAAACGATAGCTATCTCTTCATTAGCAGCAAGCTTGTCTCCGCATTTGACAACGATTTTCCCAGTATCTTCAGTTCTGGAACACCCATACCCATACACTTTACGATCAGCATTCGCAAGGGTAGCCGTATCTTGGGGCAGAGCCGCTTCACTCACACGGTTACTTTCGATACCGCAAAAGGTGTGTACCAATTGGACAAAGGCATGGGCGGTACGGCTTTATTAACTAAATCCATGGAAGAGATCATCCAGGAAGTGTCTCATTTCAGCGTTAGTGTTCCCTATCGAAAGAATTGGGGGGATGTGAGCATCCGGATAGAAGCAAAATTGCCCAAATTGCGCTTTAACAAAACGGATAAGGATGTGGATCTGATGGTATTGTGGAAGTATAAAAAGCCAAGCGCAAAAAGCACTGTAAATCTGCACAAAGCGCAACACAGAGGTTAACTATATGAAGCAACTGGGATTCCGTTCCACTATTATAATTCTCTTTCTGAGCGTCTCCATTGGTGGTCTGATGCTGCTGAATGCAGCCTTTCAAGCAAAACAGGAAGAGATTCATCTGGCCATCGAAGGCATGGAATTGAGCGAACGGCTGCGCGAGATACGTTTTTACACAAATGAGGACTCACTGAAAGCCGGGGATATCATGCGCGAATACGATGCGTCCAAAGCACTGTTGAATGTTGCTTTGGGGAATTCCCGGTTGGTTACCTCCGTGGTTCTGCTTTTGGTGATGTTAGCATCCAGCGCCATCTTTATCCTAGCGATCATTTGGCTCAGTAAACCCTTGCGGGAGCTAAAGATGGCAACCGACCAAATTCGAGAAGGCAATTTCAGCGTGCATCTGCCCGATACCGGTATCCGAGAAATCCGCGAGCTCAAGAGCAGCTTCAATGTGATGTCCCGCGAGCTTGAAAACATCCAAAACAAGCTCTTGGTAGCAGAAAAAGAGATGATCTGGAAAGACCTCTCTCGCATCCTTGCCCACGAAATCAAGAATCCGCTCACCCCTATTCAACTGGTGGTTCAACGCCTGGAGGAACGCTTTCAGAGCGATCCTGACAGCGTCAAAGACCTGCTGCCAGAAACTATTTCCATCATCAGCCAGGAAATCGAGAATCTGCGGCTATTGGCACAGGATTTTAGCAGCTATGCCAAGGCTAGTCAACCCGATCGGGAACAGTTCAATCCCGCTCTGGTAATCCGCGAGATCGTGAAATCCTATTGCCAAAACTATTCTATTGAGCTGAATCTAAACGACAATCTGAGTATCACTTTCGATAAAACTCACTTTTATCAGGTGATTACAAACATCCTGCAAAATGCCATTGATGCCTCAGAGGACGGCAAGCCCATCAGCATCAATCTGCACGGTGAACACTCCTATGTGGTGCTTAGCATCAAAGATGAAGGCAGCGGTATCGATCCCGCCGATCTCTCACGCATATTTGAACCCTATTTCAGCAAAAAGACCAAGGGCACCGGTCTCGGCCTGGCGCTGGTGAAGAAACTATGCGAAGCAAACAGCGCTATCTTAAGAGTGAAGAGCAAAAAGGGTGAAGGCAGCGAGTTTACCATCATCATCGAGGAACACACAGCGTGAAAATCCTCATCATCGATGACGAAAAAAACATCCGTCTCAGCCTCACTGGAATCCTGGAGGACGAAGGCTACGACGTGATCAGCTTCGGCAATATCCGCCAGGGATTGGCGGCCTTCGACGACGAGGATCCCGATGCGGTCTTGCTGGATGTGAAACTACCCGATGGCAACGGCATCGACGCCCTGGAAAAGATCAAGAGTCTGGCACCGAAGATCCCCGTGATCATGATCTCCGGAAACAGCAATATCAGCGACGCTGTGAAGGCCATCAAGCTGGGCGCGTTTGACTTCCTGGAAAAACCGCTCTCACTGCCCAAGATCAAGATTACCGTAGCCAAAGCCTTGGATTATTACAAGCTATCCCTGCAAGTTATGCGGATGCAAGCCGACAGCGAGCGCGGCTGGCGCATGATAGGCCAAAGTCCTGTGATGCAGGAGCTAAACCGCCTCATCAACCGGGTTGCTCCCAGTGCATCCAAGATCCTGATCCAGGGCGAAAGCGGCACCGGTAAAGAGCTGATTGCCCGCTTGATTCACATGCGTAGCAACCGTGCGGACAAAGCCTTCACAAAGTTCAATTGCGCCGCAATCCCGCGGGAACTCATCGAGAGCGAACTCTTCGGCTTTGAAAAAGGCGCTTTCACCGGTGCTGATGCCCGTAAAAAGGGAAAACTGGAAGAGGCGGATGGTGGCACTCTGTTTCTGGATGAGATTGGTGATATGGAGCTGGCGGCGCAAGCCAAGATCTTGAGGGTGATTCAGGAGGGTGAATTTGAGCGCGTGGGCAGCAATCTGACCCGGAAAATCGACGTAAGAGTAATCGCCGCAACCAACAAAAATCTATCCGAAATGGTGCAAAACGGCAGCTTTCGGGAAGATCTCTTCTATCGCTTAAACGTAGTACCCATCACCAGCCCACCCCTCAGGGAACGAAAGAGCGACATTCCGCTGCTGATAGAACACTTTGCCAAAGATCTGGCCCTCGAATTGGGCATGAAAGTTAAAAGCTTCAGTGCGGATGCCTTGGCCGAAATGCAGCGATATCACTATCCCGGTAATGTGCGCGAATTGAAGAACATCATGGAACGCATCTACCTGCTCTGCGATATGGATTTCTTGAGTGCCGCAAACCTTGGCGGCATGATCCCGGACAGCAGCCCAAAGACAGAGGGCGACTCGCTGTTCTGGAGCGAAACTGCATCGTTTCAGGACAAGAAAAAGGAATTCGAGATCCGCTACCTCAGCAAGCAATTGGAGCGCTATAACGGGAATGTATCGAAGACCGCAGAAGCGCTGGGCTTGCAACAGAGCAATCTATCCCGTAAACTGAGCGAACTGGGTATCCGTTAACAATTCTCTAACCCCCCCCCCCCCCCATCTTCCTTCCCCCCACACACTTTTTCCCCCCCATATTTACCATATTCCCCCCCTCCCCACCCCTG
>Ga0172378_10003979_pt1 | contig 13903 bp, 11 predicted proteins | sample GrowelOW332metaG_FD_119755 | JGI IMG/M metagenome (GOLD analysis project Ga0172378, IMG submission 119755) | Groundwater microbial communities from an aquifer near a municipal landfill in Southern Ontario, Canada - Pumphouse #3_1 metaG | ecosystem: Environmental > Aquatic > Deep subsurface >... | reverse complement strand
GGCTTTTTCTTGTCCCCAGTTTGTCCCTTGCTATTTTTCTTTTCAATGCAAGTAGCTGATATTCAATATGTTTTAATTTTCATTTGACCCTCTGTGTGGGAAAATAAGATACTGCATCGGAAAATAGTTTGCTTATTACAGCAATATAAAACCATCAATAATAGCATAAAGTTCATTATTCAGGACTTTATGCTTTTTTGTTATCCAAATAGCGTAATCAATAAGACTTGAAATAAGACTTTTACCAGTGAAGATTAATCAATTAAGAAAAAGCAGAAAACTATAAAACTGTAAGCAGAAAGGTCCTGAATGCCATACAAAAGTTTGAGGATTCCCGCACAAAAAGGAAGATTGAAAAGCTCAACGAAATGGTTGACTTTTATAAAAAGTATCAGCAGGATTTGACATGGTTGAGTGGTAATCTTAACCAAGTTATTAACCGTGCGTGTGAACTTCCCACATCAGAAGAAATTATGCCAACCTTTCTCACAGATATTCTCTTTCCTCAAATTGATGAAATTCAAGAGCTAATAACATCCATCAAAGATGAGAAATTTCAGATTGCAAAGAAACTAACACGATAAGAAATATGACTGATTTTTCAATACTTCCTCTTTACAAAGATGCATATAAGTAATTTTAATCCTCCACGGCATATTCAATGTTTTTTCTTCTTCTATTCTCCTTCGCTTTGTACTTCCGTGAAATAGCCGTTGCCAATAACAATGTGCTCTACAATCCACAAATCTCGAACCTCGTCTCAAACTTGTTGGCACACTTATCCTCACATCAGACCGATACCATCCTTCCACTATAAGTTTGGGGGCTAAAGGAATATAAACAAAACATTCGCTTATAACCAATATCTGGGTATAAGCGAATCTTACATGATTTCATATGATTTGATAAACTACAAATATTTTTTCCTAAGTACGTTAAAAAGTGAGGTCCTACCTTCTTCTGTACATAAATTTAGGAATAAATCTTCATCAAAATAGGCATATTGAATTGCAGACTTCATTTTCCCAAAAGAAGCAGTCTCACCAGGTGTAACCAGTGATTCAATGTCTTCCATACAATTTATTGGATAGAAATGCCAAAAAGGTTCATTCTTCATGTGCCAAAATGGAGTCCATGCTGAGGGTGGATTTTCCCCAACAAATAAATTCCAATTAGCATTAAATGCCTCAACTATAGTGTTTTCAATATATATTGAATTAGATGTAATATACTTACACCTAATAAGTTCCATCACGCTAATAAGCATGATGGCCTTGTTTGGCGCATTCCTACCATTAGTAATCTTTACATGAAGATTAGCAAATAGAGACTTATATGTTTCAATATCCTTCATTTACTCAACAGCATTCTCTGATTGAATTTCCAACGATTGTTCGTTCTTATAGGGCAGATCTTGAAGAATATCAACGAATACGAATGGAGAGGAGAAAAGAATTTTCTCATTGCCCCATTTTTCTTGCAAAAATATAAGCCCTGTATTAGCATATGCCTCCATTTCTCGGATGAGCAAAGTGACAAAATTAGCCACACTCTCTTCAGAACTATTTTCAAGGGAAATCCATTTCCATGAAAACGAGTCAAATAATTTCGTACGATTCAACAGGGTAATTAAGATGAAATCTCTTATTGGAGTTGGCTTCCAATGTGAAATATCAGCAAAATCACATTTCTTATCGTCGCCTGATAATGGAGTTTTCTTTCCTAAGCGCAAACCTATTATATAAGCATACATAAATGTTTGATAGAAAGCTCCAAATGTAGAGAAGTCACCCTTTCCAGTTACATCACCTTTGGTAGAAATACGTTCCATCAGAGGTTTAAACTTCTCGTTATATCTTGGTTTACGAGCGAATATCGCTTCTCTTAACTCTTGATGATTCATAATTAATACTTATAACATTTGTGAGACGTAATAAGACCTGTTGTGTCAGCCTTTTCATCAATAACATTAACATAGAATGTTCCGGGAATATCACCATTCTTCATTTCTTGAAGGATTTTTCTTCCGTGGGATGTAAGATAATCATCTGCATTGGGGTCGTATAATTCTTTAATGAGAATGATGCTTTGCGAGAATACGCTTGGAGCCACATCAAAGAAGTTAGTAATGAAGTTGGGACCAAACTCTGAGAATGGGGCATCTGAGATAAATGGATAGTCAAATTTCTTTTCGTTCCCGATTTTTGAAGAAATGATAGCCATTACTATTGCCAATTGCTTCATCCTTTGAAAGCCTGTACCCAATCCTGTTATTTCTCCATTCTGGACATCACGAATAGATACATTTACAATATCGTGATCACGTACAAATCTTAATTGACCTCCTGATACCTGATTACCTTTTGTTAGTGCTTTATACTTCTCGTTAGCTTCTTTGGCAAGTGATTCTATAGTGCAATTGAAAATGTCATCCTTTGTTTGACGTATAACATCATCGATAGCCTTCATCATAATTGCAAAATCTTCATACTTCTGTATTGCTGTATTCTTTTTATATGAAGCTAATCTTCTCATTATTGCGCTAAGGGAATCTGTCCAAGTAACGATCATGCTTTGCTTTGATGATATCTCGCGCTCCTTTGTAGATATAGTTGTGTTGACAGTATCATAATCAGAGATGATAGCCTTATCGTTGAATTCAGAGTTGTCAGCATTGCCACCAGCATTATTTAGCTGGGTAAGAATATCATCATGCCTTGCTTCCAGTTCGTTGAGATTTTCTTTGGCTCTATCCAACTGCTCTTTAACTGATTCTATTTTCCCTTCAATCTTAGGAATATTTCTAGAATATGAACTTGCTGTCTTCTGTAATGCTCCATAGAAATGTCCAAAGTCATTTCTTGTCGTACTAATCTTTTTCGGTCTATCAAGAATCATCTTTATGTGATTCCAAGCTTCAGAATGCATCTCAGCTGGTTGCCCACAAACCTCACACACTTCATTTTTAAGCATGCGTTCAAGTGATGAGGTGTCTGGAGAGCCTTCAGGCAACATAATAACCAATGTATTATCGTTATTCATTTGGGCTAACTCACCGATATGCTTTTCTCTTCTTTCATCAAAAGCATCAAGCTCATCTGTTAAACCCATAAGTAGCAATGGATTTTCTTCATCGAAAATCATACCTGTGATTGATTGTTCAATCTTCCTGATCTTTTCCTTTTCGTTATTTATACTGATACTATTTTGATCAAGCTGAGAACGAATTTCAATTCTTTTACTTGAATTACTAATATAAGCATCAAGTTGCTCCTTCTGAATCTTTGCAGCACTAATTTCATCATTAGCAGCTTCAATTTCGGTCTTTGCGTTCTCAATTAACTGCTGTGTGCGGTTTCTCTTGTCTTTATCCCTCTGCTTTGCGGTGTCATTTTCGGAATTTTCAGAGTCTTTAATCTGGTATAAATCCTCTGCACGTTTAGCTAATTTCTTAGAAATCTCACAAATTCCCTTAAGAACAGAAATACCTGCCAATGTATCGATCGTATCAGATAAAGCTTTCTTCTGGGAAAGATCTACCAATCTATCCATAGATTCTCCCTGTAGGAGCGCATAGTTTCTTAAAGCCAGAGGAATAAATACTCTGTTAAGAATGTCTTGCTGATCATTTCTATCCAAGATGGGGTTATCTGCATTATTCTTTGTTTCCATGATTGACAGCTGCGACTCGGAATGGCTTAATTCTCCGTCGACATGTTTAAACAGGGCATATTTCTCGACAGAATACAAAACATTATCATTACTAAATATCACCCTAAAACCGACCTTGAATTTATCATTTTCGGCCTTAGCCTTACCGGATGCCATTCTAACGAGCGATTCGTTTGCATCTGTAAAGGCCTTAATATCCGAGTCGTAAACTTGATCACGAAACAACCACATGAAGCCATTATAAAACTTAGACTTGCCCATGTTATTATCAGCATTAACAATGTTCACACCAAGCTTAAACTTATATTCGTTGTGGTCATAGCTTCCATAATAATTATAGAAGTTCTCAAAAGAAACAGAATTAATGATTGTAGCCATAATTACAAGTCAAATAATGTTTTAATATTCCTGAAGATTCCGTCATCAGAGGTATGTCTAAGTTGGCCTTCAATGATACTTCTAATAACTGTGATTTCTCTTCTTTGAGACTGAGAATCATAATCTTCCTTTATCTCTTCTGTTTCGGGAACGCCCACAAGTTCCTTCAGCTTGGGAGATTTAAGAATTTCTTTAAAAATTTCTTTTCCGTCCATATTAACAGATTTATTTATAATGTTATTGTTTTATATTCTCAAATAATTCTGACCATAAGATACCAAAATGATGAGCAATTTCATTTAGTGTTTCGAAAGCACCATTGTTCGCATGGTTGTTCTGTGCTAATGATGCAAAATACGCAACACGCTTTAATTCCCCTTTTACAAGGTTTCTTTCCATTGACGAAAAACTATCTGCTCGATTTATTGTTGACGGTATGACTATGATATCATAAATATAACTGTATTGTTTCTCTTCATGATTGCGTAATAATCGTCCTCTTCGCTGAATAAATTCCCGAGGGTTTCCTGTGCTAGAAGTGAAAATGCCACGCTCAGCTCGCGGTATATCAACACCCTCATCAAGACATTTCATAGCCAAGAGTACATCCAAAGTTCCATCTGCAAAGGCTTTCAATAAAACATTTCTCTTATCCTTATTATCTTTGCTGGTAAACGTATTACAATGCTTGTTGGGAAATTTCTTTTTTGTTTCATCCAATAGCTTCTGAATGAAACTGATGTCATCTGCTTCACTTAACGAGACCTCATTGTCCACTCCAAGCACCTCATACTTTCCCTGAGGGGCATAAACGAAAGTGTATTTGAGGTTTTCTTCCCCAATTTCATCAAGAATATCTCGATAAGCCCTCATCTTATCATCGCATTTATGGATGATTCTCTTTCTATTCATTAAGAGTTTCTCAGCTTCCTGCTTGTTTTTGAATCGACCTTTCTGATTATCCCATAATTGAGCCAACTTTTTCGACAGGTATGCATACCTGCCCATCTCTTCATCATTGAGGTATGCGACTTTGGGATAATAATAATACTTGCAGAGACGACCTTCATGTATAGCTTTGCTCATAGGAAAAGAATATATATAAGGACGACTGTCGTTAAAGAACTCACCAATTTCGTTTGTACCCTCTTCATCATAAATCCTTTCAGGAGTTGCAGACAATGCAATTCTTCTTGGTATATTCAATTTTCTAAAACATGCCCTTACATTCTTACCACCTATATTATGAGCTTCGTCCGCAATTAGTATCATAGATGTTGAGATAGAAGGCAGAAGAGTTTGAAAGTCTTTATTGACAAAAGAATCATATGTTGAAACGATGGCAGAATTCACATCCTTTCCTCTTTTTACTTTTTGGACTATATCGAGTAATTCTTTCCTCCAAGTTAAATTCAAAGAAGACACATTGAGAACTTTCTTATAATTAAACGCTGCAAGTTCTTCTTTCCATTGCTCAACGAGGTCAAGTGTGGGAACTATAATCAACAGATTATAATATCCATCTTTCTCAAACTCATGCATAGCGCAGTTAAGTGATGTCACGGTTTTACCGGTACCTGTAGCCATGGCAAAAATACCCATTTTGCCATTTTCTATCCAAGCTCGGTAAGCTTCTTCTTGATAAGGTAAAGCACCGTCCTTATATTTGGAAGGGAAGTGAGGACTGTTTAATGAACTTTTAGCCCTATTCTTGATTACTTCTGAAATAAATTCTTCTTCTTTTTTGACAAGTTGGTCTGGATCTTGATTTGGATAAGTATTGAGTATCTCATTGCAAAACTTTCTTGCTTCATAAACTTTTACTCCATCACTCTCTCCATCCCATACTTTATGAAAATGGACTTCACGAGCTAATACTCGTTTGTGGCTATCATCACTAAACCAAGAGCAAGTGCACTCAATAGTTTCAAGATTGCCAAGAATAGCATTAGCCGTCATATTCATTGAACCGATGAAGTATATCTTGTTGCCACATTCATCGGTAAAAATACCATACTTTTCATGAGGGATTCCACCATTGTTTAGAACAATTATTTTGATGTTAATCCTATAGGTTTGAATAAGATAGGACAGACATTGGAAGAAATGTTCATCTCTCTTTTCAAATGTTTCCTTTAAACCTATAAAGGATTGCACAAGGGCATCGTCAAACCTGCTGTCATGCTCACCCTTTAGTAGTTCGTAGTCCTCTTTCGAAACATATTGATTGATGTATAAATTCATTCTTCCTCCATCGACAATGAATCTCGCCAAGCCATTGGCAAGCACATTGAAACAGGCGGAGCTGAAATAGCCCAACCCGAGATCAAGCTGGATGCTATTTTTCAAAGCATCAAGGCAGAATTCTGCAGGCTTATGATCATCAATCAGCGAGTAACTATATTCAAATGTCTTATCTGCTAACATACTTTATAAAGAATTACATAGTTCTAAATAAGCCTTCTCCTTATTAGGCTTTAAATCACCATTTGAGAAGTCTTCTACAGCTTTTTCAAACCATTGATATAAGTCATGCTCTTTGTATTCATATTTTGAAGGCTTTCGGCCGTTTCTTTCTACGAAAGTTTTATATCGCATACAAAAATCGAACCAGGCAAAATCTTTTCTTGAAGAGGGATACATGGCATATTGTTGAAGTATTCTATCGACTTCCTTTGATTGTTCCTTGCCAAGAGTGCTTTTATTCTTTACCTTGTTCCACCAAACATATAACTGTGCTTCCTTTGCATCTTCCGAAAGAGAAAAAGGAAAGTGGCCAGTATCTTTGATAAATTGTTCTAGTTGTTTTATATGCTCAAGGAAATTCCTTTCCGATTCACTCAAATAGTATGAATTGTCATAAACCTTGTCTTTTAAACCGTAATACCCTCCCGCAAACACGATGAACTGATCTCCACTCCCCATTGTGGTTCTGATGCTATTTTCTGAGGTCTTGCGATACTTTTGAACATGACCTACGATGACAGATAAATGTTGTGGCTGCCCAAACTCCGCCAGAAATTGCGCTATTATATCCCTTACTCCGCCTAATTTAACATGATTCCATGCAATTAGGCTGATAAGGTTATCTGTGCCCACGTTACAAATACGCGGGTCTTGATTAACCAAATGCTTAATACTTGTAGGGGATTTATATCTATTTGGATAAATGTTATTAATAGCATCATATAGCTCTTCAGCACTCATAGGATTGCCGTTCTCATAGAGCATATCATACATTAAATCGGTAATCTGAACGACCTTCTTGCCTTCAAGAGTAAATTTAAAGTCGTCATCAGGGATTTTTCCAAATTCATTTATTAAAATTTTAGTCAATAGCTTTGATATAATTTCTACCTTGTCTGTATCAAAATAATTCCAAGCTTCAAAAAAAAAATCAAGCAACATTTCTTGTGCATTTAATGTGATATCCTCAGTCAATTCGGATTCTTTCACTTCGATGAGATCTTTTAAGGTGTAAAAATCAAAAGATTCGGTAATTGTCTTATTAACAATGTAAGTATTATTCCAAGCCTGTTTAAACTTCGTAAATATAGGCAAAGGGTCAGCACCTACGACCTCAAAGTTATCTTTACACAAAATTGACAAAACCAACAAGATAAAATTCTTAGACAAATTGCAATTCTCCTCCTGTTGAATCGTATCAACGAAAGACAAATCAAACCAATTTAATGGCATTGTTGATTCCAACACATATTCCCAATCAATTCTTTGAGATAATAGTTTACTGTAGTTCATTCCCTCTTTGTTTACATCATTAGGCTCTACAGAGTGGAGTTGCTTGTTACATTTTGTACATATTTGTCTGACCCTTTCTCTTGAGATGTCAAAATTTCTAGCTATTTCTTCATAAGATAAACCTAGTCCCCCCTCAAACAAAGGGGTGTTACTATTGAGCATGTCCAAATCCCGAAGCCTCATATCTTTTTTAATAAGGTTTTCTAAAATATGAAACATTGGTAAATGTCCATACTCTTTATAATATTTAAATGAGAACTCGTCCACATAGTCACCATAAAGATTTCTCTTTTCTATAATAAAAGTGTCCTCCTTTGTCAGCAACCTTACACTCATTTTGTCTGCCATATCCTTGATATATTCGACAACATGTGTTATCTCTTCTTCCGATTTACGACCAATAAGACTAATAGTTTTTAAGTCCATCCCTTGGTGTACAAAATCCTCGATGAAATCACCTTTGTAATTGATGATTCCATTTTTAGAACGAACAGACAAAGTCTCAACCCTTTGATATAAAACCTTCTGCAAAGTCGAATACTGAGCATCACCAAGTTTATCTTTTAGAGTCGGGGCGACAGGTTTTTTGTCTCCAACTTTTATTTCAGCTTCGAAAGATGATGACTCCATATTGCTAATATTATTATTGATGAACTCTATTACCTCTTCACGAATACCTCTTATGTCATAGACTGATTTTTTTCCAAAATTCCGAATCTTCAATAGCTTCAAATCATTTGCAAATAGGTAGTTGATGCAGAACTCGCGTACACCAATATAAGTGATGCAGTTGCAAGCCCTAATGGATTTTTCTTCTACACGTGCCCTAAAGGATCTTTCAAAATCAGAGAATTGCTCTTCATCCAATCTGTTTAGATAAATTATATATTTCCTATGTTCTGGATGTTCCTTAGATAAAGCATCTTCATCAACAGACACATAGTCTTTTCTATGAAGATCAGTAATGATGCTTGAACTATCGTCGTAGGAATCCCTAAGAGGTTCACAGGACATGATGCCTTCCTCTGAATTATTATTTTTATAAGAGTTAGTTTTCTCAGAAATAATAGAAAAAGGGTCTAATCCATCTCTGTCTTCTAATATTTTTCTATAGACAATTCTACAATCAGAAATAAATAGTCGAATATCTTCAAGATTATCTTCTGTTATAAAAGACCTAGTATATAAACTCTCTGGCGAAGAAAACAAATAATTTGTAAAAAAATGTTTTAAGCCGATCTGATTCAAGACTTTAGAAACTTCAGTATAATTATCTTTTATTTGACTATTGACCCAAGAAATAAACTGATTATTTCCTAATGCTAAGTCTTGTTCAAATTGTTCTTGTAAATAAAGGGATTCGAAAATATTTTCATCCTCAAATAATCGCTCTAAACTTTTTTGAATTCTTGGCTCATAATTTCTACACTCATCATATTTTAGCTCATATAGGTATGTTTTAGGTTTAAGCGCACAATAAGCTTCTGCGGATATGTAACCAGCAGTCATTATCTTATAGAAACTTATATTACGTGCTCTATTCATGCAATCTCCTCCAATCCATCATGAATTCTGTCAAACAAATAATCGAATCCTGTCAAGTTTGGATTGTCCTTGAAATCCTTGGCTATCATTTCCAAACCATCATCAAGGTGCATCTTGATGTAGCGCGGCAAATCTTTGTCTTCCTCACTAATATTATAATATGTGCAAAAAAGTGCCATGTAGAATTTATAGTATGAACCGAACAGGATGTTCTTGCTATATTCCTTTCCACCAGAGTCTTTGAAATCCAAGGGAGAGAACTTTTTTCCGGAATGAAGGGAATATGCAATAGCAATACGAGCAATAACATTCTCGGCACCCAACAGGAACTTGTTGGTCAAGTTTGTTACAACGACCTTGTTATTCAAACTGGTTTTTATCGAACTAAACATATCATTACTTCATTAAACGTTCAACATCTGTTTGTTCAAAATATGACCTACCGTTATCATTCTTGATAAAGTAGGCTGCATTGACCAGAGGCTTCATCACATCCAATTCTACAGGTGTAATTTCCTTGTAGAGCAAGGGGAAAAGTACAACCTGCTTAGATATGTGGGGATAGAACTCCTGGATAATCTTGTTAGCGTGCGACTTGTCGAACTTCTGGAGAGGGCTGTCGATGAACACTGGGAACTGAACACCAGACTCATCAACTAAAGCCTTAAGTAATGCTGTGGCATAAAGTTGCTGCTCGCCCTTTGACAACGAATCCTTGCTTATCTCGGCACCAGCCTTGTTGAAAAGCCTAATATCCATGTCATCCTCTGTGCTGATTACCTCAACACTACCTACAAAATCTTCCTTGTGCATAAGGCTGTTCAATATGCCTTTAATACGTCTTTCAAGTGAATCTTTTTTCTGTTCCCTCAATGAAGAAAGGAATACGTTGAGTTCAGATATCAGCTGCTCTGCAAGTTCATCCTTCTTGACATCTTTGTCATTTAGACTAACACGCTTGCTCAACGCAGCAATTTCTTTTGAAATCTTAATGTATTCCGCATTGGTAGAACCAATATTCTCGTGGATACTTCTCAGCCTTGACTCTATTTTTTTAATCTCGCCCTCAATTTCATTTTTCTTCTGACGAATTGATTTTATGAGATCATCACTCTCATCTATTTGCATGCTGGAGATTTTACGGGAAGTTCGATCAAGTATTTGCTTGTTCTTCTTGTAATCGTCGGCAAGCCGTTCAAATTCCATCTTGTAGGTTGAGATAATGTTATTGTAGACGGACATGATTTCGTTATACTGACTCTTGTCCAATTCCACCAATTGTTCTCCAGATATGCCTTCAGTCATATACCGTTCTCTTATCCCATCAAGCTGTTCAACCAACGAATCTCTTGTTTCTATAGGTATTTCTACATTAGAAAGCATCAATGTAAAATCTTTAGTGAGGTTGCCCACTATTTCATTCTGATTTTCTGCATTCTTTTTTGATTTCAGAATCTTATAGTCATTGTCCACCTGATTCTTTGCTTGAATCAGAAGTTTACCAGTAATAGCAAAGGGCGCATACTCTAAGAACGTCTTAATGCTCTTCTTATATTCAGTGTCTTTCGACTTGGTCATATCGCGGAGCGTCTCAAGCCTCTTTAGTTCTTCTATTGTCATCTTGCTACCTTCGCGCATGAGCTGCACCTGATATTCCTCATTCAGTCTGCGGAGGTCATCAAGATTTGCTGAAAGTTCTTGAGAGCTATCATTTCCCTTTTCAATGTTTCTTTGTAAACTTTCCTTCTTTTTCAGAAGCCCCTCCAACTTATTTCGACCATCTATGTCTGATGACTTCCTTCTTAGTCTGAGTCGCAAGTTCTCAAGATTGTTCTTCAAATCCTCGTATTTCTTCACTCCGAGAACTTCATTGTAAGCAGAATTTAACTTTTGTCGTTCAGCCTTGGTCTTAGTTTCTGCCAATGACACGATGCGTTCTGAATCAAAGAAAAAAAACTGGGCAATATCTCTATTGAGGACAAAATCATTGATGAAAACATCAGGTCCAATTTCTGTTGTCAGTTCGTTAGCATGTCCATCTATCAAGATTTCAACAGACTCTTTCTCCGTAATGTAATCATACGAGCGTGTAATTTTTAAGCTGTTACAAGGAACAGAAGGTATCATCACGTCAGAGAATTCTATCGATACATAGTACTGGGCATTATCCTTAAAAAGTTTATCACCCACCTCATACCCTAACTTCTTTATTCGAGTAACTGTGTCAGCATCAATATCGTTAACCTTTTCCCTGGCGTGGATATTCAGACTTGACTTTTGAACCGTGGCATAACCAATGCTCATAAACTCTTTTTTAGTTTCTTCGTCTATCTCTGAAGTGAATTTACCGAACAGACACCAAAGTAGAGAATGAAGGAATGTTGTCTTACCGAAGCCATTCTCACCGGTGATGAGAAAAATGTTTTTTTCATCTTTCTCATCAAACTTTATGGTGTTCTTTCCGTAATAAAGTCTGTAGTTGTATAGTGTTATATTCTTTACTATCATGATTCCATAGTGGTTATAAATGAGTCCAGGCGTTCCTCCATGTCATTTTGAAGTCCCTGTTTTCTCATCATCAAAACTTTGCTCTTTTGTAGAGCCAATAATTCTTGTACCAATTGGAAATGGCCTTTTTCATTGCATGCCTTTTCAAGCAATAATCGCTCTTTTAGACCGATACTGTCATTGGGTATATTGTACCCATACACTTCATTATATATTTCGTTGACTGTGGTTTTGAAATTTCCGTCGCGATACCATATGATTTGAATTGCTATGAGTTCTTGAACAGTTATAAGGTCAATACTTCCTCTAAATTTCTGTGTTTCCTTTTGAACCGTCAACAACTCGCGAAGTAATTGAATACGATAACCCATCGTATAGTTGCCTTGATTGTGACCGGTCTCATCCACAGCTAACTGACCATTTCTGCGGGTTGAGCATCGTAGTTCAGATACGTTTCTATTCTCTTGCATACGATTTCGGAAATCTAAAAGAGGTCGCATCCACGCAACTCCATTTTTGATTAGCGAAGTCATGGAACTATCTTCCTTGACAACAGTGCAAATCCAACAACCAAATCGACTCTGGCCGCAGGAGGTGTGCGATTTATCTGTTACAACTGTTGGACACTCATAATCATCAGCAGAAGCATCAGCGTAAATCTTGAACAGAATCTTATTGTCAAATCCCCAAGGAGATGGGACTGCATTGATAATCCACCAAACTTCTTCCAGCATCAATTCCACGATAGGGGCATAGGTGTAAGTGTTTGGATTCAAAGGATGCTTCGACAAGCGATGCCCCTTGACAGCATGTCTCTTAATAGACATAGCTCGTTTCTGACTTTCACCTTTGCGCGTACCTATGAGGACTATTGCTTCACCATCAGCTGCCACCTGATCGACAATGAATTTTGTTGTCGGTTTTATCTTCATGCGTTCCGTGCAGTAGCGGAATGCATTATTAGGGGCAGGATAACCCTTGCCGATGGTACAACACCAAAAAGAGTCTTCCAGTTCAGGTAAAGTCATCGTCACAGAGACAGGAAGTTCCTGTTCTATAGCAGCTTTCCTTATCTTCTCGAGAACATTTTGGACATATTCCTCAATAACGGGATTTTCCACCATGGTGTCATTGCAAACTACATACACCTTCCTTTTGAGCAAAATACCTTGTTCCTTTAACCTTTGTATAGCCAGCCAAATCAGGGTAAGAAGAACAGTAGAGTCTTTACCACCAGAGAATCCAATAATCCATGGGCGATTATATCTGTCCTCTTCCTGATACTGGTCCATCAGTTCGAGTATTATATCATTTATTCTATCTGGTTGTTTCATTTATTTTTCTTTGTTGGTCCTAACAATTCACGTATATCTATATCTAATACATTGGCAACCCTCCCAAGCTGTTGGAGAGATGGGTGAAATCTGTTGGAACACCATCTAGAAACAGTATTCTCACTTATTCCAATTTTCTTGGGCTAGCCATCTACAAGTTCTATTCTTGTCAGCAAGAACTGCCTCAATGCGTTTTTCCGCTAAATCTTATTGATTTCTCGCCATATTAATATACTATCCAAACACAAATTTAACAAAAATACCATGAATCGAGAATTAAAACCAATATTTATTACTCAAATTCGTTGCAAAATGTAAAATTAAATCGGTTATCTTCCAAAAAAAAAGAGTTATAGACTAATCGATGAAAGCTAAGGATCTGGCACAAGATCATTTTTGACTAGATATTCTATTTTATCATATCAGACTAAGTATGATATTTTTAATGTCTTTTGGCTGTTACCATGTATTTTGCCATCCTAACTTCAAATACTTTTTTGAATTTATCAGCTATAAGAATAATTTCCGTAACTTTGTCTTCGGTGGCTATTACGATTTCCTCTGTTAATACTTTGATATTTAACGATGTAAAATTATGAAAGATTTCGCTATTAAGCAAATTTATTGACAATTAAATCTATTAACTCACGTTGAAATATAGCATGAAGATAATATAATGGAGAATTACAAATATCATATTTTTGCTC
>Ga0172378_10003977_pt1 | contig 13913 bp, 11 predicted proteins | sample GrowelOW332metaG_FD_119755 | JGI IMG/M metagenome (GOLD analysis project Ga0172378, IMG submission 119755) | Groundwater microbial communities from an aquifer near a municipal landfill in Southern Ontario, Canada - Pumphouse #3_1 metaG | ecosystem: Environmental > Aquatic > Deep subsurface >... | reverse complement strand
TTGGGCTAGCTAAGTCATTCTGTCTTCCAACTAAATTCCACATGAAATATCTCATGTACATCCAGTTGACTTGAAAATTTAAGAAAAATGTAAGATTATCTCCCATTGTTGGCATCCTATACTGTCCATTAGGTAATACTTTACCATTATTACTCATGTAATTTTGATAAATTTTAATATGCTCAGGTGAACGACTCCACATGCGAGGAAATAACATTTTTCCGGATGCAGGATATGTTACATCTAATGGGCCTTTGGCTTTATAGTATTTACCATTTAGAGGTGTGTAGTAATGAGGATTTTTATAATCACTTGGTACTGATGCGAAAGTTTCACCATATACTAGAGGGTTAGAACCATATTGTTCACGACCTAAGTAGCGGACTAAAGTGAATGGATTGTCAGGTTGGTACTCGTTAGTAGGTGGATTAATAGATGAACGTATAATAATTATGGCGAATGCTGAATATCCTATAGTTATCATCGTGAAACATAACCAAATAGTATTAGCAAGTGCTTTTTTCTTTTTGAATGTTCTATATATAAAATAAAAACAAGTGATTAGTAAAGCGATCATAAAGAAAAGTGCTCCACTATTATAATGTAATCCAAATCCATTTACGAATAGTAGATCAAACATAGCTGCTATTTTAGGAAGGAATGGAATTATACCAAACAGAACTAAGGCTAGTATTACGAAAGATAAGCAGAGTACTCCAAAACCTCTCCAATATGTTACTTCTTTTTTAGTAGTTTTATAGTAATATATAAATGCTAATGCTGGAATAGTTAGTAAATTAAGTAGATGAACTCCTATAGATAAGCCCATAAGAAGAGCTATAAGTACTATCCATCGATTCGCATATTTTTCTTCTGCTTCTTCTTCCCATTTAAGCATTGCCCAAAATACTATCGCTGTAAAGAAAGATGACATAGAATATACTTCTCCTTCGACGGCTGAGAACCAAAATGTGTCTGACCAGCAATATACTAATGCACCTACGATACCAGATGCTATGATTCCAATTGCATAACCTGAGGCATAGATGTTTTTACCTTTGGCTTCTAATATTCTACGTCCTAAGTGTATTATTGTTAGGTAGAGAAAAAATATAGTTAAGGCTGAAATTAATGCATTCATGCCGTTGATGCATGCTGCTACGTGTTCTTTACCATTGGCGAATAGAGTGAAAAATCTAGCTATTATCTGATATACTGGGTTTCCAGGAGGATGTCCTACTTCTAATTTATAGGATGATGCTATGAATTCTCCACAGTCCCAAAAACTGGCTGTAGGCTCTATGGTTGACAAATAAGTGAATGAAGCTATAACGAAGATAACTATAGCCACTATTCTGCTTATTTTATTAAAATATTTTTTATCCATAATGTTATGTAGAATATGTAAAAGTCAATGATTTTTTTATGTTATGCAAAAATAATAAAATTTATAACTAATTTTGCTAAATAAATTAAAATATAAGTTATGTCAGAGGATTGGAAAAAAAGATTGGGCACTGTTTATTCTACAAATCAAAATTTTGAATATCAGAATGAACAAGATATTGAAGAGGAAACTTTAGATCCAGGGAAACAGAGACTTTTAGTGAAAATTGATAGACGTCAACGTGCAGGGAAGCAAGTGACTTTGATTACAGGCTTCGTAGGTACTGATGATGCTTTGAAAGATCTTTCAAAGCTTTTAAAGACTCAATGTGGAGTTGGTGGTAGTTGTAAGGATGGTGAAATAATTATTCAAGGAGATTTTCGTGATAAAATAGTGGAAATTTTAAATAAAAAGGGTTACGGAGCTAAACGTGGAAATTAATAATATAGTAGATACTTTGGGTACTAGTTTACCTTTGTTTACAGCGAGGTCTGGAATAGTTGTACTCCCAAGTTCGGAATTAACATCTTCTGGGCTTAGTAATAATTTTATTGGTTTGTTATTTCTTAGTATTTTTTTGGTTTTATTATTATTTAATCGACCTATTCGCTCAGTTATAGGTGATATGTATAAATTTGCTTTTTTTGATAGAGAGGTGGAGTCTTTACATCAGCTTTTATGGATGGGAATAATCAGAGTATTAGTTATTATAGTTTCTTCTTTTATTTTTTCATTAGTTATATATCGATTGGGGTTGATGCCTAATTATTTTTCAAAGGTCGAAGATCCAATTATAGATTTTTTCAGTTTGATAGGAATATTTTGTGGCTATTTTATTTTTAAACAAATAGTAGTTTTTTTTATAAGTAAAGTATTTAATAAGTCTTATTTTAAAGGTGTAATCTCATCTTCTACATTGGTTTTTTTATTTGTATCTATAGTATCTATCATAATTGTCTTGATTTTTAATATTTTCGATGAGCCAAATCTTATTATTTTGAGATGGATTATTGTTATAATGATAAGTTTAATGACTTTAATTTACTTTTTTTTATTTTTAAGGATATTATTGAGCCGTCAAGTTTCAATTTTCTATTCAATTTTGTACCTTTGCACCATGGATATATTACCAATAGGAATTTTTTTAAGTATTCTATTGAGTGTAAAATAATTTTATGAAAGTACAAAATATACTTATTTCACAGCCGATTCCGAAAAATAGTTCCCCTTATTCGGATATTATTACTAAGTTTGGTGTTCATATCGATTTCTTCCCTTTTTTCAATATGGAACCTTTAACTGGAAGGGAATTCAGAAACCAAAAACTGACAATATTAGATTATACGGCGATAGTGTTTACTGCTAAGTCTACAATTGATGCATTTTTTAAGATTTGTTCTGAATTGAGAGTTAGTATTCCTGAGACGATGAAATATTTTTGTAGCCAAGAATCTATAGCTTTATATCTTCAAAAGTATATTGTTTATAGAAAAAGAAAAATATTTTTTGGGACAGGAAGATCAGATTCTATTATTAAAGCAATAGGATCTAAACATAAAAGTGAAAAATTCCTTTTAGCGACTTCTGATAATGTTAATCCTAATTTCTTTAAAATTTTCGATAAAGCTAAATTGAATTATTGTAATGGCACATTTACTAAGACTGTAAAAAGTGATTTAAAAGATGTGGATATCGATAAATATGATATGTTGGTTTTTTATAGTCCTTCTGATGTGAAATCTTTGTTGGAAAATTATCCTGATTTTTCTTCTAAAGGTATTAAAATCGCTACTTTTGGTAGTCTTACGGCTAGTGCAGTAGATCAAGCAGGTTTAAAGGCGGAAATAAAAGCTCCTACGCCTCAAGCTCCGTCTATCGCTAATGCATTGAGTCTTTATTTGGGTAAATAATTATAATATTTAATGAAAAAAGCATTGTATGTAGTAAGTTGTATTCTTATATGTTTTTCTTTATTGTTAACGGGATGCGAGAATGATGATCCTGCATATAATAGAGAGAATATAAAAGGTACGTGGATAGTCTATGCGCTTGGAGATAGTGATTTGACTCCAAATGATTATTATATTTGCGATTTTAGTACTGATGCTTCTACTCTTAGTATCTCTGCAGTTAAAGATATGGGAGATGGTAATTTTTCTTGGGGTACAAGTATTGTTACTTATAATGTTTATTGTTGTTCATTAAAAATTTATGGAGATATAGATAGTTTAGGTCCTTTGGGTGCGACTAAATATAATATAAATACTGAATTTAGTTTCGAAACTAGTAAAGATTCACTTTTGGTTATCAAACCTGAAACGTATCAATTTGATAATACAGATGTTGAACCTACATTTACTACTGTTAAATTAAAGAAATTATATAGAATGTATTCTGTTTCTGATTCATTATCAGGGACTTGGGAGCTAGCATCGAAAGATGGGGTTTCAGATTTTTCTTTTAGATTGACTTTTGATACGGCAGGAGGAATACAATATTTGACTAAGGATAGTTCTACTGATACATGGACTGAAGATATTTCTATGGCTGCTACGTATTCTGCTTATCAGTCTTTTATAGCTATATCGTCTGATAGTAATCCAGAACTTGGTTCGGATGGATTATCTACTGTAAAGTGCTGGGATTTATTTATTTCAAATTCTGGGGATAAAGATTCTGATGGTAATAGTGTCTCACAATCTATGAAGTGGACTTCTGGTGATAATAGTTATTCTTTCGTGAAAGTAACTGAGGAGGAATAATATGGATGTCAAATCTGTTGTTTCTGCTAAGTTTCCTAAAAAGGAAAAGATATCATCTCCTATTGAAATAGAAAAGGTACATTCTTCGGGAGTTCAATCTTTCGTGCATCCTTTTAAAGTATATATTTTAGAAAAAGAGGAACAATCTTTCGATCGCTTAGCGATAACAGTTCCTAAAAGATTGTTTAAATTGGCTGTGAGTAGAAATTTGCTTAAGCGTAGGGTGCGAGAGGCTTATCGCTTGAATAAAAGATGCTCTGGTAAATGTGTTCCCATTGCCTTAGAAATGAAAAATTTTGATATTTTTCTTGTGTATATTTCGAAAAAAGAGTTGAGTTTTAAGGTGATTAGTAAAGCTGTTAAAGAAATATTAGAATCTATAGATGGAAGTAAAGAGTAATATAAAAGATACGTCAGATGTGAAAATGTCTTCAAAGGGAGGGTTTAAAGCTGTCTGTAAGCAGGTGATAGTTTTTCCTTTCGTCTTGTTGATTAAAATATATCAGGTGTGTATTTCTCCTTTTACCCCATCTTCATGTAGGTTTACTCCTACGTGTTCTTCTTATTCTCTTCAAGCATTTAAAAAATATGGTCCTTTAAAGGGCTTCTGGTTGTCTTTTAAAAGAATTATTCGTTGTCATCCTTGGGGCGGAAGTGGATATGATCCTATTCCTTAATTTCTTTTTGTTTCGAAAATTAAGAATTAATAGAGCCTTGGTCGTATTTGAAACGTTTATTTATTCGTTCGTCTTTAGATATATTTCTTGTTAGGGAGTCAATTTCGCTTTTAGGGATTTTATCTATATCAACAAATATTAATCCATCTAAGCTGTTGTTGAAAAGTTTATCGACATTAAAAATTATAAATTTAGCTCCAAATTTTACGTATTTTTTAATTAAAGGTGGAAAGCGGTATCTTTTATTGCTGAGCCTCTGTATTAGTTTGTCATATTTTTCTACAGAATCCATTCTTTCTGGAAATAAATCTTCTGGATTAACTCTTAAAGTATTAGCTATGAATGGTGATCTGCATCCAATGTCAGAAAAGGGAGAGTCGTCTGAGTAGTTATCTTTTAAGTATTTTACCATTAGACTTTTATAGAACTGAGGAAAGTCGTTGCTGATGGATACAGGGCCAAATAAGTATTTGTAGTCTTTAAATCTTATTATGGAATACATTAATCCTTTTAATAACGTTAAAAGAGCGTAATTGTCTTTTTGATAGTCTAGGGTAATGAAGGAGCGTCCGAGTTCTATGCTATTGGCTAAATATTCTTGATGGTGGGGCGAAAATTTAAATAGTGTACTATTATAAAAACCCTCAATTCCTAGGCGTGGAACGATTTCTTTACCTAATCCAAATCTGTATGCTCCTACTAGGGCTTTTTTCTCGTAATCCCATAGTATTAAATGTTTGTAATATTCATCGTATTTATCAAGGTCTATGGAAAGATTTGTTCCTTCTCCTACAGCTCTAAATGTTTCTTCTCTTTTGACTCCTAGTTGGTGTATCATTTTGGGTATTTGATCGTAATTTACTAGATAGCCTTTGTAATTCATACAAGTAAATAAGAGTGCGTCTTTTGGTAGTGCATTTAGCTCTTTTTGGAGTAGTCTGGGGAGAATGGTGTTTTGAACGGGTTCAATGTGTGCCCATGAGCTTGTTGACTTAACGCGCTCTATATTAGCTTCTAAGGAGTATGTTCTGGCTCTTAGGTAATCGGATAGTTCATCGTAATTATTAAAACTAGCGATTTCAAATGCTGGAATGTTTAGTCCTATTCGGAAAGTTATGGTACGTTTTTTCTTGTTTAATACTTCTCTCGGTAGTCTTATGGTTCTAAGCATAGGGTGAATTCGACCGATGAAATGAAAAAATTTAGAGTTTTGACCATCTACATAAACTGGCACTACAGGGGCTCCACTCTTTTTTATGAATTTACACATGGATGGCATCCAATGTTTATCGTGTGTGTAACTATCTCCATAGTATGTGGAAACTTCTCCTGCTGGAAATAATAAAAGGCAGCCTCCATTAGTTACATGTTGAAATGCACCTTTTAAACCGTTAACGCTATTAGATTTTATAGATTTATTGTCTGTAAAAGGATTTACAGTGAACATGTATTCTCTTAAATTAGGAATTCTTTCTAATATGAAGTTGGAGAGTAGTTTAATATCAGGACGAACCCGAGAGATTTTATAAAATAATATGAGTCCTTCTATGCCTCCAAATGGGTGGTTGCTTGTGAGTATAAGCGGTCCTTCTTTAGGTATGCTTTCTATTTCTGTTTCTTTACAATCCACGGAGATGCGAAGGTGATCAAGTATTGCCCTAGAAAATTCTGGCCCATCACATGAAGATACTTTAGAATATATCTTGTTAACTATGTTAAAACCTAATATATTCATGGTTATGGTTCCAATTATGGTCCCAATTTTCCCTTGTTTCCCAATAGCGTGTTTGATATCGGGAGTACTGATAATTTGTTTTTTGATAATCGGTTTAATTTTTGTACATACAAATATATGAAAAAATTATATATTTGTGTATAAGTATGGATATAGAACATAAGTTAAAATTGATTCCAGAAACTCCAGGTGTGTATCGTTTTAGAGACAAGACTGGAACGGTGATTTATGTCGGCAAGGCTAAGAATCTGAAACGTCGTGTTACGCAATATTTTCATAAGTCTAATAGTCATAATGTGAAGACTCGCGTTATGATTTCTAAAATAGCTGATTTGGAGTATACGGTGGTGGATACGGAGGGGGATGCTCTACTTTTGGAGAATAATTTAATTAAAAAATATCAGCCTCGATATAATATTCTGTTAAAGGATAGTAAGTCTTATCCTTGGATCGTGGTTAAGAATGAGCCTTTTCCTAGGGTGTTCGTTACTCGTAATTTTGTTAAGGATAAGTCTTTATATTTTGGTCCTTATGGGTCTACTTTTCATGCTCGGGCTTTAATAGTTTTGATTAATAATCTTTATAGGTTGAGGACTTGTAAGCATGCTTTGACGGATGATAAGATTAATGGGGGAAAGTATAAGGTTTGTCTAGATTATCATCTGGGGAAATGTTTGGCTCCTTGTGTTGGAAAGATTTCTGCTGTGAGATATAATGAACAGATTGATTCTGTAATACGTATTTTGAAAGGGGATACAGCATCTCTTATTAAAGAGATGGATGTTAAGATGTTGAATGCAGCGGCTAGTTTGGATTTTGAGGGGGCGCAAGAGTTTAAGGATAAGAAGGAAATGTTAGAGAGGCATTATCAAAAGTCGTTGGTGGTGAATTCTAGTATGATTAATGCGGATGTGTTTTCGATAATTTTTGATAATAATGATGTCTTTTGTAATTTTATGCGTGTTAAGAATGGGGCTATTATACAGTCGTTGAATCTGTTATTGAAGATGCGTATTGAAGAGGAACAGAGTTCTGTTCTTTCATCTTTTATGATGGAGATATATTTGAAACTTGGGGGGCTAAGTTCTTCGAAAAAATATTCTTCTGGTGCTGATGTCGTAGTGGATGGATTAACGGGGAGTGCTAGTAAAATAGTTGCTTTTGATAGAAGTGATGGGAGTAAAGGTTTTGAAGGCGAGGAGCTTGGTGATGATTATATAAAGGAGGTACTGGTGCCTTTTATGCCAGATCAAGAATTTGAGGGGAAGAATATTCATGTGCCTTTAAAGGGAGATAAGGCGGCTCTGCTGGAGTTGAGTAGAAAGAATGCTGCTCGTATGAAATTTGAACAGTTAAAGAATGAGGCTTTTGTTAGTCCTAAGGAGCATAGCGATCGTATTGTTGAAAATTTACGTAAGGATTTGAATATGAAGGAGGCGCCTTATCATATTGAATGTTTTGATAATTCTAATATTCAAGGGACGTATCCTGTTGGGTCGTGTGTGGTTTTTAAAAATGCGGCTCCGAGTAAGAAGGATTATCGCCGTTTTAATATTAAAACGGTTATTGGAGCTGATGATTTTGCTTCGATGAAGGAAACATTGAATCGTCGCTATTCCAGATTATTACGTGAAAACCAACCATTGCCGCAGCTAGTAATAGTAGATGGAGGTAAGGGGCAAGTGGGGAAGGCGATGGAGGCACTACGGGAGCTGGGACTGGAGGATAAAATAAAGCTTATTGGCATAGCTAAGAGGCTGGAGGAGTTGATTATTCCGGGGGATCCGTATCCGTTATTTTTGGATAAAAATTCGTCGTCGTTGAAATTAATTATGCAGCTGCGTGACGAGGCGCATAGATTTGGTATTACATTTCATAGGGATAAGAGGAGTAAGGGGCAGATAGAGACGGAGTTATCTCAGATCCCTGGTATTGGGCCGGTGACGGAGGAAAAGCTGCTGGCGAGGTTTAAGACGATGAAAAGAATGAGAGAGGCATCGTATGAGAGTATAAAAGAGGTGACAAATAAAAAAATAGCAGATATTTTGCAAAAACATTTCTAGGTCAGGTAGCAAGCATAAAGTTTTTATAGCGTTTTGTAAGATGCAGATTATTACGTGTTTATAAAATAGAATAAAAATTGTGGGTCTGCTACCTGACCTAGCATAAAAAAAAATAGTATGGCATATCCAAAGAATATTCAAGATCAGATCTTGATTTTACAGAAAGCAGAGATAGAAGGATATTATCAATATCTTTTCGTATCAAGAAAAATGAAAGACCGCAGAGCAGCCGCAATAGTTGAAAAAATCGGAAAAGATGAACTTCGACATTACAAAGTCTTTCGTAAGTATAGTGGAGTAGAGCATGTTACGAATAAAAGGCATCTAAAAAGGATGTTGCTTAAATATAACATTCTTCAGATACTTTTTGGAGTTACATTTGTTTTGAAAATTTTCGAAAAAAAAGAATCAGATGTAACTAATTATAAGCTACTTCAAGACGAAGCTCCTGAATTAGCAGCTTTCGCAGTCGAAGAAGAAGCACATGAAGCCAAGCTTATAAGTATTATAAAAGAAGAAAGACTTGATTACATGGGATCCATAGTTCTAGGTCTAAATGATGCACTAGTCGAATTAACAGGTGCACTAGCAGGTTTTACGTTATCCTTAAGTAATAATATAACCATAGCGAGTATAGGCTTAATTACGGGATTAGCCGCGACTATGTCAATGGCTGCAAGTGCCTTTCTCTCAGCTAATTCAGATGCAGAACCAGGAGATAAAACATCAGAAGATACAGTCAAAGAAGCGGAAGACGAAGGTCCAAGTCCCAAGAAAAAAGCTGCTGTTACAGGTTTTGCCTATCTTGTCACCGTGATAATTTTAACATTGCCATTTTTCTTATTAACGAACCGATTTATAGCACTAGGAATTATGTTAATGCTAGCTATATTAATCATAGCCCTATTTAATTATTACTACTCAGTAGTTAAAAGTAGTAGCTTCATTCGCAGTTTCGGACAAATGGTAATAATCAGTATGGGAGTAGCAGCTGCATCATTTATTATATCATTCTTCGTCACCAAAATCTTCGGAATTTAAAATCAGACGAAAAAGATGTTTTATTTTCCGCGGCAATGCTTCCTCGGATTAGAAGTTATAATATTCCAAGGCAATACCCACGGTTGAAAATCTAGTAATACCTTCGGAAGATAATATAGTTAGGCCTATAAACTAACATTAAATTTGAAACCAATATATAGCCGAGAACCACTTTGTGGACCAGTCCAAACTATTTGTGGACCTAAAAGCAATGGAAACTGTTGAATACGTAAAACATTCAAATCAAGCAGAAAGCTAGAACCAACAGAATAATAATTTTTAGAAAAATTAGTAGCTCTATCATAAGCATAATCAGCGAAAGGAAGAACTTGTAATCTTCTCAAATAGAACAAAGGCCCTAAAGATATGTCACCTAGATATATCGGAATAGAATAATCCGCAGTTATTTTGGTAAATTCACAAGTAGGAGTCTGATTAATATATCCTCTTGGAAGATCTGCCTCAGAAGGAAGATAATATTTATTTCCATCGCAGAATTGTTTTTGATAACTAACAGAAAGCCTAAGTCCTTGATTTCTAACAATACCTGGAAGATAACCATAAGTCTTAAGATACATCATTTTACCAAAATATTCTCCTGTCAAAGGAGCAGTAGAAACAAGAGCCTTTAATCCAAACCCCCATCTAGGATATAAATTTGAGTGAGCAGTTTCTAACATTTGATAATATGTCAAAGCGAAATCAAGTTTATTATTAAAAATAAACTGCTGACGATTAATAGAATAATATTGGTCATTCTGCCACTCCCAAGATGCTTGAGGTATAATACCCCTATTCCATCCGTGACTAGAAAGGTCAATAGGGTAATATGCTAAAATAGTGAAATCTACGAATGGATCATTAGACCACTGGAGATTCATAGGACGATAACTGCTAATCTTAGTATAATTATCAGAAATAGATCCATAAGGAATAGTTTCAGAAAAGGAATACCTCTTTCTATCATTTATATCAGCCGAAATAGATATAATAGGAGCCAATCCAGAATATGTCAAATTAATATGTTGAGCTAAATATCCATCATGATAATCACATCCGAAAAAAGCAGTAGCAGTACCAAGATTATTTTGAGAAATCAGAGTAACACCTGGATTAACCTCACTCATTATATCCTCTTTACTTACTATAGAAGCCACTTCATTAGGATTATAATAAATAGGCGCCCAAGAATGTATATTAAAAAAATGAGTTAATTTATTATATTTTTTATGAGGATAAGCTATAGTGTCGAACGCATTTATAAGACCGGTTTTCTCAGAAGGATAATCTACATCGAACTGTTTCCTCTGCTCAGCAAGTGTCTCTGCAATAGGATACTTATATGGTTTAGTAAAATCAGCAGACTTTAAAACTTCAGTCTTTCTATCCTCATCTATGTTTGATAAAGAATTAGATACTGGAATATAACCATTGAGTGTAAACTCTGAAAAATATAAATCACTATTCACAGAATCATAAAATGGATCCGAAGCCCCGAACTGAGAATTCGTTAAATGTGTCAAAGACTTACTACTTAAATCATAAGAATAAATATTAACAACGCCATCAAGATCACTATTAAAATACAACTTATTCCTTCTCTCACCATTAATAGTATCAGAAACAGCCATTAAATGCTGAATACTTTGATGTTGCTCCTCCACCTCACAAGTCCAATTTGAACCCTTCTCAATTCCTATCTTATAAATGCCAAGTCCCTTATCCGTAATTACAGTACAATAAATTGTATTATTTATAAAAGCAGACTCCCTAATTTGGCCCTTCAATGGAGCTTCAATTCTTGATACTATTTTTTTTATATCTTTATTTTTAGATATATAATTCTCATCAGCATTATCAAGCAAAACTAAAAAAGAAGAACCAGTAATAGGATATTCTGTTACGGCAATGGTGCGTCCATCTTGAGATATCGCAGGGTTGTAATATTTAGTGCGTCGGCTTAGACGCATAACATTATGATTAGAAATAGAATAGCTATATAACTCAGAAAAATTTTGAAGACTTCTCGAACCTCTTGAAACAGGCTCAGTCCAATAAACTTTATCATCTCTAATAACTAATGGAGAACAAGTACTGTTAAAAGGTCGTAGAATATGTTCTTTTCCGGTAGAATCAATGCGAATTAATTCACATGCGTGCTGATAACCTGCTTTAGTAGCTATTATTGAACCATAATATTTAGAAGTAGAATCTAATATAGGTCTTAAGTTTGTATAATTGGTATATATGTTTTTTACTTTAGAAATGACAGGAGTATACTCTGTATAGGGTTTTCTATTATCATAATCTTGTCTCCAACGTAAAGCGAATTCATAGTTATATTTCTTAAATAATTTGAGTCTAGAAAACCCGAAGAATGTTTTACATTGATTAGCTTTAAAAAAAGGATTATAAAAATGACGAACTTCATAATCTAAATATGGGCCAATATATGATACGTCATTTGTCTCAAGGCGAGCAGCTGCATTTATTAAATAACCGAAAGTATAATAATTAGGAGTATAATATTTAAAAGAGCCTAGTAGCCAACGATTCCAATTTCTCATATCTCCTTGTATAGCAGCCGCACGATTATACATAGTAAAAGAAGCATTACGACCGCGGCCTGACTGAGAAAGTTCAGTTTCAGATATAACAGCTCCTCCTTCAAGGTTAAAACGTCCTGGATATACGATACCAATTCCAGTAGATTGTTGTCCTAAAAATGGATATAAAAGCTTATAAACCCCTTTAGTGAAATGAGTAAGCTGTCCAATATGACATGTTTCGTGAAGAGCTAAATTCTTTGCCCAGATATCGGCAGATCCAGTATAAGCATCAGGAGAAGTAATAAGATCGACTTGTTTTGGAGCCCAAGAAACAGAACCATTACTATATGTAGAAAATGGGTGAAGTATAACAGGTATGCGTTTAGGATTTATGTTTAAAGGTTTTAATATCTCGGCACGATGATTTTCCATTAGATTTATATAAACTCTTGCGAGTGAATCTATTGGACGTGGATATATAAAAGTATAATGTTCACTTTTAATTTTATTCCATTTTACATTATAAGGCTCAGTCCCCATTGAATAATATTGAGACTTAGCAGGTAGTGCTAATAATAAAAAGAATAATGAAACTATTATAATTTTATTTTTTTTCATTCTCTGTAAGAGGCATATTTTTAAGGAAATTTATTACTCCTAAAGTCGGTACGTCTTTATATAATGTTTTTTTATCTTTATCAAGTATATATATACTTGGTATAGCTCGTACGTAATATAGCCCTTTATTTCGAATTATTAAATTAGGATCATAAGCGTTAATTAATTCTTTTGGTAAAAGTGTAGACTCTTTATACCAGTCAGCGATGTTTTCGTCGATAAACATATTAAGAATGACTATTCTATTATGATTTATGAGTTTAGTGATTTTATCTGAAGAAGCTACATATTTCATAACATCTTTACATGCAGTACATCCAGGATTAGAAAAAATTAAAATAGTATAATCTGCTTTTATATTATATAGAGAAGAAATATCGCCATTACGAGTAGAATATTGAAAATCAGCTGCTGGTTCTCCAATCCTATTTTTTAAACATCCTTTGAGGTCTTTTTCGTAAAGTTTTTTTTGATCTTCATCTACGAAATTGGTCTTGATAAAATATTCTAACATAGGAATATATAATTCTTCATTTCGGTAATTTGAGTTTACTCCAAAAAGTATTGCAGATGATATTCGTGATATTTCTACAAAGAATGAAGAATTAGGATATTTTTCCATCATTACAGAAGTTAAAGAACATAATTTATTCTGTCCTTCTTCGGATACTTTTCTGTCAGAGTTCAGAAGTGTTATTACATATTTACCATAAGATTCTTCTAATGTATGTTTTGTAATACCAAAAATAAGATTTGTATCAATAGGAAAGACTCTCGATGTATCTAGATATTTATCCCAATAATGTAATGTCACCCAATTAGAGACTTTTCTATTATTAGTTATCATAGTCGGAGGTGAAACGAAAGGAAAATCTTGAGGAACTATTTTTTCTTTAGTTTTAAAATGGCAAGAACCTAGAAGCGTTAATGCTAAAAAAATAGTTGAAAGAAAATATGGAATACGCTTCATAATAAAAGGTATTTAAAAGTTGAGATACGAAGATTCGAACTTCGACTGGCTGAACCAAAATCAGCAGTGCTACCATTACACCATATCTCAGTAATTTTGGGCTACAAAGAT
>Ga0172378_10003976_pt1 | contig 13913 bp, 23 predicted proteins | sample GrowelOW332metaG_FD_119755 | JGI IMG/M metagenome (GOLD analysis project Ga0172378, IMG submission 119755) | Groundwater microbial communities from an aquifer near a municipal landfill in Southern Ontario, Canada - Pumphouse #3_1 metaG | ecosystem: Environmental > Aquatic > Deep subsurface >... | reverse complement strand
TTTTATATTAAGACGATATTTTGCTTCTGTAATAAACATCTCTACAGCACCTTCTACTATTTCCATATGAACATTTTCTGGTAATTCACAAGTATCTAGTATAGTAGTATCGTCTACACCTATTACATCAAATGTTTTTGGTTTGCGATAATATACTAAATCTATCTTCTTTACAATGGTATAACTATCGTGAATTATATTGATATATAACTAGTCGGTTACATCTGAATTGTTACCTTTATTTAATACGATATAGGGATTACGTAATATGGTTTGATTATAATAGGTTGAAATTATTTTCTCTACATCATCCTCTCTAACTGTTTTATTTGGAGTAATAACATAATCAGCAGAGTCTACTATTTCTGTAGATAATTTATAGTTTTTAGATAAAACACTATTTGATCTGATATATAAGAAGTAATCTGTAGGTAATACCGCTCTATCTGAAGTAGCATCAGTATTATTAATATCTTTTACAGCTACGGCTATAAGTTCTCTTGTTATTAAACCTTTAAGGGCATCTGCATTCTTTTTCTATGCTCTAGTACCATCCTAAACCATATCTTCTTGTAGATAGTTATTTCTAACAAATCTCTCTTGATATGCGTTTAAAAATGAAAATATCGTATCTGAGGTTAATTTTTCTTTTAGTTCAAAATCAGAATTCATTAAAGTAACTCTTCTTTCAAACTCAACCTACATGTTTCTTGCGTCCATAATTATTCTTGTAAATTATCTATTTCTAATTTAGATGATGTTCTTTGTGACTCTATATTTTCTAATGCTATAGCCACAGCTCTATTTATAACCTCATATAACACTTGAGTTGGTATCTCAGTTATATCGGTAGTATTAGTATTTACTATAACTTCTGGATATTTCACATATGACAGATCTAAAGTAAATGGTGATAACATTGTAGTAGTGTCTATGAAGACCTCTAAAGTGTTATTCTATAAAGTAGCAACAGGTATATTTATCCAAGGATCATTATTGTATGTCTTTCTAAACTTTCTAGCAGTCTCGTGATCTACCAATTCTACTGAAATACTATTAGAAGTTCCAAAATGCAATATAGCCTACACATAAAACATACGTTTAACTGTAGCACTACTTGTTTTGAAATCAGCTAATGTTAAAACATTTGAACTAGAACTAGTTGTCAATGCTATAGCACTATCTGTTTTAACCAATCCTTCTAAATCTGCAATACGTTTAACACTACCTTCAAAAGCTTCCTTTCGTACATTAGTACCAGTAAACTTATTAGATATAATATCAATGTATGCTTGATTTAAGAATAGATCGATTTCCTCAGGTAAGAATGCAGGGCAGCCACCGAAGGCTACACTCTGCGAATTCTTATCTAGGAATATCTTAAAATTCTAATGTAATTCCGCTATTGTCATTATTTAGATTTTATCTCTTGTAATATACTTAACTTAATATCTTGATTCTTCTTTTCCTTGAAATAAGCTATAGTATCATCTAAGCCATTACCAATCATGTCTGTCCCAAAATAATACTGTGAACGACTCTTTCTGATAATGTTTTTAGCTATCGCTTCTTCAATCATAAAGTTTAATTCTTTATCATCATTATTAACCCACTTACTTAAAAATCTCAATGGATCTTTTTCAATAAGTTCAGACATTTTAGATTCTACCAATTCATTTGACATAGAGTCTGATTTAAGTCCAAATAGTCTAAGACACTTACGCATATCTTCAATGGACATTTTATCCATACTGCGATAAGCTTCACGTTTAGTCTTATTGATTCTATTAGATTCTTCTGCTTCAACATCTTTGTTGATTAGAACATAATCTTTACTTGGATTAATTTGATTGATACCATCAGCTACACGTTTATGCCCTTTAAGGAATAGATAACGCATTTCATCTAATGGTTTTTCTGTATTCATTATAGTTTCTTCTTTACCTAACTTTATAACAAAAGTTGTCCAAAAATCACTATTTGATGATAGGTGTCCTTCTGGATACCCTAATTTCTTTTCGAATTCTTTAGCTTGCTCTTGAGTCAGACCAGTATAGAAATTACCAGTTCTTGTATAATAAGGACTTAAGTAGTCAAAGCATTTGGACCATTTTGTTAACCCAGTCCAAGGGTTTGTTTTAATTATTCTAACTATTACTTCCATAATTTTTATAAATTAGATTCATACCTGTTAGTGAAAATAATAATAGGTGAGGCCTTACACCTCACCATTATTACTTATTTAGATTATTTTATCTTACTCTGCGTCACAGATAAGTTCACCGCAAGCTCTAGGATCACGTAAGAACCAACCCATTTCACCTAAGAAGTTTACTGAGTAACCATCCTTAGCATTAGCTCTAAGATCACTTGTACTCTTACCGTAACCACTTGGAGCAACTGCACCAGCGATAACCCAGTTTACAAATTCACGATCTTTACGAACTACTTTAACCAAGTTAGCTTCACCATCACGTCTACCAAGATCAAGGAATGTCATACGATATGATTCTAATGGTTTCAATGAAATAGGATGCAACTGACGATTATAAACAGTATCATCATATAATGGGAAATACTTCAAAGTAAGTTCGATACCATTAGACATTTTGTAAGTCTTAAATTGACCACCAAATGTCAAGTTATCACCAGAACCAGTTACAAATACTGTATCCATAAGATTCAGTTGCGTAACTTTTTCCTTCAATACTTTATCGAATTCACGCATACCCATCTCACCAGTAAGAGCAATAAACTTACGTTCATTAGTACCCAATACATTGTAAGAAAGATCAGCTAAGAAGTCTTCCAATAATTCTGCAGTTAGTTTAGTATAATAACGTCTGTTAGATGGAGCAATTTGTTCCAATAGACCAGCGCCAATAAATACTGGACGACCGTTAGTACCCTTAACATTACAAGAACCATCTTTGTTTACGTTAGATTTAGCGTATACACCAAAGCGTTCACATCTCTTATACCATTCACGCATAGCTTTCCATTCTTGGAAAGTAGACCACAAGTAAGAAGACTTACCTGATTTAGGATCTTTCAATTGAACTGCCATTACAGTAGAATAAGCAGAACCAGTGATATCATATGACAAACGAATAGTCGTAAGATAATTACGCATTTTGAATTGCGTATTATAGTTCAAGATATCAGATTCCTCTGAGTACTCTTCATACGCAGAAGCAAGACGTGATACTTGACTACCAGCTGAAAGATATTCAGCAGGAACATATGATGCAGGGTTACCATCTGCCATAAAGCAAGTATATACATAAAGGTTACCATCTTGATAAGGGGCACCAGATACACGTACTTGAAAATCTTTATTATCAAATTCGAGAATAGCACCAGGACCAAACCAATTATCTTCTAACCACAATAAGATAGGCGTATTACCTAAACCTGCAGTAGAAGTTGATATAACAGCGGAACCATTCCATTTAGCATCTCTGATTGTAACCGCTCTATCAGCGTCAATCATTACTTGCCATTCCCAACTTGGTTGATCGATAGTAAGGATATTACCAAGACCACCGGTAAGCATATCAATTGATGTTGAATAGCCGTTATCTTTTGTACCAAATACATAAGACAATACTTGTGAAACCTGATAAGGATTTTGTTGAGAAGCTACTGAAATTTTAGCAGTATCAACTAAATCGCTAAACCACTTTCCTCTATAAAGTTGGAGATTATTTAGAATATTATTATCCATAAAAATACTAGTAATTTAATTTTTATTAGTTAGTAATTAATTACAACATACGAAGTTGTTTTGTAAAATCTGACCATATATTATCGTCAGATTGTCTAATTTCTTTTTTAGACTTTTTGTTGAGGCCATTGCTTTTTAAACTATTCTTAAAAGTATTGATAGCATCTTTGCTACCTTCCTTCTTAGCTACATCCAATAAGGTATCACCCTTCATTGTGAAGTAAGCAGACTCAAGTAAATTTTTTAAGCTTTTATCAAAATCCTTTTGATACTTAGATTTTCCATCAGCTTCCGGTTTGAATATATATTCCAGTAATACCTTTTTATCTTTTTCTGGTATCTTGATACCACGAACAGTATCCATCCCCTTTAATTCTGAAACAACGTCTTGAAATAATTTCTGTTGACGTTCTTTCTCTAATGCTGATTGCTTTTCCTAATCCTTTAATAGCTGTTCTTTCTTTTCTTCCCTGATATCTTTAAGTGCTTCTAATGCATCAGAAGCCTCATCTTCAAGTAAACCAGCATCAGCATACTTAGTTAACTTCTTCTCTATCTGAGTAGAACTATAACCTTTTTCTTTTAAGAACTCTTTAAGTACTAATTTCTGATTAGATTCATCATCTTCCAATTCAATAGTACTCAAATCAATATCAGCATCTACTTGGAAGTATGATTTAATATCACCACCATTCTTAACAAATGCATCCAGTTTTTCTATTTCTTCACTAGCGTATGTAGGTTTAGAATTCTCTTCTATAATAGTAGAGAAGTATTCAATAAGATCCTCAGCTGTAGAAGGTTTCTCTTCATCTTCTCCTACTTCCCATCCTAACTTCTCAGACAGAACATCAAAGAAGCCAGTGACAGCATTTACTTCAGTTTCATCTTCAATATTATCAGAATCTTCAGTTTCTACTTCCTCTTCCTTTACAGTTGTTTTCTTTTTCAATTTAACTGTAGTATCTGGTAGTTCTTCTGACTCTATTTCTTCTTCTGTATCATCAGTAGATTCTTCTTCTACTTCAACTTTTTTACCTTTAGGTGGTTTACTGTTAGCATTCTTAATTGCTTCTAGTTCCTCATCTGATATAGGTTCATCCCCTAACATATCTTTAGGGGTACTTAAATCAATCTCTTCTCCTACATTTGGACTCATCGTATCAAAGAAAGCTTGAAATCCATTTAATGTGTTATCTTTTTCCATAATTATATAATTAGATATTTAATATTTTTTCTATTGGTAATTTACTTTTTAGTACCTTTACCACTCTTTTTACCACCTTTGCAAGCCATAATATTATTATTTTTCACCTGAAACTTTATTAGATCTAGCAGTCTTAGCTTTTAATTGTTCTCTAGCCATAGCAGCGTCATCCTTCTATCTCTGTAGTTCCATTTGTTTATTAAGTTTTTCTCTCTCTAGTGACATCTTCTTTTGTTCTAAGTCTTTCTTGATATCCTATTCTCTTTGTTTTAAATAAGCATCTGATTTCTATTTCTAATCAGTAAGTGCCTATTTACTTATTTCCATTGGATCTGGTATACCATTATCATCTAAATCCATATCTTCTGCTCCACTATATAGATTCATTTGCGCAATAGCGAGTTTAGTAGCATTATCTTGATCTATCTTATATTTCTATAATTCCATTTCAGATTGTTTAACAGCTAATTCATCTTGTTTAATTTGATCAGCCATTTGTTGCATCTACTGTTCTCTTTCAGCTTGCTGTTGTTCCATAGCCTACTGTTGCTCCATACGTTTCTATTCGATATCTTCCAGTTTATTACGGATCATACTAACATTATCCATTGTAATAATTTCTGCTATATCTAATAGGCTAGCCCCATTCTACATAGCCGGTTGTAATAGTTGACGTAAAGCTTCTATCTATTGTTGATTTTTAGTACTATCTTCTACAAAGATATCCATATCTTCATAAAAGAAATTATCAGATAAAGTTAAGAATGCTCTAGTAGCATCATCAAGTATATATGATAAGCATTCTTTATTATCTTTCCATGCTGCTTTTGCAGTATCTAATAACATAGTTAATGCTTGTTTCTTAACTTGATTATGCATCCAGAATAAAGGTTCTGTAATATTGGCTGATTGTACAACAGATCTTTCTACATTACCAACTAACTCATTAGATGCTATAGACCCTTCACGTTGTTTACTTACACCAGATATCTCAGATATCATCTATTCTATCTTATCCATCAACATTATATATTGATTGATACTATTAGCCATAGTTAAATCTATATCAGATATTTGATTAAATCCCGCAGCTTTACCGCCTTCTCTACCTGGTATATCCCATCCCTCTTCATAAGGATTAACAAAGTTAACACCTAACGCTGATATATAGTGCATCCACTTATTAACATCAATACCCATTGATTTAGGTATCTATGTTATATCCATATTAAGTACTTTACCTTTATCTCTAGACATAGCTAATTCTACACGATACCATAGTACAATATACATATACTGTAATGGTTTCATTGTGCTAACTAATGATTTAGGTTTACTATTTGTATTATTATATATAACCCCAGTATATGGTAATTTCTATGAATTTACATTATCTGCAGATATATGTTGATATTCCAATGGTTGTATACCTACGTATAAATCTTCACCAATACGATATCCTTCCCATACTTCTATAATCCAACGCCATTCTACATTTAGTTCATTACCTGTAACATTATAGGTTTCATCAACTTGAAATTCTTCATCTGCTCCAGTAGATGGATTAATTACAGTTACAAAACCAATCTTCTTAAATGATTTCCAGCAACAATGCCATACGTGAATAGTATTAGAATCATCGAATGGATTAGAACTAAACTTACTTAAACTATGTGTTTTGATATGTGGGTAGTCCATATTGTTTTTACGCATCTCTGGATTAAGTCCACTATATGGAGCATCCTCCATCATATCTAGTAAATCATTCAGTTGTTTCTCTGTCATCTTATCATACAAAGAATCATATATCTCTGTAGATGACATCTACATAGCTCTGACACACCATTCAGCATCATGTAGGAATTCCATTTCCGAAGTCTAATCATAACCTATATCCATAGGATTAACTCTTTCTAGAAATGGTTGACCATTACGTATGCCAATATAATATATCTCTTCACCCCCAATCAAAGCATCTTTCCATCCTTTAAAGAACTCATGCTGTAGGTTAAGTTTATTCTTAAGATACTATAGTGAATGATATGCAGTTAACTCTGCAATATCTTTATAATCTCTAGTAAGGTATTTATGAATCTATTCAGGAGTCATTATTTCCCCAGAATCTAATGCTTCTTGATATCGCTATTGATCTTCTTCACTTAGTCTACCCATAATACTAGCCTGAACATAGTCCATAACCATCTGTTTAGCTTTATCCTATAGTTCACCTGTAGCGATATCACTAGTACGCACTACTTTAAAGTTAAATGGGCGTTTAGTTTCCTCACCTAATAATAAGTCTATCTTAGGTTTAATAATATTATAATCCTGGGCTGTTGCAGGAAACCCGTCAGTTTGTTTGAATGGGTTTGTTACATACTTAAGGTCTTTCTCATTATAAACACTATTATAAAGATCATAGTATGTTTTCATTTCTTCTTCCCTAGTTCTAGTATTACTATTTCTTGAAACAGAACCATGTTCGATTATATAATCAACACAGGCTTCTTTCCAATTATCTGTCTTCTTTGACATAGGTAATTTCTATGCAGGAAATGTATTTATATCTCTCATAATTAAAACGTATACGTAATTATATTATCAGATACTCGCGAAGTATCCTCATTAAACCATTCATTAGTAAAAATAGGACCATCAAATAATAATCTAGATTTATTATCATCCTATCTCTTTTTCACAACTACGTTGTGTAGTTGTTCTTTATAAATCATAACCTGTATGAACGCGCATACCCTATCAAAGTTACCAGTATCATTATAACTAATAAGTTCTTCTAATAGCGGTTCAGATAGTATCCTCGTTAGGTTTCTACAACCAGGTGCGAATTCTTCATTAAGCCATTCTTTAATCATACCTTCACCCCAATCTTTTATCTGTTTGTTTAGATGGCAACCTTTCTTACGTTGTACAGTACTATTCTTAACGATATCGCTGATAATATCCGGTTGATCAGCTAATAAGTAATCACAATGTTTAGCGGTAAAGTATGGGAATATACCCTTACGTTCATTCTCATACATAATCCTACCATTATAATATAATGCTAGTTTACGGACATTCTCATAGTATTCTTCTGCAGTTTCTGGTCTACCTGTATACTCAGCAACTATTATATCATAATACTCTTCAAAGTTCTAAAATCGTTTATACACTATAGTAGAACCTAATGAATTAGTACCAGCTTTATCATGATCATATGGGTCAACCCCAAGTATATATAAACCTACTGGCGCATCTTTAACTGGATGTTCCCATATAACTATAGCTCCTGTAGGATCATCATCTTTACCTAATGGGTACTTTGTAACATCACCTGTTTTTTTCTATTGCCAACTTATAGTACCATCATTATTAAATACTAGATCACCAACCTATTTATGGTTAGTCAATGCTCTATTTGTACGTATTAATGCTAACTGTGACTATAACTCTTTCTTAGGGAATATATTACCATTGAACTCTAACATCGCCTCTGCAGGAGTTACAGGACGTTCTGCGACATACCTATCTATAGCAGTACTATTGGTAGCATTAGATATTACTTTCTATCGTTCACTTAGTATGAATTGTAATGCTTCTCTATATAAAGTATTACCATCTTCATCCATATATAAACGTGTACCATGTTCATCTCTAGTATCGAGATTAGTATACTATGGGCAAAAGAATCCACATTCTTTATCACCAGCATTCTCATCCCATATGTTTTTAAAACCTAAACAATTGTAACCAATTGGGTTATAAAACATATCCTTAAGTGGAGCAAAACTACTACCTTCATCACCTCCTGTACCCCAGCATATCATTAATCCGAATGCAACACCGTCTTGTTCAATAGAAGGTCTAGCAATTTGCCATGCTGCAGACAATTCAGAGAAAGAACCTGCTTCTTCAAATAGTATTAACTTAGCACGTTTACCACGAACTACATCAGGATTATCTTTTAATGTTACCCCAATTATTTCAGACTTATAACCTACTTCAATTTCATTACCATATTCATCTTTAACGAACATACCAGCACGTTTCTTCATACTAGTATTAACACTACGTTTCTTACCCCATGCGGTATGTTCATCTATAAAGTCCATGTAATCCCAGGATTTCGTTAGGATACCATCTTCTGTTAGATATTGTTTATTAGATGCGTATATATATGTTTTTGACTTAGGTATTAAGTAATAATTACGACAAGCCATTGCCGCTCCTTTGTATGAGAAACCTTTACGACGACTCTTAAGTAGACAGATGTGTTTACCACAATCCTCAGCATCCTATACTGCATCAAAGTAGTACATATCATAATCATAGAAATCTGGAAAGGTTACTTCACTGGTACGCTTATTAATTTCATTACCATGTTTATCTATGTGCAAAGCGTTAACGATACGTATAATAGGGCAATAGTTTAAATAAAAATAGTTATATCCACTAATGTAATCACCATCATCAGCAGTATAACCATTGATACACCTATCTTTTTCTTCATCCCAGAAGTCATAAAACTCTGTAGTTTCAATAGGGTACTTACAATAAGAGCCACTCTAGATATACTCTAAAGCGGCTTTTCTAAACTTATTGCTATTTTTGATCTTTTTCTAGAAATCAATCATGTATTATAATTTTTCAAAAGTCTTACCAGATTCACTCATGATAAAATAAGTATATTCATTGAGAGTATCATTTTGTCTAACGAATATTTCATCGCCATTCTCTCCACAAATAATAACTTTTATAAGTTCTTTATTCTCATTCGGATATCGTTCCATTATTTTATCAAATTCGGTTATACCATTTTTAATAGTGGCATAAGCATCGCCTAATTCAAAGTTTTCAATTACTTGTTCAAATGGCATACTTTCATCTGCCCTTGTTTCTTCTATTATTCTAAGTGTATACATATCTATATTTATTTATTATTAATTACGAATTGGTCGCCTTACCAGGATTCGAACCCAGACTAAGGAGGTTAGAGCTCCCTGTGCTAGCCATTACACCATAAGGCAATATTGTGGGCAGTATTTAACTGCCCATATATTTAGAATAAGTTCTTAACTTTATTCCATAGTGATTTTACATCTTCTACTAATTTAGTATAAAATGTAGATTTTTTAATTGTCTGTCTAGCTTGTTCGCATTCAGCGATTGCTTCCTCAACAGTAATATTTTCATTAGTAAGGTCTAATACCACTGTAGGTTTAACCACCTTATTAAATTTATTGTTCTTCATATCTTTTTAATTTATATATAATAAACGGTTTATAATTTTTTATGTATCTTAATTTTGTAGTATAATAACATTAATTAACTAATTCATATGGGTTAATCTTTTCATCACCACGTACTTTAGATATCTTGGATAATTCATTTGCTCTAACAGAACTTTCTAATTTATCTAGACTACTTATGGTTTTATCTAGATTACCGATAGCTGCTGTTATATCTTTTACTTTCTTATCATCAAGTATATCATCCAATGAATTATCATAATATTCTCTAATACTATCCAACTTCTTACGTGAACTCATTAATAAACGTAATGCTAACGAATCTTGTACTACAGTATTATATTGTTCTTCTGCTATTAATACTTCTGTTGGTAATTGATAATCTTCATCATAGAATACTGCTTTTTTTACTTTAGATTCTAATTGATCTGCAGGAGTAGATTTAACATAAGGTGAATCATATTTATTCTTTAATACTATATATGATATATATCTAGTAACTAGATCCTTATCTTTATTATTATCCCACAGATCTTTAAAGAATGGTAATCCTAAAGCCTCTGTATGTATTGTTACTTTACCACCAACTATATCAAATAGTTTCATTTTCTACTTTCTCTTCTACTGGTTTAACTTTACTTATTTCTTCAATAGCGTCTTTTAATAGGATATTATTTGTTATAAATATAGTTCCATTTTCATCTTCACTCTTATAATTATACAGATTAAGAATTACATCTCCAGCTTTATATTCTAATTTTTCACCATTAAAATTATATGAACCATCTTCTTTTGCAACATATATTCTATTTATACTAACTTCTGCAAATGTAGTATCTCTAGTTACTTCTTCTGTTTCAGTATCATATAGATATACGCAATTATAATCCATACTTATTAGTTTCTTCATAATGTTTTTGTATTTAAATAATATTCTTTTTCTAGTAATTCTATTAACCTCTTCGCTTTATCTATAGTACAGTTCGAGTTATTATATTCTGGTATATTATTATATCGCCATACCATATCTTTATACTCACGAATTTCCTTCTACAGACTTGTCTTCAGTATATTCATCTTGTTTGATATTATCTGTAGAACCATACCCATCAGTACCTCTATCACTTACTTCTAGTTCATCTACTAATACTGGTTCAAATTCCAAATAAGGTAATATAAGTAACTGAGCCATAGCTTCATCCATTTGATATACTCTAGGTAGAGCATCAGTAGTAATCTTAAATTTACACATCAACTCACCTCTATAACCAGAATCTATAACGCCTACAGCATTGGTTAACACTAAAGATTTAGTTGCTACAGAACTTCTCATAAACAGTAACCCAACATACCCTTCTGGTATTTCTACTGCAATGTCTGTATGATATACCAATATTACTTTACCAGCATCATCTAGTTCTTGAGTAAGTCTTGTAGGCATTAAATCATATCCTGCATCAGTAATATGTTTTCTTTCTGGTAATATACCATTACTTTGTTTAATAGTTTCTACACCATCTTTATCTTTAATACTATAGTCTAGTTTCTTAAATCTTATTTGTTTCATTTCTTTCATATATATATTTGTATAATTTACCTATAATTTCATTACTACATATGTATAATTCCATATACACATCATCAGTACATTTATAGATTATATCTTCTGTTAATATTCTATTAGTAGCATCATCTAATTTTACTCCACATACTTTATATTCACCTACCGGATATGACATTTTATAATATATCATTAGTTCCATTAAGTCTCTAAATAATTCTGGAGTAAGCTTATTTACTAATATTTTCTGCTATTTTCTTATCATCTCTTTTATATCTGGTGTAATCAGGATTTCCCAATAGAAACTATTCTTCTGCATGTTTTTCATAACCCATTCCATCTATAAAATCAAGAATTCTTATGACTGTAATCTACCCATCTTGCCATTCATGCCTATGAAAGTAAGTATAATCATTTTCCATTATTTATAAATCTTTTCAATAAATATACTAAGTGTATCATTAAAATCGGCATTAGTTATTCTATAACTATCACATAATGAGGTTATTAACCCACGAAGCATATATGAGTACAATTCTATCGGTTCATTTTCTGTAAAAGTATATTTACTTTTTATGTTTCTGTTCATATACGTTAATCCTATTTTATGTTTTTTAGCATTACCTAATAATTCTACATAAATCTTTTCTGATCCAATTGGGTTATTAGACAATTCATTATATTTATCAACATCCATATATTCATTAAATTTATCAATACCATTTGTTTTAATTATAAATACAGGGGGATTTATATATTCTTTTCGAAGTCTATCTTCTTGTTTCTTATACCAACTCATATTCTATTCCAAAATTCATCTAACTTCTTTAATCTTATCCCTACTTTCTTATTTTTATCAATAACTTTATTCATTATATTAATATACTGATTCATCAAATGCAAACTTAGTTATATTTACTTTAGGATACTAGTTATTTAGTTTCATCGAATAATAGTTTAAGTTCATTAGCTAGTTTCTGCATATCAGGATGAGCTGCTTTTGAACATCTTAGTTCAAAGAAATGATCCCAATCAGATTCAAATCCAGTCATTACAACTTCAGTCTTTAATGAATTAGGTAATACAGCTCTTACTTGTTGTGGCTTTAATCCTCTCTTTAGTAACGCAAAATATGCATTTTCAGCAAATTCTAAAATATAATCTAATGTGTCAGCATCTGTAAAATCATCAAAATTATCAGCTTCCATTAACTCAGAATACCCGGCCCAATCACTAGGCTGAATGAAAGTCAATTCGTTACCAAATTTATCTTTACTATAATTACAATATCTAGTACTTTCTTGTGCAAAACTAAACACACGGTGTCTAACTAATTCGTGAGATATACCTCTATCACAAATAAATTTAGCAGTTATTCTTTTCTCATGATATTCAGTAGGTTCACATAAATACTGTAAGTCATCCAACCAGTTATTTTCAACAAGTACTCTTAAATTAGTAGTTATATAAGCTCTTGTATCTGACCAGTTGCATTTAGAAAACTTATTATATTTATATTTTTGAGCAACATTATGTTCATTAGTACTAATACCTGTGGCATCTTCTATTAATAGAATTAAATATATAGTACCATGTTCTAGCATAGCATAATGTTTAGATGCTATCATTCTATCTACAAATTCTTTAGCAGAATTGTCTGTTAGCTTATCCTCAGATTTATAACAAGTTCTACCTGCTAACTCTATTTGTTTATATATATCTTGTAGAGTATATCCTGTAGGGTTAACTATGTCTACTCTTGAGTTTATTAATTTCATATATTCTTATTAAAATAATCATTAGCGAATTCTTCAAATGCCACATCGCAATCATATTCATCACGTCCGGTTAAGTTTAGTTCATCTATGAATTCGTTTTGAATAGTGCAACATTCATTGTACAAATCTGTATCTGCAGCCGAGTCTAAATCTTTAGTGAGGACTTTTCCTTTCTCATACTTCATACACAGTGCATGATATGGCTTATCGATCTTATCATCAATTAATTGGCCACCTTTTACTAACCAGAATACAAATCTATTCTTAGCCTTCATAATAAGGAGTTTCGTCAATTATACAAATTCTATCTTTCGCATCAGTATCCACGCCAGATACTTCACAATAGTATCCTTGAGCATTGAATAGCATTACTGTCGCATCATCATAATAG
>Ga0172378_10003975_pt1 | contig 13916 bp, 13 predicted proteins | sample GrowelOW332metaG_FD_119755 | JGI IMG/M metagenome (GOLD analysis project Ga0172378, IMG submission 119755) | Groundwater microbial communities from an aquifer near a municipal landfill in Southern Ontario, Canada - Pumphouse #3_1 metaG | ecosystem: Environmental > Aquatic > Deep subsurface >... | reverse complement strand
TCTGATCAAAGATATTCTTCAAGATCAAGAAAAGGTTATCAATCATCTGACAGATCATCATCAGGTAGATATTCTGATCGATCATCAAGCAGATCATCTGAACGGGGTTCTGACAGATCATCAAGTAGGTCATCTGATCGCAGTAAACCAAAAAAAGTCTATGATGATAAGGATATGGTAACAATTTCAATTTCTTTAGGGAAAGATGATCATTTAACACCAAATCAAGTTGTTGGTGCGATTGCTGGTGAAAGTGGAGTTCCAGGAAGATTCTTAGGGGCTATTAAGATCAATAAGAATAAGACTACTATTGATGTACCAAAAGAACACGAAAATAAGATTGTTGAGTGTTTACAAACAATTAGAATCAATGGGAAAAAGTTTGATGTAAATCAGTAATTAATTTATAATATACCTAAACATCTAGAAATTTAATTTCTGGATAATAGGGGGATATAGATTAATGAAAATTAAAAATAAAACAGCTAGCATCGTCGTTACTGTTGTAATTCTGGCTTGTGTTGTTGGCTTGAATTTTATTGCTTCAGTAAGCTGTGAATTAACTGAGACGTCTTTGGTGGTCAAAGGCGTTTTTGCTAGTGTTTCAATTGATTATAGTAATATTGAGCAAGTTGAATTAGTTGATGAAATTGATTATGGAACACGAGTTGGTGTTTCAACACTTAAGATCAATAGTGGAAAATATACTAATTCGGCCTATGGCACTTATCAATTATATGCATATAAAAATACTGGGAAAAATATCGTCGTTCATTATGATGATTCTAATATCGTAGTTTTTAATAAATCTACAGCTCAAACAACCATTGATTTTTATACAGAATTATTGACAAAGATCAATAATTAATATTCTTCTTTAGTACGGACCTTATATACTTTTGATCCAATTATGCATCCCACAAAATTAATGAGTACATAGGCAATGATAAAGGTTAATAAGCTAGCATCATAAAATATGATCATTGTTGGTATATAACAAAAGCCAACTAAAACAGGTAAATATGGATTGAAATCATTTATCGCACAAACTATGATACCTAGTACTAGGGCATAAATCGGAACAATGATCCATACATCAAGTAAAAATGTATAATAAAACACAGTACTAGGAAATATTATGGCTAATATCGGTATTAAATTGAAAAAGAAAAGTGATATTAAGATATATGTCAACATTTTTGGAAATTCTTTTATCATATGGGTCCTCCTGTGTTACTTTATTATTTTAACATATATTTTTTTCTTGTGTATTAGTTGTTGATTTAAGGTAGTATTTTGCTATAATAATAATGCATGTCGGGATGTAGCACAGTTTGGTAGTGCGCTTGGTTCGGGACCAAGAGGTCGCAGGTTCAAATCCTGTCATTCCGACCAGAAAAGACCGTTATAACAGATACAAGAAGATATCTGTTATAACGGCCTTTTTTTGTTATTGTCAATTTTTATATGAATGTAAAATATGTTTAATTTATCTTTTTATACTAATCAACAATTATATAGATTAAAATTATTCAAACAAGATTTATTTTACTAATTTAAAAATAATACTACTTCTGACTTAAAGAAAACTAATTTGTGAAAAATCAATATTTCCTTCATTATCAATTAGGTTTTTATCTCCATGAACACACTCGATTTTTCCGATAAACATTTCATGTGAACCTGTAACAATCGAATCAACTATCGTACACTCAATATTAACGGGACAATCACAAAGATATGGAGCATTTACTTTTTCGCCTTCAGCTAATTTAACCTTCATTATAGCTAATTTGTCTTCATCCCTTTTACTGTGGCCACCCAAATAATCGAAAGTCTCCTTATATTTTTTATCAACCAGATTGACTACAAAGCATCCAGAATTTTTAATCATATGATATGAATACCTAGATGGAACTATCCCAACCATAACCATTGGAGGATCATAACTACAGTTACCACAATACGCTACAGCAAGTACATTATTTTCTCCATTTAAGTCCCTGCATGAGACCAATACTTTAGGCATTGGTTGGATACATGATTTAATTTTTGCTTTACATTTTTCCATATTATTTATCTCCCTCTAGTTTTTATTATATAACGTTTAATTTATATTTGTTAATGTTTCGGATATATGTTCAAAATATATTTAAATAATTCAAATATGATATAATTTTAATTAATAGCTTATACTAGATAGTAATTGATGATTTCAAAGTTGTGGTATGAATTACTATAATTTTTAATTGATTATAATTCAAAAGAATTCATAGCAATAAATATCAATTTTAAATATTGAGTTAATATCATTGTTTTGTTATACTTTTCTTTATTGTATTAAGCATGAGGTAAAAAAGATGAATAGTGACATAATGATTAGAATGGCAACTGAAAAAGATGCACCAGAGATACTTGAAATTTATCGAGGATATGTACAAAATACATTTATATCATTTGAATATGATGTACCATCATTAAAAGAATTTACAGAACGGATCACAAACACCCTCAAGAAATATCCATATTTAGTAGCTGTTGATAATGATCGGATCGTTGGTTATGCCTATGTTGGTAGATTTAAGGAAAGATCCGCATATGATCTTGATGTTGAAACCAGTATCTATATAAAGTTTGATCAAAAACAAAATGGTATTGGTAAAGCTTTATATAATAGTTTAGAAGAAATATTACAGAAACAGAACATTGTTAATTTATATGCTTGTATATCATGTGATTCAGAGAATAATACGATCATTATTAATGACAGTATTAATTTTCATGATGCTATGGGCTACAAATTAGTTGGTCATTTTATTAATTGTGGTTATAAGTTCTTAAAATGGCATGATGTTGTTTATATGGTTAAGACAATCAATAAACCAACAAAGTTACCAAAAACATTTATACCAATTGCTAAGATAAAAACTAGTTATAGAAAATAATCATGGGATTTATTCAAAATTTAGATATTAAGTCCAATTAATGAATTATAAAAATGAATTATTGTTTCTTGTATAAGCGCTTTCTTATGCTAAAATAATATTAGGAGGATTTGAAATGAGCATCGGAGTATATTACATTGCAAGCAATAATGTTTCTGGTTCATCGATTAATCAAAAAAATGTTGATACGATTAGTGAATTGAAAAAAAGAAGTGGATTAGATTTAGAATTTGTTGAGATTGAACAATTAAAGAAAGTTGAAATGCCAATTGTGTTTATTGGTGGTGGTGGAACAGAAGGAATGTTTCTTGAAGTTTTCCCGAAATTACCTCAACCAGTAATATTATTAACAACAGGAGAAAATAACTCTTTGGCGGCTTCGATGGAAATATTGTCATTTTTACAACAGCAAAAAGTGCGTGGTGAAATCATTCATGGTGATCTTGATACGATGGCTAAAAGAATATCAATGTTATATAAGGTGTTTAGTGTTAAAAAGAAAATCGCAAACGCCAAACTTGGCCGTGTCGGAAATCCAAGTGATTGGTTGATATCATCTTCAGTTGATGCAACACAATCTAAAAAGGAAACTGGTATTGAAATCATTGATATTTCCATGCAAGAGTTTTTTGATGAGATTGCGAAAGAAAAATATGAAGATAATCAGTATACAAAGCTTTTAAAAGCTAAGAATTATCAACCGAAAGAGACAGAAAAAGCTTTACAGATTTATGGTGCATTAAAACGTATTTGTTTGAAATACAAATTAACCGGTGTGACTGTAAGATGTTTTGACCTACTAAAACCTGTTAAAAATACGGGATGTGTCGCTTTAGCCATCTTAAATGCGGAAGGCGTTTATGCTGGTTGTGAGGGTGATGTTCCAGCATTGATTGGGATGATGGTCCTAGGTGAATTAACGGGTAAACCGATCTTTATGGCTAATCCATCACGAATCATGACTGAAAAAGATGAGATCATTTTCGCGCATTGTACTTTACCAATCAATATGCCTACGGCCTTTAGATGTATGACGCATTTTGAATCTGGCTTGGGTGTTGCCTTGGCTGGTGATCTGCAACTTGGTGATTTAACAATCTTTAAATGTTCAGGATTAATGGATCGTTATTTTGTGACTAAAGGTGAATTAGTAGCTAATTTATGTGAGACTAATTTATGTCGTACGCAATTGGAAATTAAATTACCTCATGATGATCTATCTTATTTCCTTACTAAGTCAATTGGTAACCATCATTTGATATGTCTAGGTGATTATGTGGAGGTTGTTGAAGAGTTCTTTAAATGGTTTAAATAGAGCAAGATTAAAATCTTGCTTTTTTTTTAGTAGAGTCTGCTATAATTAAAGTACTATATAGGAGTACATAATGAAAAAAAGATTTGCTATAAAACCAACTGAAATGACAGAAGTCATAATGGAAGATTTAGAGAAAAAAGGACTTATTATTCGTTTATGTCCTCATAATCACGATCTAAAACCGGAAATTAACGAAGCACTTGATGAAACGATCTATGTGGGCAAGGAAAGCACCGGTCCTCATAAACTTATAACGGTTACGATAAACCGTACTTCATTTTCAAAATTTGGCACTCATCAGGATAACGAAGAATTTTTGTTAATTGGAGATCAGAATACTAAACCAATGTATTTGGCGATTGCTTATCTTGATGATGAATCATTAAATAAAAAGATTAAAGAAGAAACACTTAATGATTGTGATATTATCATTTTAAAATGTCGATATAATGATCCTTACGCTAGTTTCTTTGTGATGAAGGCCGGTGTTCCTCATGGAGAAGCAATCATCGATAAAGATCTACCAGTACCATCATTTTACGTGACTGAAGGAAGAGACACCATGACTAAAATAACTGACTGGGGAAATTATCAATTAGTCATTGATGATTAAAGAGAATACATGGATAAACAAAGTAAATTTCAAAAAAATATTGTTATATCGTTTATTATTGTGTTGGTTTTTGTTGTTGGAATAATTGGTGGCTATTTTCTTGGAACAATGATAAATGGTCTTAATGAGGACGATTATTTTCTGAGAAGCGTTATTAAAGAATATGGTATTAAATATAATGTAAGCACTTCTTTTTTAAGAAAGCTTTTTCCAGATCAGATTGTCTATTTAGACGATGGACAGGTGACATTTACTGATTATGATCCAGATTTGGTTTTAAATACTTATGATTGGAATGATTTGGTAATTACCGATGATAAATATGATTATATGTTAGCCAATATATCACAAGTAATCCAAGGTATTGATGTCAGTAAATTTCAAGGAGACATTGATTGGACCGCAATCGCAGCTGATGGAATTGAGTTTGCCTTTTTACGCGTAGGATATCGTGGTTATAGCGAAGGAATGGTTTATGGTGATGATTATTTTCATCAGAACGCTCAAAATGCTATTAATAATGGAGTAAACGTTGGTGTTTATTTTTTCTCTCAAGCTTTAACAACTGATGAGGCAATCGAAGAAGCTAATTTTGTTTTAAATGAGATTAAAGACTATGATATTAGTTATCCGATCGTGTTTGATATGGAAGATATCTCTGGGGTAGTCGAACGTACTAGTAATATGACCAAAGCTGAAATTACTGCGATAACAATTGCTTTCTGTGACAAAATAGCTGAGGCTGGTTATACTCCGATGATCTATGGAAACAGTCACTGGTTTTTTTCAAAATTAGATCTTGAACAAGTTACCCAATATGATAAATGGTATGCTCAATATAGTAGTGAACCATATTATCCCTATGAATTTACCATCTGGCAATATAGTAATAATGGGATAGTAAATGGTACTAATGGAGCTATTGATCGTAATATTAGTTTTATCGATTATGCAAAATAGAATATTTTAATGTCTTTTTGCTGATTGCTTGAATTATGATGAATATTTTGATATTATTCATATGTAAAAGCGATGAATGGAAATAGTACTTATCTAAGCTAAACAGAGAACTGCTAATTGGTGCAAAGCAGTAGTGATGATGACGAACTCATCTATGAGCTGATTATCTAAAAAGGTAATCCGGTTGCCACGTTAATGCAAAGAGCGCATATCGAGAGATATGAAATAAGGTGGTACCGCGCATTGTCGTCCTTTAGGGGACGTTTTTTATTGGAGGGAAAGCACAATGAATTATGATCATCAAGCGATAGAAAAAAAATGGCAAGATCATTGGTTGAAGAATAAAACATTTAAAACAGATGTATGGGATGATACTAAGCCAAAATATTACTGTCTCGATATGTTTCCATATCCCAGTGGTGCGGGATTACATGTTGGTCATCCGGAAGGTTATACAGCGACGGATATTATTAGTCGGATGAAACGTATGCAGGGTTATAATGTCTTACATCCAATGGGATGGGATGCTTTTGGACTTCCTGCGGAACAATATGCTTTAAATACCGGGAATCATCCGGCTAAGTTTACTTATAAAAACATCGATACTTTTCGTAAGCAGATTCAAGCATTAGGTTTATCCTATGATTGGGATCGTGAATTTGCGACCACTGATAAAGACTATTATCGATGGACACAATGGATATTTCTTAAGCTTTACGAAAGAGGTTTGGCATATGTTGATGAAATGCCGGTAAATTGGTGTCCAGAACTTGGAACAGTATTAGCCAATGAAGAAGTTATCGATGGTAAGAGTGAAAGAGGTGGGTTTCCGGTTGTCCGTCAACCAATGCGCCAATGGGTACTTAGGATAACTGAATATGCTGAACGTTTATTAACTGATCTTGAGCTTTGTGATTGGCCACAATCGACAAAGGATATGCAGATCAATTGGATCGGTAAATCAATCGGAGCGCATGTTGTCTTTAAGGTTGCAGATCATGATTTAGCATTTACGGTCTTTACAACTCGAAGCGATACTTTATTTGGGGCTACCTATTGCGTATTAGCGCCAGAACATCCTTTTGTTGATGACATAACTACTAAAGAACATAAAGCTGATGTTGAAGCTTATAAGTTACAGATTGCATCAAAATCGGATTTAGAAAGAACAGAATTAAGCAAAGAAAAGAGTGGTGTTTTTACTGGTGCCTATGCAATAAATCCGGTAAATGGTAAGAAAGTCCCGATTTGGATAGCAGATTATGTTTTAGCTGCTTATGGTACAGGAGCAATCATGGCCGTACCGGCACATGATGAGCGTGACTATGAGTTTGCCAAGAAATACAATCTTGAGATAATCGAAGTCTTAAAAGGTGGAGATATTGCTAATGAACCATATACTCAAGATGGAGAACATATCAATAGTGGCTTTTTAAATGGTATGGATAAAGTAACAGCTCTTGCTAAAATGAATGAATGGTTGGTTGAGCACAAATGTGGTGAACCCAAGATTACATATAAATTAAGAGATTGGTTATTCTCACGTCAAAGATATTGGGGAGAACCAATACCAATCATCAATATGGAAGATGGTACACAAAAGACAGTTCCTTATGATGAATTACCTCTTGAACTACCGGAAGTTGATAATTATAAACCAAATCATAATGGTGAATCACCATTATCACATGCAACGTCTTGGTTAGATGTTACGATTGATGGCAAAAAAGGCCATCGGGAAACTAATATCATGCCACAATGGGCAGGTTCTTGTTGGTATTATTTAAGATTTATCGATCCTCATAACGATTCAGCAATCTGTGATCCTGAATTACTAAAAAAATGGCTTCCTGTTGATCTTTATGTTGGTGGAGCGGAACATGCTGTTTTACATTTACTATATGCTCGTTTCTGGCATAAAGTTTTATATGATTGTGGGATTGTTCCAACAAAGGAACCATTTAAGAAACTATTTCATCAAGGAATGATTCTGGGCGAAAATGGTGAAAAAATGAGCAAATCACGTGGTAATGTTATTAATCCTGATGATTTGATCGCAAGTCATGGAGCTGATTCATTAAGGATCTATGAAATGTTTATGGGTCCATTAGAAGCCGCGCTACCATGGAGTACAAGTGGTATGGATGGAGCTCGAAAATGGATTGATCGTGTTTGGCGGTTATTTACCAAAGCAGATATTATTAGTGAAACAAACGATCATTGTTTAGATTTTGTATATCATCAAACTGTTAAGAAAGTAACAAATGATATTGAAACCTTGAATTTTAATACCGCTATCAGTCAAATGATGATCTTTATCAACGAGTGTTATAAACAAGAAAGTATTTATCGCGAATATGTTATTGGCTTTATCAAGATGTTTGCCTGTTTTGCACCACATGCCGGCGAAGAATTATGGCAGATTTTGGGGCATGGTAATTCAATTACCTATGAACCATGGCCAAATTATGATGAAGAAATGTTGAAACAAGATGTTATTGAGATAGCTGTGCAAATAAATGGTAAAAGAAGGGGAGTTATTAGCGTAAATATTGATGATAGCGAAGATATCATTAAGACAAAAGCTTGTAGTGTCTTTTCGGTAATACCATATCTTGTTGATCAAAAAATCAAGAAAATAATCGTTGTTAAAAACAAGATTGTTAATATCGTTATCTAACCGTATTTTATACGGTTTTTTTATTGGTAATTCATCAAATGTTCACATTGAAATATTATTGTGATAATGTTAGATAAGGAGGTATTGAACATGACTCAATTTGATGAGAATAAAGAAATACCACAAACAAAAACAGAAAATATTGAAGTTGATAAAATTGTTACTGAAAATAAACCTAAGCGGAAAAAGACCTTTATGAAAAATGTTTACAAGAAAGTGTTAATTGGAATCGTGATTATCGCTTTGGCCTTTGGTGGAGCCTATTTTGGTACATTAGTGGCTTTAGATAATCAAACTATCGATGATAAAACAACGGTATTATATCAAGCGGTTGAACGAACGATCACAAATGTAAGTACCGATGCTGATACATCATTGTCAATCAAAGAGATTGCGACTTTGACAACTAGCAGTGTTGTTGAAATTTCAACCGAAGCAACGACATATGGCAGTTTCATGCAACAATATGTTACATCCGGTTCAGGAAGCGGGGTTATCTTATCAGCGGATGGATATATAGTAACATGCTATCATGTCATTGAGGGTGCTACAAAGATCGTCGTAAGGTTAAGTGATGGAACAGAATATGATGCGACTGTTATCGGTAGTGATATGGATAATGATATTTCTGTATTGAAGATAACGGCTAATGATTTAAATCCTGCTGTTTTAGGTGATTCTGATGCGATGTCTGTTGGAGATATGGTTGTAGCGATTGGTAATCCGCTGGGGGAACTTGGTGGAACAGTTACCAGTGGAATTTTAAGTGCTCTTGATCGAGAAATCACAATTGATGATACGACAATGACACTATTGCAAACCAACGCTGCTGTTAACCCAGGTAATTCCGGTGGTGCTTTGTTCAACGCTTATGGTGAACTTATTGGTATCGTTAATGCTAAATCATCTGGTGATAATATTGAAGGCTTAGGATTTGCTATTCCTATTAATTCCGTAAAAGATTCAATTGAACAATTGATATCTCAAGGCTATGTTACTGGAAAAAGAGTTTTAGGAATCACAATCGTTAATGTTACCGATACTCAGACTGCTCAACAATATAATGTCACTGATTTTGGCATTTACATTACAGCTATTCAAGAAAATTCATTAGCTGTGTCAGTCGGATTCGAAATTGGAGATCGAATTATCTCTGTTAATAGTATTGAAGTAAGTACAGTCAGTGAATTACAACAGCTCTACAAAAATTGTACTGTTGGTGATAATGTAACTTTCAAAATTGTCAGAAACAATCAAGAACAGACAATATCATTTGTTAGGGAGTAGAAAAAGGCATTGAAAAATGCCTTTTTTATTTTGATAATTATTGGAAATAACAAATAAAAATTGTATAATAACATTAAAGTATGCTTTATTACGATAAAGTCAATAATAATTGGAGGAATTTATGAATCAATTTAGCTGGGATATTAAGGTTCCTATTTTAAAGAATAAGATAGCTATCAGGCAAGTTAGTTTGGTAATTGGTTTACCGTTTACTCTAATAATGTTGTTTCTTTTTTATGGCTATTTTAAAAATGATGAGATAGGTGGTTTGTATGGTGGATTACTTATCCTTTTATTATTATTTTTAACATTTATCTTAGTGATGATAATGTATGCTGGTGGTTATGATGTAGCATATTCTATTGATGATGATGGTGTTAAAATGGTACAAAATGCTACTCAAGCTAAAAGATTAAAAAGAATGAGCTCTTTAGGTTTAATACTAGGCTTATTAAGTAAACAATATGGAGCCGCAGGAGCCTCATTGTTAGGCTCAGCAAAAACACAAATGTATACGAAATGGGACAATGTTAAAAGTTATACATTTTATGATGATGATTTTTCAATATATCTAAAAGCAGGCATGGACACGAATCTGATTTTCTGTTTAAGTGATAATTATCAACAAATAAAAGATCTTATTATCGAGAAAGCTAATAAAAAAGATGACTAAAGCATCTGGTAGAAAGCGAATTTTGTTTACTAGTATATCATTGATCATTATTGCGATCATGAGCGTACCGATATTGTGTTTTTTAATACCTACGCTTGATCCAAATGATGTATCGCGAGATACGATCGAAACGATAATGTTGATTGGTTGTCTATGTGCTTTAATTTATCAAATAATCCTTTTGGTAGGTGCTATTTGTGGTATCGTTCTTTGTAATACACCGGAAAAGTATTTGATATTGGTAATCTTTTTTGATGTGTTATTAGTTTTAGCTATTTTGATTGGGTTAACAATGTTTATCTATGCACCGCTTATGATACCAACGATTATCTTGTTAATAATAAATCTAACTGGAATAGCTAAGAACAAAGCCGATCTTCATTGATCTTATTGATGTTTTAATTGAAATAAGACTATTTCTGGATCACTAAATAACCGTGCATCATATTTAGCTGTTCCAACACCGTTTGTGACATATAATAAAGTATTATTTACCATGTATTTGCCACGATAATATTTTTTAGCATAAGGCATTTTCATTACGCCACCAATCAATGGTATATAAATTTGCCCACCAAGACTATGTCCACTTAACATAAGGTTGACGTAATCATTGGGAATACTATCCGCAACATCGGGAGTATGACAAATAGTGATTGTATAGGTGTCACGGTAAATATCAGTAAAGGCTTTTTCGATGTCAAGCTCTCCTGAAAGAGGGCAATCAAGACCGATCAGATTAATAAATGTACTAGACTTATTATATAATTTGATGTATTCGTTATCGAGTATCTCAAAGTCAGCATTCGCCATGATATCATCAAACAATTGTTTTGTTACTACCGATTCGAGATCTTGCTCACCATAAACCGCAAATTTGCCTAATGGTGCGTTAATAGAGCTTAAAAGATTGGTTATTTCATCTTGGATAGCATCTGATGGAACGTTAGTTGATGGATGGGCAAATAAATCTCCTAAAAAGATTACGATATCAGGATTTAGTTCATTGATCTTATCAATGATCAATGAAAATCGATCATAATCCATAAACAGATTATAATTGATGTCAGAGATAAAAAGGATCTGAACATTATCAAATGATTCAGGTATCATTGAATCAGTTATTGTTTCAAATTGGGTTGATAAACGCTTTGGGGCCAAATAAAAAGCATCATAATATAAGTAACCACCAATGCCAATGACAACAAGCATTATTATTATCACAGATGTGATGATTTTTTTCATTTATAGCTCCTTTTGATTCATCTAATTCTAGCATAAGATCAATGATCCAGGCAATTAAAAAAAGGCTTTAAGCCTTTTCATTTCGATTTGCGATCATTTGTGCAATAGCATCCTTGTGATTCAATATTACAGGGATAACAATTGGATTACGATGTGTTTTCTGGTATAAAAATGGTTCTAATGATCCTCTGATACAATTTTTTAATTCACCAAAGGTTGTTTTTTGAGCCATTCTTTTTTTAAGAGCATCGTAAACTAGCGATTCAGCTTCTTTCAGTAAAGTTTGACTTCCTTTGATAAAGACGAAACCGCGACTAACGATGCTTGGACGACAGATAATCTTATTAGTACGGGAATCAATAGCTACGATAACAGCTACCAAGCCATTGTCAGCTAAGATCTTCCTATCTCTTAATACGGCAGTTGATAGACCACTGGCATCGTTACCATCAACGTAGATATCATCCGTTTGAATACGGGTGTTTGATAAGAATGCTTCATTGTTTCTTAATACGACAACATCACCATTCGCACAGATAAAGACATTGTTAGGATCAACTCCGGTTTCTACTGCTGTTTCTCCATGAATTTTCAACATTCGGTATTCACCATGAATAGGCATAAAGAATTTAGGTTTAGTTAATTGTAACATTAGTTTTTCTTCATCACATGAAGCATGTCCGGTTGTGTGGATACTGGTTAATGGAGAATTAGTAAGTACTTTGGCTCCAGCTCTGGTTAAGCTATTAACAACTTTTGAGATACTAACTGAATTACCAGGAATAGCACTACTTGAAAAGACAACAGTATCTCCAGGCAATATCTTAATTTGACGATGTGATCCATTAGCAATCCTTGATAAAGCAGCTAAAGGCTCACCCTGACTTCCGGTACAGATAATGACCATTTTACTTGCTGGGACGGAATTTAGTTGATCTTGACCAACAAAATATTTGTCTGGGATATTAATATGCTTGAGTTTACGGCCAATCTCAACGACATTTTCCATTGAGCGACCAAATATCGCAACACGTCGATCACAAGCTACTACCGCTTCTAAAATTTGTTGTACCCGGTGCACATTACTTGAGAAGGTCGAGATAATGATCCTACCACGAGCTTTTCTGACGATATCTAGGATCGATTGAGCAACTTTCTTTTCACTGATCGAAAAATCAGCAACTTCGGCATTTGTTGAATCACTCATCAATAAAGTTACACCAATTTGGCCGATATAAGCCAATTTCTGATAATCAGTGTTTGTTCCGATAGGGGTAAGATCAAATTTAAAATCACCGGTCTCAACGATCCGACCATTTGGGGTATTGATCAAAACTCCAAGGGAATCAGGTATTGAATGGACAGTGTTAAAGAAACCGACTACTAATGGTCCGCATTCAATACGCGAACTTTCATCAATCTCTTCGATAACAACTCTTTTTGTCATTCTTTTTTCTTCAAGTTTTTTCATGATTAAACTTCTCGCAAAACGAGGAGCATAGATCTTTGGTATCTTCACACTTTGAAGAAGGAAAGGGATACCACCAATATGATCTTCATGACCATGGGTAATAATCAATGCCTTAATCTTTTTTTCATTTCTGATAATATGTGAATAATCGGGTATAACGTAATCTACACCTAAAAGATTTTCTTCGGGGAATTTAACTCCAGAATCAATAATGATAATATTATCTTCATGTTCGATACAATACATGTTTTTGCCGACTTCTCCAAGTCCACCTAAGGCATAAACGAAAGTATCATCAGATTTTAATGTATTATCTAATTGATTTGGTAAGCTACTTATTTCCGATTGAATCTTTGGTGCGGTTTGCTTTCTTTTCATTTTTGACTCCTTTAGCACCAATATATATATAGCGTTAGCTATAAATTAATCATTCGATAACGATGGCATCTTTAATCTCATAAAACGGGTTAATTTTGTTGATGCGATCATAAAACAAAATACCTGATAAGTGATCAATCTCATGCTGTAAGACAATAGCTAAATATCCTTTAGCTCTAATCCTAACTATTTGCTGAGTAAATAAATCATAAGCACTTATCGTAACTCTTGCATGACGAGGAACAAAACCTTCATGAACCTCTTTAACTGATAAGCATCCTTCACCGGCTTCCAAGTAAGCCATTTGTTCAGAATGACTGATTATCTTTGGATTTGCTAAAGCAAATTT
>Ga0172378_10003974_pt1 | contig 13918 bp, 9 predicted proteins | sample GrowelOW332metaG_FD_119755 | JGI IMG/M metagenome (GOLD analysis project Ga0172378, IMG submission 119755) | Groundwater microbial communities from an aquifer near a municipal landfill in Southern Ontario, Canada - Pumphouse #3_1 metaG | ecosystem: Environmental > Aquatic > Deep subsurface >... | reverse complement strand
GTAGTGGTCATAATCATTCAGATAGTGATAATAGTTGTGGTAATACTGAAACGCGACTGGTTTTTGTCAAGAATTGAGGCCAGCGAGAAACGCAAGAAGAAAGAGTACAAAGAACTGTGATTCAGTCTTTGATCTGCTGACTGTGCATAATATCTCTGACAGCCTGGAGCAGATCTGGCTTGAGTTCCTGGATGCTCTTTGGCTCCTTGAACAGAATTGCGCTGTAGCAGGTCGAACCTATGAGTTCTACGATCATGAATATCATTACTTCCGGATCGCGGTATTTCACATCAGATCCATCGAGAGCATCATTGACGAGCGCGGAATAATCTATAGCTTCCGGATCAACAGAAGATGTCAGGTCATGCTTGAAGATGCCCCAACTAAGGTTTTTGGATATAAAGCGGACAAGTGACGGATCCGCTGTGAACTGATCTATTACATTTGAAATCAGAGCAACTATCTTGTCTTCAACACTTACCAGTGTCTTATCTTTTTCCACAGCGGCTTTGGCCGTGAGGAATATCTGCCCGGCGCGATGCGCGACCAGAAAATTCCTGAGATCATACTTGTCAGAAAAATAAAGGTAGAAAGTGCCTTTGGCTACTTTTGCCTTTGATGAAATATCAGCAATTGATGTCTTGTTAATGCCCTGTTTTGTGAACAGATCAAAAGCGGCGCTGAGCAGGGCGTCTTTTTTTTCTTTCTTATTCTGTTCGGCTTTTCCGCCAAGTTTCATGGAGCAAACCCTTTCAGTTGTTGTAAGCGGAACACCACAACCATTAGCATCGGGTGGAGGGGTTCCGCCTATAGCAACCTTCTTATATGCACAACCCATACTGTATTGCACTGCTATACAAGATTATTAGCACAGGCCATCCCGGAAATCAAGCGCGCGGCGCGGCGGCGGGCGCCGCCAGATCAGGCATAAACTCGTGAAAGTTAAGCACAGCGCCCGTAAACAAGCCATCAGTGCTTAACGTCCCGGCGCCGTGACCCGCAGCCGTCGCACCGGGCGCCGCCAAGGTTCTCGCAAGTGCGCCAAAGTTAAGCACGGCGCCCGTAAACAAGCTATCAGTGCTTAACGTCCCGGCGCCGTGACCCGCAGCCGTCGCACCGGGCGCCGTCAAGGTTCTCGCAAGTGCGCCAAAGTTAAGCACGGCGCCCGTAAACAAGCCATCAGTGCTTAACTTTCCGGCTGAGCACCCGTAAACTCCCGGAAATGTAACAAATCCTGAAAATTGTATAACAAACGGACCAGAATTTTATACATATTTTATTGACCAATGGTCATATATGTGATAAAACTTCTCTCGGACTTGAAATAAATGACCAAGAGTCATAAATGGTCTGCCAATGGGTCATAAACAAGTCAGAAATGAACAGGAAGGGTCTGGTCAGGAATGAATAAGATAGCACATGGAATTGTAAAGATGAGGTATGTGATCCTGGTGGTAGCTGTGGCGTTATTGATACCGGCGGCAATCATGTATTCCAAAACAAAGGTCAACTACGATATGCTCTCGTATCTGCCGCAAAACATCGACACGATGAAAGGGCAGAATATCCTTGTTGATGACTTTGGCAGCGGCGCGTTCTCTGAGATTGTTGTAAAGGGCATGACAGAGAAAGAAGTGTCAGATCTTAAGGCTAAAGTCGAGGATGTCGAGCATGTAAAGAGCGTTCTCTGGTATGACAGCTTCATGGATCTCTCGATTCCCATGGAAGTTTTGCCGGATGAGATATATGAGACATTTAACAACCCTGACAAGGATGCGACGATGATGTTCATTATTTATGATGACACATCTTCGTCGGACAACACTATTCAGGCTGTCAGGGACATAAGAAAAATCTGCGATAACAGATGTTTTATCGCAGGCATGACACCGGTCGTAGTTGATACGCAGGATCTTGCAGATAAGGAAGCACCGATATACGTGATGCTCGCCGTTGTTCTGGCGCTGGTCGTACTGATGCTGTCGATGGACTCGTTCATTGTTCCGATCCTGTTCCTTGTGAGTATCGGGATGGCAATCATGTATAACCTTGGCACGAACATGATATTCGGGTCAATCTCATACGTGACGAAAGCCCTGGCCGCAGTCCTGCAGCTGGGCGTGACACTGGATTATTCAATCTTCCTGTGGCACAGCTACGAAGAGGAGCTCGAAAAGTGTGATGACCGGAATGACGCGATGGCGAATGCAATATCAGCTACATTCTCATCGGTCATAGGCAGCTCAATCACAACAATTGCAGGATTTATAGCACTGTGCTTTATGAGCTTCACGCTTGGGCTTGATATCGGACTTGTCATGTCGAAGGGCGTTCTCTTCGGAGTACTCGGCTGCATCACGATCCTTCCATCACTGATACTTGTTTTTGATAAGCTCCTGCTCAAAACAAGACACAGAGCGCTCATACCTGAATTCAAGGGAATTGGCAAGTTCTCGCTGAAGCACTACAAGCTCTTTCTTGTGCTGTTTCTGGTGACGTTGATTCCATCAATATATGGCAATCAGCATGTAAAGGTTTACTACAATCTTGATCAATCGCTTCCGAAGACACTTAACAGCATTGTGTCGAATGAGGAACTCAGGAATGACTTCGATATGAGCACGAACCACATGCTGATGGTGAGTTCGAGTCTTCCGGATAAGGAAGTAAAGAGCCTCAGCTCTGAGATCGGAAAGCTTGACGGGGTGAAATATGTTCTTGGACTCAATACGATCAAGGGCGCCGGCATACCGGAGGAAATGATTCCTGATGAACTTAAGAGCTCTCTCGAAAACGGTGACTGGCAGATCTTGCTGATAGGTTCAAAGTACGCAGTTGCCAGTGATGAAGTCGGCACTCAGTGCGATGACATCGAAGCACTTGCCAAGAAGTATGACAGCACATCAATGCTGGTTGGTGAAGCGCCCGGCACGAGAGATCTTATAAAGATCACGAATAAAGATTTCACGACAGTATCGGCTGTTTCCATAGGTGTCATTTTCGTGATCATAATGCTTGTTTTCCGCTCGATATCACTTCCTTTCATTCTCGTGGCAGTCATCGAAGTCGGAATATTGCTCAATATGTCGATACCTTTTTACATGGGGACGTCGCTTGCATTTATAGCAAATATAGTCATCGGCACTGTCCAGCTGGGATCGACTGTCGACTACGCAATACTGATGACAACGCGTTATCTGCGTGAACGCAGGGAGAACGGCAAGAGCAAGTACGAGGCGGTCCGGATAGCAGATTTTACTTCGTCAAAATCAATTTTTGTCAGTGCGCTTTCATTCTTTGCGGCAACTTTCGGAGTGGGCCTGTACTCGACAATAGACATGATAAGTTCACTGTGTGTTCTGATGGCACGTGGCGCAATCATCAGCATGATAGTGGTCATATTTGTTTTGCCGGCCTTCCTGTATGTGTTCGATCCGATAATTCTGAAGACGACGCTTCCGCCGAGAGGCGCGCAGATGGCTAAGGTAAAGGCAAAAATCGCGGAGAAGAAACAGAGCAACTGAGAAATCAAAACAAATTCAGATGGCAGCGATGTGTGGATGCGGATGCGTGGATGCTCGCAAATGGCGCATTACTTTTGGAGGATATTATGAAAAAATGGAATCTTGTAGTTGGTAAGAAGAATAAAACAAAGGTCTTATGTGTTTTGCTTGCAGTGACAATGGCCTTTTCTACAGTGGCCTGCGGCAAAACATCAGGCACGGGAAGTTCTGCGGCGACTACGCAGGCGGCTTCAGCCGATGCGGCGACATCAGATGGGCAGGATGCTTCTGACAGCGGAGACAGTGCGCTGCTTGCGGAAGCAATGTCACAGGTCGCTGAGTCGCACAGCAGTACGGATGGCAAAGATGAGACTGTTTATGTAATCACAGATGGGAACGGCACGAAGAAGCAGGTCATCGTGAGCGACTGGCTCAAGAATAAGGACGGCTCTGCTCAGATCGATGATAAGACAGACCTCAGCGACATCGAGAACGTCAAAGGCTATGGCTACTACACAATGAACGATGACGGAACGATCACCTGGGACGCGGAGAGTTCAGATATTTATTATCAGGGGACGACAGACAAATCGCTTCCTGTCGATGTGAAGATCACATATTGGCTTGACGGTAATGAGATAGCGCCTGATGACCTCGCAGGCAAGAGCGGTCATGTGAAGATACGTTTTGACTATACGAATAACCAGACAGAGACCGTAAAGATCGACGGCAAAGACACAGAGATAAAGGTACCTTTTACGATGGTGAGCGGCATGATACTGCCGACATCCAAGTTCAGCAACATTACTGTTACAAACGGCAAGGAAATTTCAGAGGGTGACAATGATATAGTTGCCGGCCTTGCTTTTCCGGGACTGAAGGAATCACTTGACTGGGACAACATGAAGTCAAAGGCCACAGATGACGATGCAAAGAAGAAGCTCGATGACATCAACATCCCGGAATATTTTGAGGTGGAAGCGGATACAACGGATTTTGAGCTCGACACTACTATGACAATGGCATCGACTCAGCTCTTTTCAGGAATCACAAGTTCTGATGATAACGCAGTAGAAACAGCATCGATCTCCAATCAGATGGATGACCTGACGAGTGGTATGGATGAGCTTATAGATGGCGGGCAGTCGCTGAAGGATGGCACTTCAGACCTTAAGGACGGTGCTGACAAACTAGTTGATGGCGGCACAACGCTTAAGGATGGCACAGCCGACCTGAAGAGCGGATCTGACGATCTCATGAGCGGCGCCAAAACACTTGCGGACGGCACGGATTCTCTTAAGAGCGGAGTTGATGACCTGAAGAGCGGAACATCGACACTTGCTTCAAGTTCCATCACTCTCGATAATGGTGTGTCGTCTCTTGACAGCGGCGCTTCAAGTCTGCAATCAGGTGCTGCAAGTCTTCAGTCAGGCGCCGCGAGCCTTCAGTCGGGAGCAGGGTCTGTAGCAACCGGTGCTTCATCTCTTGATGCAGGAATTGGTGAGCTTCAAAGCAAGATTCCGGCTCTTACGAGCGGTGTGAGTGAGCTGGTGACCGGTGCGAAAGCTCTTGATGCAGGCGCAGATTCGCTGGTGGCAGGAGTAAGCAAGTTGTCCGCCGGGATCGACGGGGTGCAGAGCACATTCGACACGACAATGACACAATTGATTTCCAGTGTCGATTCATCCAAGTCAGGAGTTGATGTAATGGTAACGACCGCGAACAGCCTGGTGACAGAACTTGGAAATTATGAGACTGTTGATGGTAATGGATTAGTCAAAAACAGTGACACCAAGACAATGACCGATGAAGAGAAAGCAAAGATGCAGGGCACAATTACAGCGCTTCAGACTGCTAACCAGGCAGATATTGAGACTCTAGCCAGCGCAAAGTTACAGATGTCGACTCTTCAGAGCCAGTATGATGAACTTGTCAATGCGTACAACACAGCATCTGGTAGTACATATGATCCGCTGAACGGAAACACATCACCGGAAATATCTGTGACGGAAGACGATACTTCAGATAATTCAAATGCTTCAAACGGTGTTTCCGTACAAACAGAGAGCAATGATGGCGATACTTCTACAAGTGCAGATGCAGATGATACTTCTGCTGACGGCGCAGGCACAGGCGAGTCCAATTCAGGTGCAGGCTCGACAGGTGCAGGCGAGTCTGATGGTGCGAGTACAGGCAAGTCAGATAGCGCCAGTACAGGTGAGACAGACGGTGCCAGTACAGGCACAGGTGAGTCAGATGGTGCCAGTACAGGCAAGTCAGATGGCGCAGGCACAGGAAGCACCGCTGGCACAGATTCAGACGATGCTGATGACACTGATATATCTGCAACAGGGGAAAGCGCTGACGAGCTTGAAGAGGACGCAGCTGATGATCTGGATACAGAAGAGCTCGAAGACGGTGAAGGGCAGGTAGTAAAGGCAAAGGTAGTGGTGATGAAAGCTGCTGCCCCTGATCTGACGGCAATGAAGTCCAGTATCGACGCGCTTGCAGGATCAATAAGCAGTCTTAAGTCAACTATAGACAGTCTGGGTGATCCGTCCAAGAAAGCGACAGAGCTTAATAAACTTGCGGGCGCAGTAGATAAACTTACTACCGGTGATGATTCTGCAACGCAGCAGAATAAGACTATCAAGTACAATTACATCAAGGGGCTGGCAGGCTCACTGCAAAGCGGACTTACAAGGCTTCAAAGTGGTATGACTACCCTTTCTGCTTCACTGACTGCTTTCAAGACAGCAATGGATGACAAGGCATTTGCAGGCCTGAAGGACGGCGTAAACAATCTTACCACAGGCGCTGCAGGTCTCAAGATCGGAACATCGAATCTTGTAGCTGGTGTAACTAAGCTCGCTGGAAGTGCGGGCACGCTTGTGACAGGAGTTAATGAACTTAAGAGCGGATCTACGCAACTGGCATCAGGAACAAGTCAGCTCAAGTCCGGCACTGATACACTCAAGGCCGGGACTGATACTCTTAAATCCGGAACAGATTCACTCAAGTCCGGAACATCAGAACTCAAGTCAGGAACAAGTGAGCTTGTTTCAGGCACGAGCAGTCTCGACAGCGGAGCCGCCTCGCTTCAGTCAGGCACGGATGACCTTAAGAACGGAGCTCATGACCTTTATGACGGAACAGTGACACTCGATTCTGGTGTTACAGATCTTGATTCAGGAGCTCATGATCTGCTCGACGGGATGACAACACTTGCAGATGGTACAGGTACACTTGATTCAGGAACGCAGGATCTTCTTGATGGCATCAATAAACTCAATGACGAAGGCATAAAGAAGATAACAGAACTCTTCGGTGATAACGCATCGGACGTGATCGACCGCCTGAAAGCTGTCGAAGATGCAGGCAAGGATTACAACATATTCTCAGAAGCACTTGATTACACGACGGACGATGGAAGTCAGGCGAACTCAGTCAAATTTATTTTCAAGACTGACGCGATAAAGGTGGACGACTGACTGATAAATGCTGACCAGGCTCCTCCCGGGAGACCCCGGCCGCCGAAACTTAGCATGAAAGCAAGTTTAAGAGCTCTGTGCTAAGATTTACGCTAAACTTGGCTCCGCCCGGGAGGCTCCTCCCGTAAGGCTCCGCCCGGTGGCGTGAATGTGTGCAATGCGTGAAATGCGTGAAATGCGTGAAATGCGTAAAATGCGTGAAATGACCAGCAAGACTTATTAAGCCGCTTCCCGAACATCGGTAGCGGCTTTTATGGTACAATCATTGCGAAATATTTGTGCGGGGCAAAACCCCACTGACGTTAGTATTAGACGGAGGCATGGAGGCAAGCATGGATTATCCGTTTGACAGCGATGAGCTGCTCAGAAAATCAAAGAAGACAAAAAGGGAGCTGCTCGCAGACGGCACGCAGCGCATTCATAAGAAAATCGCGGTGCTGGGCGGCTCGACGACTCATGACATAATAAGAATGCTCGAGATATTCCTGCTGCAGCAGGGAATCGAGCCGGAATTCTACGAGTCTGAATATGCAAGATATTATGAGGATGCGATGTTCGGGAACGAGGAGCTTGATGGCTTCAGACCGGACATAATTTATATCCACACGACGTACAGAAACCTCAGGACGCTCCCGACAATGAAGATGAGCAGGGAAGAAGTCGCCACGCTCACAGAAGGCACATATGCAAGTTTTGCCGGAATGTGGGAGGCACTTCAAAACAAGTTCCACTGCCCGATAATACAGAATAACTTTGAATATCCAATGTACAGACTGCAGGGAAACAGGGATGCCTGGGATTACAGGGGACGTGTGCGTTTTGTGTCGCGTCTCAACGAGAGGTTTGCTGAATATGCGGATGAGCATGAGAGCTTCTATATAAATGACATCAATTACCTGTCGGCGTCATATGGACTGGATTCATGGAACGATGACGCATTCTGGAACATGTATAAATACGCGCTTTCGATGCAGGCGATACCTGTACTGTCGTGGAGCGTCGCCAATATCATCAAGTCGATTTACGGGCGGAACAAGAAAGCTCTTGTTCTTGATCTCGATAACACATTGTGGGGCGGCATAGTCGGAGATGACGGTGTTGACGCACTCGAAATAGGAGAAGAGACGGCAGCAGGCGAAACATTCCGCGAGTTTCAGAAGTATCTTAAGGAACAGAAAGATATTGGTGTCCTGCTCACAGTAGATTCCAAAAATGACGAGAAGAATGCGCTCGACGGACTGAATCATCCGGAAGGAATTCTGAGGCCTGACGATTTTGCCGATATAAGGGCGAACTGGGATCCGAAGAGCGTGAATTTTGTGAACATAGCAAAGGATCTGAACATACTCCCGGAATCAATGGTCTTTGTCGATGACAATCCTGCGGAGCGTGAGATCATAAAGCAGCAGGTCCCGGGAGCGACAGTGCCGGAGATGACAACGCCGGAGAACTTTATCAGAGTGCTCGACAAGGCGGGATTCTTCGAGGTGACGACTTTTTCAGAGGACGACGCCAGGCGCAATGAAATGTACCGGGCGAACGCCGAGAGGAAAAACTCCGAAAACAGTTTTGCCGATTATGGCGAATACCTTAAGTCGCTCGAAATGAAGGCTGAAATAAAGCCGTTTGAGCCGCTTTACTATCAGCGGATCACACAGCTCACGAACAAGAGCAATCAATTCAATCTGACGACTAAGCGCTACAGCGAAGAAGAAATTGCGATAGCGGCCGAGGACGAGGACACTATAACTCTTTACGGACGGTTGACTGACAGGTTCGGTGACAATGGTATCGTATCGCTCCTGGTAGGAAGCATTGCCATGACTGTTACGGATGACCCGAAAGCAATGGCTGCGAACGGCGGGAAACCGGTATCTCTGGGGCGCAGAGCTCTGCTCATAGACCTATGGCTCATGAGCTGCCGTGTCTTGAAACGGGGCATGGAATACGCTATGATGGATAAGTTAATCAGAACGTGCCGTGAGTACCATGTTCAGGAGATTTACGGCTACTATTTTCCAACGGCCAAGAACGCAATGGTGAAGGATTTTTATCAGGATATGGGTTTCACAAAGCTATCTGAAGACAAGACCGGCAAAACATCCTGGAAGTTCGTTATTCCGGCAGCTTATACGATGAAAAACAAATACATTGAAATTCTGAAATAGAAGAGACGATAAGTGCAGTAACAGATACTGCGCATAGCGCCATGATTGAACTTTTGCAGTTGCTATAGAAGTTGCACCAAAATACAGAGGGAGCCCTTTGAAGGCTCCGGAGAAGCCATGTCGTTTTCGTCAATGTTGTTCCTGTGGGTATTCTTTCCGATCGTTCTGGTGATCGGGTATCTGTGCCGCAGACCCAAAATTCAGAATGTGTTTCTGCTCATCGCGAGCCTTATTTTCTATGCCTGGGGGGACATACATTATTTTCCTCTGCTCATAGTACTGATCCTTGCAAATTACCTGCTCGGTCTTGCAATAGAACATTTCAGTGACAGAGCAACTCTGTCAAAACTCATGATGGCGCTTTCCATCGTCGTCAATCTGGGAGCTCTCGGCTATTATAAATACGCAAATTTCTTCCTGAATACTCTTGATAAGCTCCTTCCGGGAGTGACGCTGCCGCGCGTTTCGCTCGCTCTTCCGCTGGGAATATCATTCCTTGTATTTCAGGCAATGACATACACGATCGACCTTTACAGAGGGCGCTTCAAGGCACAGAAGAACGCACTTGACTTCGCTCTTTATATGGCGTTCTTCCCGAGAATGAGCTCGGGTCCCATAATACGTTACGTTGAGTTCGGTGATCAGCTCAGCAACAGGATCTGCGCGTCGAGGCAGCAATTTGCCGGGGGACTCAGGAGACTTATATACGGCCTCGGCAAGAAAGTAATCATTGCTGACATACTCGGAATTGCGGCCGACAGGATCTTTGCCATGGATATATCAGGGGTGAACGGCGCGGCGGCATGGGCCGGCGCGATATTCTACACACTCCAGCTTTATTATGATTTCTCGGGTTACACAGATTCTGCCATTGGTATTGCCCAGATGTTCGGCTTCAAATTCCCCGAGAACTTCGATTACCCGTATCTGAGCAAATCAGTCACAGAATTCTGGCGACGCTGGCACATGACGCTGGGGACCTGGTTCCGCGAATACCTGTACATCCCGCTCGGTGGAAACCGAAAGGGAAAGATCCGCACATATGTGAACCTGTTCATAGTCTTCGCGATGACGGGCCTCTGGCATGGAGCAAGCTGGAACTTTGTCGGGTGGGGCGTTTACAACGCATTCTTCATCATAATTGAGAGAATGGGCCTCAAGAAGAAAGTCCTTGATAAACATGTAGTGATCGGACATATATATGGCATCCTGACATTTGTGGTTGGCTGGGTATTCTTCAGAGCTGATTCAATAGGGCAGGGCTTCAAACTCGTGAAGAGAATGTTTTGCCCGTGGCTGTATGCGGACGTCAATTCGCGTATAGGAACGATGATTTCAACGCAGAGCTGGATTGCCTGCATTCTCGGAATCCTCGGAGCCGGCGTGCTCGCTGAACTCTTCAAAACAAGAAGCCTGCAGCCTGTAGCGGCAAAGTGGAAGAACAGTATACCGGAAGCAGTTTTCCTCGCGGCGATGTTGTTTGTTGTTTTCGTGCTGACGGCGAGCGGGAGTTACAACGCGTTTATTTATACAAGGTTCTGAGTCACACAGTTGGGAAACAACCTTGCTGCTAAGGCGAAGATTAAGGGAGTAAATGAAAAAATCAGTTCAGATCATTTACATTTGCATATTCGTGGTTTTTCTCGCGGCACCGGTGCTGTTCTTTAAGCTCGGGGGCAGTAAGCTTGTGGATTCCAGCAATTCTGAGAACCGTACGCTATCTGAGATGCCGTCGCTTGAGATGTCCAGGGAGAGCATAGAGGGTTTTGCCGACTCGTTCGAGAGCTTTTTCAATGATCACCTGCCATTCAGGAACCAGCTGGTCACGCTCGGGGGCCTTGCGGACTATGATGTTTTCCATGATACGAATTCGGACAGCGTAATAATCGGCAAGAAAGGGTGGCTCTTTTATAAGGGGTCACAGATAAACGGCGAAGATCCGGTCGCGGATTATGAGGGAACGAATCTCTTTACTGTTGACGAACTCGAGCAGATAGCGGCCAATATGACACAGATGAAGGCTGATCTTGAGGCGAACGGTGTTAAGAAATTTGTCATCATGATCTGCCCTAACAAGGAGAGAGTCTATTCGGAGTACATGCCTGACTCATATGGCGAGCTCACAGAATACGGACGCATGGAGCAGGTTGTCGATTATCTGGAGCAGAACACGGACATCGCCATTGTCTGCCCGTATGACACGATAATGACATATAAGGAAGAGCATCCGGACGAACAGCTTTATTTCAAGTATGACACGCACTGGAATAACGAGGGCGCATTCCTGGGAGCGTATGATCTTTACAAAGCGCTTTATGTAGAGGATATGCCTTCGCTTGATCAGCTCGGCAAGGAAGACGGCTCGGTACCGACATATGATCTGGCGCGCCTCATCCATCTCGGGAATGTGCTTAATAATGATCCGGCACCTATACTTAAGGGCTACACGCTTCATTCTGTGGATGAAACAAGAAACGACGACAATACAGTGTTCAGTTTCAACAATCCCAATAAAGATGGAATTGACAGCAATCTCATGATAATAGGGGATTCGTTCTCATCGCTGATGTCTCCTTTCCTCGGATATAATTACAATCATCTGTACACGACATTCTATTACAGATATTCATATGCAGATCTTGAGAGGGAACAGCCGGATACTGTGGTGTATGAGGTTGTCGAGCGTTACATAAACAACATGTCGAAGTTCTCTGTAGAGGACGGACTTTCGATGTATGACTGAAATGAATCAGGGAGGTCTTTCATGACAAGAGGCGAAATATTCAATAAGCTCACAGGTGTATTCCGCGATGTTTTCGATGACGAAACAATAACAATAGGCGAGGAAACTACAGCAGCGGACATTGACGGCTGGGATTCGCTGGAGCACATAAATCTTATTGCAGCAGCCGAGGAAGAATTCGGAGTGAAGTTTTCTATGGGTGAGGTCGTGACTCTTAAGAATGTCGGACAGATGGTGGATCTCATTTCAAAGAAACTGTCAGCATAACATGGAGATCACATCCTTTTATTTTCTTTGCTTCTATGCATTGATACTGCCTGTCTATTACATAGTGCCACGCAAGGCACAATGGGTCATTCTGCTTGCCTCGAGTTTTGCCTTTTATGTGTTTGCAGGCGGGAACAAATGGCTGATCCTGTGGCCGGTCTCGGCAATCGCGGTAACATATATCTGCACAAGATGCATGGGAGAAACATCATCAGCGCTCCCCGGCATCAGAAGGACCTCGATGATCTTCTGTGTCACGATCCTGATCGGTTCGCTTGCCGTTCTCAAATACATGAAGTTCGGCGGCGGAGTCGCGATTCCGCTCGGCATTTCTTACTACACGTTTATTCTGACTGGCTACGCGTTCGATGTATATAACGGGATAGCGCCACTCGAGAAGAACCCGGCAAAACTCGCACTTTACGGCCTTTTCTTTCCAACTGTCGTATCCGGTCCCATAGTGATATACAGAAATGACGGCGCACAGTATTTTGCAGGACACAGTTTTGACTATAATAAAGTTACAAAAGGACTGCAGCGCATGGTCTGGGGCTTCTTTAAAAAGCTCGTGATCTCAGAGCGCGCCGCGGTCATGGCAAACACGATCTTTGACAATTACACACAGTACCGGGGCGCGTGGATCTGGATCGGCGCAGTCATGTTCACGATTCAGCTTTATACGGACTTTTCGGGTTGTATGGATATAGTCATGGGCGTAGCTGAGACCTTTGGATTTAAGCTGCCGGAAAACTTCAGACAGCCCTTCTTCTCAAAGAGTATTTCTGAGTACTGGCGCCGCTGGCACATAACGCTCGGCGTCTGGATGAAAGATTATGTTTTCTATCCTCTCCTCAGATCCGGGCTTTTCATGAACATGAGCCGCAATATGAAGAAAAAGCTCGGCAAGAAGGCCGGAAAACAGATCACGACATTCACGGCAATGTTTATTCTGTGGGGCGCGATAGGCCTGTGGCACGGCGGAGATATCAAATATGTGATCGGCTCAGGTCTCCTGCACTGGTTTTATATTGTCATAGGCGAGGTGACGCTTCCTTTCTGGAAACGGCTACTACCGGCCATGCATATAAAGATGGAGGGGCGCGGGGCTGATCTGTTTCGGATCATCAGGACATTCTTCCTCGTAAACATTGGCAATACATTTTTCAGAGCATCTTCGGCGGGGGATGCGGTCCATATGCTGGGGCGTGCATTCACGACATTCAATCCACAGGTCATGTTCAGCGGAGCTTTCCTGTCGCTGGGACTTGACTGGACTGAGTTCACGATATTCGTAGTTTCAGTTGTGATCCTGTTCGTGGTGTCGGTTCTTGAAGTGACACCTGTGAAGTCGCGTATTGCTGCGGCGGCAGCAGGTGAGGCAGTTACGGCCTGCGGTGGCAAAAGTGTGTCAGCAGACGGGAGCTCAGGCGGCACGATAATGACTGTACGCGACAGAATTGCGCGTCACCGCATAGTCACACGCTGGCTCATATGGTTCGCACTTCTGTTCTTCGTCATCATATTTGGAGAATATGGTCCGGGCTATGATTCGAGTGCATTTATATATGCCGGGTTCTGAGGTATCATGTGAGTGGCAGATAGTTTTCTGCAATAAGATCATCTGCGTCAAAACAGGATTTTATTTGTGATGTAAAGGAGAAACAAGTGGATAAGATAGCGGTCCTGATTCCATGTTATAACGAGGCACAGACAATATCAAAAGTCGTGAGCGACGCGAGAAAAGCG
>Ga0172378_10003973_pt1 | contig 13919 bp, 5 predicted proteins | sample GrowelOW332metaG_FD_119755 | JGI IMG/M metagenome (GOLD analysis project Ga0172378, IMG submission 119755) | Groundwater microbial communities from an aquifer near a municipal landfill in Southern Ontario, Canada - Pumphouse #3_1 metaG | ecosystem: Environmental > Aquatic > Deep subsurface >... | reverse complement strand
TTTATCTTGGTTAATGCCTATTCCCGTATCGGAGACGGTTATTTCAAAATAGTTTTTGAGCGGTCCACGTACATTTTCATCGTGACCAGTGGTTAGTTTTACCGAAATATTTCCTCCTTCGGGTGTATATTTGAAAGCATTAGAGAGGACATTCAGCAATACTTTATCGAAGTTATTGAGGTCTACCCAGACTTTCAGCTCTTCTTTGGGAATAGCAGCTTGCAGAGGTGTTTCAGCAAATTCATGCGTATCTAGGTTTGTTGTAAAGGTGAATGAGATATTTTTCTTCTGAGCCTGATAGTCGAAAGTTTGCATGAGGTCGTCAATGAACCCCACAATATCTGTTTCACGGAACTTTAGGTGCATTTGTCCCTTGTCAAGCTTACGAATGTCCATGAGCTGATTGATGAGTCGCAAAATACGTTGCGCATTGCGATAGATCATCAGGTAGGTGGTTTGTTTGGATGAGTTCTCAGCAATCAATTTTTCCAACGGACTAATAATGAGAGTCATTGGAGTTCGTATCTCGTGAGATATGTTGATGAAGAACTGTAATTTGGCTTCACTTATCTGCTCTTGGTGTTCACGTTTCAGCAACTCCTGTTTATGGCGTATGCGGGAAAGGAGGTACATGGTAATGGCATAAATAATTGCCACACTGAATATGGACCAGATGATGATGGCCCACCAAGTTTGGAACCAGGGTGGAGTGATAATGATGGTTACCGTTCGTATGTTTGAATAGTTATCGTGATCACATGCTCTTATTCGAAATGTATATTTACCCGGATTCAGGTTGCTGAAAGTAACGCGGTTTACTCCCGGACGGTTGCTGATCCATTCGTTGCCCAACTCATCTATTTTATATTGATAGCTGATGCGTTCAGGATTATTAAATTCGAGCACAGAGAATTCAATACTGAATGTGTTTTCGTTGTGAGCTAGCGTGAAGCGATCGGCATCCATAACGGAAGTATCGGTTATCACGTTATTTCCCGATTTATCTCCTTTTCTCACAACATGATTAGAGATAGATAGCTCGGTAATAATTACTTTCAACTCTTTCTTTTGCTCGGTTATTTCTTTAGGAAAGAAGCTTGTGATACCGTTTGTTCCACCAAAATAAATTTTTCCACGAATGTCTTTGAAGACTGCTCCACGTGTAAATTCATTGCCCTGAATGCCGTCACAAGCGTAGTAGTTGATAAATTTTTTGGCTTTAACGATTAGTTTAGCAATTCCTTGGTGAGTACTTATCCAGATGTTGCCACGTTCATCTTCCGCTAGCCCGCAGATAACATCACTGGGCAATCCGTTGGTCGTGGTGAAATGCGTGATACTTGATTGTTTTTTATCAAAACAAGCTAATTCTTCCGAAGTGCCCGCCCATATATTCCCGTTCGATGCCTCGAGTAATGTATAGACTACATATCCGGGTAACAAATTATTCTTATTCTTATAATTAATAAATGTCTTTTTCTTCGTATTGAAGCAAGAGAGTCCTTTGTAGGTTCCGATCCAAAGCATTCCATTCTTATCTTTCATGATGCAATTAATCCAGTCGTTGGGTAGCTTATTGATGCTCCAATCATCATTCTCGCTTCGCGTAGATTCATAGTGTGTCACGGTGCGATTTTCCAGATTCATCTTATACATGCCCGAGCCATAAGTACCTATCCATAAGTTCTTATCATTATCCTCCGTAAGACAAAGTACCTTCTCATTACCACCACTATTATTAGCTCCTCTAGATGATAAATGAGTGATGTATTCGCACTGCCCGGTATGTTTGTTGATCTTCGCCAATCCGTTAAAATAAGATCCTATCCATAAATCCTGATTAGAATCCTCAAATATACACATGATTGTTCCCGGTACCGAATGAGGATTGCCCGCTTGAGGAGAATAATGTGCTAGTTGTTCTCCTTTGTCATTAATGGCATATAGTCCGTCATTGTCAGTTCCTACCCAAGTAGTGCCCGATTTATCTGTGCAGATAGCCATGACACAACTAGAACCAATCGTGTTTTTTCGGATGGATTTATAGCCATAATAACCAAATTTATTGGGCGTTCCGGGGATAAGAATGATTCCTTTTTGAAAGATACCCAACCAGAGATTTCCGTCTTTATCTTCAATGAGTGAGTGAATCTTTGATTTGGAGAAATCGAAAGGAGCTGCGTTAATCTCACTATCTTCTATTATGTTTTTGCTAGCATTGTATTCCTTAAGGCCTTCTCCATCTGTGCCAATGAATAAACGCCCCTGCTTATCGAGCATAAGCGTACGGATATTTAGTTGTACATTTTTTTTATAAGGAACGGCTTGAAATTTACCTTCTTTACTTCCTGCAGACAATTTAAATAATCCTCCAGTGAGCGTACCAAGATAAATATTCCCTTCTCTATCTTCAGTGATGGCATACACATCGTCGCTTGAAAAATCTCGTGGCGCTTTGAAGTGCTTCATTGTTTTTCTTTCGGGTGAATAACAAAAGACTCCTTTATCTTCTGTAGCTATCCACAAATTCTGCTTTGAATCTTCAAAGATCACGTTTAGAAAATTGCTCTGCATCTTTTCTATCAATGCTGATTCAGTTTGGAATTCTTCTGTTCCTTTACCTTTTTTCAATGAAATCACTCCTTGTCCAGATGTTGTAATCCAAATATCTCCATTGATTCGTTCCACAATAGAAGTGATATGCGGGTTAGCTCTTCCGTCTTCACGGCGGATATGTACCTCCTTGAAAGAATCAGTAGCCCGATCATATAGTTGTAAACCATTGATGCATCCTATCCAAAAGCGGCCCGAATTATCTTCGAAAAGTGTGCGTACGTAATTGTTTTTTATACTGGTGCTATCGGCTGGAATATGCCTATAGATAGAAAAACGTATTCCATCAGAGCGATTCAATCCGTTTTCTGTTGCAATCCAGATAAAACCTTTCTTATCCTGATACACCTGATTGATGAGACTATTTGATAATTCCTTGTCAGTAGAATAGAATTTGCCTGTTTGCGCTTTCACATGGAAAGGCAACATTAATATAAGGAGAGCAATGATTGCCGAGGTGAATTTCTTCATAAATTAAGATGTCGTTAACTTCGAAAGGCAAAGATAAATAAATACTTTATTTATAGCTAGATAAGCAGCTTTGTTTTAGTGAAAAGAAAGCCTTATTTGTTGCAGAAAGATAGAAAAAAACGATATCAGGTTAAATGTAACGTATGAAAAACCCATTGTAACGTCTGTGCAAATGAATGTAACCGCTAGTTAATAGTCTGAAACAAAAGAACACGTTTGTTGCAAAACTTATTTGTATGTTTGTATCAGTAAAATCACGAATTGTTGAACACCTTAAATATATGAACGAAGATGAAAACATAAGTCTATTTCTCTGTCTATTCTAATTCTGTCCCATTGAATTGAAAACATGAATTTATTATCATTATTAATTTAATCAATGATTTTATGAAAAACACAAATCATTATTATTCCAGACCGTTAGGTCTATTCATTCTGTTGTGCCTCATACCCCTATGGGCACTTGCACAGACCATCACAGTGAAAGGTGTGGTCAAAGATTCTTCAGGAGAACCTGTTATCGGTGCCAGTGTGCTCGAAGTAGGAACAAGCAATGGAACTATTACTGACCTTGCCGGAGGTTTTTCTTTAAAAGTTTCTTCTAAAGGAAAATTAATCATTTCATTTATAGGTTATCAAAAACAAGAAGTTCTTGTCGGAGGAAAAAGTCAATTCAACATTATAATGAAGGATGATACGAAAGTACTCGATGAAGTTGTAGTAGTTGGATACGGACAAATGAAACGTAGCGATTTAACAGGGGCTGTTGTTTCTGTATCAAGTGATGCTATCTCAAAATCAGTAGTCACATCTGTTGATCAGGTTCTTCAAGGACGTGCTGCAGGTGTGCAAGTACAGCAAAATAGTGGTATGCCGGGTGCAAGTTCTTCTATTCGTATTCGTGGTGTCAACTCGTTGAATGGTTCTAACGAACCGATCTTTGTGATTGATGGAGTTATTATTGATAGCTCTACAGGCTCTGGAACTGACAATGCTTTGTCTTCCATTAATCCGTCGGATATCGTATCTATGGATGTATTGAAAGATGCTTCCGCTACAGCAATTTATGGAGCACGTGCTGCTAATGGCGTAATCATCATTACTACTAAACGCGGACAAAGTGGTGAAGCAAAAATAACTTATGATGGCTACTTTGGCTGGCAGGAGATGCCCAAAAAGCTAGATATGCTTAATCTTCGTGAATATGCAGAGCTTAAGAATGTTAAGTCAGGCAAAGATTATGCGGGTGCTAACTGGGGTATTGTGCAGGCAGACGACAATTTCGTACGTCCTGATTTACTAGGAGAAGGAACTGATTGGCAAGATGAAATGTTTCAGAAGGCTACAATGACCAGTCATAACTTATCCGTAACAGGTGGTAATGATAAGAGCAACTATGCTTTGGGTGCAGGTTATCTGAATCAAGATGGCATAGCTATCGGCTCGGGTTTTCGTCGCCTTAATCTTCGGGGTAGTTTTGATTCGCAAGTGAAAAAATACCTCAAGATGGGAATCAACTTTGCATTTAGTAATTCACGTCAAAAATTGACTGTGTCTGATGAATCACTGATTGAAACAGCTCTGAAGCAAACCCCAAATGTGGCTGTTCGCAATGCCGAAGGTAATTTTGATGGTCCGGATACAGATGAGTATGTACAAAACAATCCGGTTGGTTTGGCTATGCTCAATGATAATAGGAATGAGAAAATGGGTATTCGTGCTAATACTTATGCTGAAGCGACTATTATTAACGGTTTGACATTAAAAACTGAACTTTCTTTTGATTATGGTATTACTAATACTTATAAATTTGATCCTTCCTATACATTTGGAGCAATTGTAAATGGGACACGTGAAGGAGCTTACTCCAAATCTTACAATAAATATTGGAGCTGGCGGAACATCGTAACTTATAATAAAAAATTTGGTAATCACAACCTTTCGGCTATGTTGGGTCAGGAAATGCAAAAAAGCAGATGGGAATATCTGTATGGTAGTAGAAAAGGTTATCTGTCGAACAGTGCTACGGATTTGACTTTGGGAGATCCTTCAACGGCTCAAAATGATGGCACTAGTGGTGAAAGTTCTATTCTCTCTTATTTTGGACGTATGTTCTATTCTTATAATGATAAGTATTTGCTCACTTTTACGATGCGTCGTGATGGTTCCTCTAAATTTTATAAAGACAATCGTTGGGGATGGTTCCCATCAGCAGCTTTAGCATGGAGAATCTCTAGTGAAGACTTTTTGAAAGATAACTCTGTTATCAATAATTTGAAATTACGTATTGGTTGGGGAACCGTCGGTAATCAGAATGTGACGAATAATGCTTATCTGGCTACTTATTCTTCTGTTGGTACTATTTGGGGGACAGGGCTGCTGGCTTCTAATACACCAAATCAAAAATTAAAATGGGAAAGTACTTATTCCAGTAATATTGGTCTCGATCTTAATTTATTTCAGAACCGTATAGAATTTATAGCAGATTTATATTATAAGAAAACAAAAGATTTACTTTTGCAAGTTCCTCTTCCTGCTTATGTAGGTACAACAGGTGCTGGTTCAACTTCTGCTCCATGGAAAAATATTGGTTCTTTGGAGAATAAGGGTCTTGAGTTGACTTTGAATACTATAAACATTGATAAAGGACATTTTCAATGGAAAAGTAATTTAGTTTTTTCTCTGAATCGTAACAAGGTTAAAGAACTGGATACAGAGTCTAGTCTTATTAATAAGACATACCAAAGTGGAGATCTTGTTACTGTTATAAGCCGTACTGTTGTTGGTAAGTCTATCGGGCAGTTTTATGGCTACAAGATAATTGGACGTTTTGAAAAAGCAACGGATTTTTATTATAAAGATGCAGAGGGAAACGTTAAGCCGACAGCCCTTCCTGAAGATATGTCGATTGGGAAAAACAGTGTTTGGATTGGAGATTATATCTTTGAAGATGTGAACAAGGACGGAGTTATTGATGATCAGGATAGGGATTTTATTGGTAATCCGGAGCCCGACTTTACTTATGGAATAGGAAATACCTTTTCATATAAAGGATTTGATTTAAGCATCTATTTGAACGGAAGCTATGGCAATGAGGTTGTGAACTGGGGACGTAGGCAGCTTGATAATCCTCGTGAAAACACCAATTTGCTTAAAAGTGCTTTAGATTATGCTCAGCTTGGGTTGATTAATGCTGCTGGTCCCGATGACTATCGGAATGTGCAAATTATAGGAGGGGATGCTCATGCTGCCCGTATGGCAGCTTCTTCTGCAACAAATACTTCTAATTACCGTTTTAGCGACAAATTTGTAGAGGATGGATCTTATCTGCGTATCCAGTCTATTTCTTTTGGTTATACTTTCCCAAATAAGTGGGTGAGTAAATTTGGGCTTCAGAATCTGAAACTTTATTGTAATCTTCAGAATGTTTATACTTTCACTAAGTATAAAGGGTATGATCCTGAAATCGGTTCTTCTAATCAGGATGCTTTGTTGACTGGCTTTGATAACTACCGTTATCCCTCTCCCAGAATTTATACTTTTGGTTTAAATCTTACATTCTAAATTTATAAAGAAAATGAATATGAAAACAAGTAAATATATATACGCACTTGTACTGGCAACCTCTTTGACATTTACCGGATGTAGCGATTTCTTGGATACAGAGAATAATTCAAGCATTACGGGTGATAATTTTTATCAAAGTGAAGAGGATTTTAGTGCAGCTACCGCACCTTTATATAGTAAGGTTTGGTTTGACTTTAATGATAAATTCTATTACGGATTAGGTGATGGAAGAGGATACAACTTATACGCACCTTATTCGAGTTATATATATCCTTTTACTGATTTGAATGAAACAGGGCTTACCGGACCGTTGGTTTCTGCATGGGGGTCTTTATATAACGTTATTCAACAATCTAATAAGGTTATCTTGGGTATTAAAGGAAGTACTTTAAGTGATCAGGATATTAAAAACCAGTATATTGCTGAAGCTCGTTTCATGCGTGGAGTAGCGTATAGCTATTTGGCCATGTTGTGGGGAAATGTGATTATTAGTGAGAATACAAATGACTTGATCGATAATCCGATAGTGAATACTAATCCAACTTCGGATGTTTATGAATTTGCTATGCGCGATTTGGAGTTTGCCGCTAAGTACCTACCTAAGAGTTCTTCACCTAAAGGTCGTGTTAATAAATATAGTGCTTATGCCTTGCTCTCACGTGTGTATCTTACTTATGCCGGTTATAGCAGTAATGCAAATAGCGGAACACGCAACCAAGAATATTTAGATTTGGCCAAAAAGGCGGCTGATAAGGTGATTACAGAAAGTGATTTTAGCATACTGGATAATTATGAAGATCTTTTCATGATTACGAATAATAATAATGCAGAGTCGGTTTTTGCTCTTCAATGGATAGCCAATGGTGCTTACGGAGAGGCAAACACATTGCAATCATATTTAGCTTGTGGATCTGAAATAACAAATGATGCGGCGGCTTGGGGGTACTGGACACGTGCTCAGCCGGATGTGGTATGGGAGTATGAGGCGGATGATACTCGCAGGAAGGCTACTTGGATGGCTTACGGTGATCATTATGATGAAATTCAAATTGCAAATGGTGGATATACTTATGATAAGACCGAGACAGCACTTAATGTGAAGAAGTATGTTTGTGGTTCAACCAAAGATAATGCCGGTATTTCAGAGCAAAGTTGTCCCATTAACACCTATATGATGCGTCTGGCGGAAGTCTATCTGATTTATGCAGAAGCTGTTCTGGGCAATAATGCCAGCACCACTGATGTTACGGCTTTGAAGTATTTTAATAAGGTACGTACACGTGCGGGCCTAGCGGCTAAGGAATCTATTGCTTTTGAAGATATTCGCCACGAACGCCGTATGGAACTTTGCATGGAAGGGCAATATTGGTATGATTTGGTTCGCCGGGCATATTACAAACAGCAGGAAGTTATCAATTATATTAAAAATCAGCAAAGAGACGTGATCACACCGGTTCTTTGGAATACAGATTCTCAGACTTTAACTATTGATGCTAGCCGCGATCCGGGAAGTCGCTCTATTGGTAATATTGATGAATCTATCTTTTTGTTGCCTTACCCTGAGTCGGAAACAGTTCAGAATCCTTTGTTGAAAGCCGATCCTGTCTCTTATGAGTTTAAAGAGGATAGAATAACTGATTTGTTTAATTAAAAAAGAGATTAAAGTATGAAAAGCTTACTTATAAATAATAGTCTTCGGACTTTAAGCTTGCTGTTTGGCATCTTCATCGGTTCACTCGCACTGGTTTCTTGTAGCGATGATGATGATAGTGGTGCTTCAATGACAGTAGCGTCAGTATATCTAGAAGATGCAGACTCTAAAGTTCCTGACAGATTAGTGGAGTTTGCCCGCTTGGGACAGTTGATTCGTGTAGAGGGAGAAGGTTTTACCGGTTTGAAAAAGATCTATGTAAATGGTTATAGCTGCTATTTCAATCCGGTATTTGTTTCTGATAAATCTTTTATTGTTAGTATTAATAAGAATGTACCTACTACGGAAGCTGATGAAAGTGTTCGCAATACTATTCGTCTGGTAAAGGATTCCGGAGAGTATACTTATAAATTCACGATCCGTTCCTCGGCCCCTACTATCAGTAGCATTTCGAATACAATGCCTAAGGCCGGTGAACCGATTATTGTATATGGTACAGGTTTGGAAGAGATTACAAAGGTTGTATTTCCGGGAAATGTTGAAGTGACCGGTGATATCACTCAAAGTGATGATGGTACTTATTTTATGGTTACTGTTCCCGAGAATGTTTCAGATAATGGTGGTTCTCTCTTTGTGGAATGTGCTAATGGTGGTGCTTATTCTCCTGCTTATTTTAATTATAAGAGAGGTATTATCCTTGATTTTGATGGAAAAGGACAACAAGGTTCTTGGGGCTCAAGTGCAAGTATGGTAGAGCCTGCTGATTTAGAGTCGGCTGTTATCGGTGAGGGTAATGTTTCGCAAGGCAACTATTGTGTACTTCCTGCTGCCAAACAACTTCCTGTAAGTGCCGGTAAAAATCGTTGCGCAGAGGTTTGGACTGCCGGCACTGGTGTAGATGATTGGAGTGAGGCTACGCTTGGTATTCCTTATACTACAAAAATTGATTCTGTCGGTTTTCAGTTTGATGTTTATGTACCGGCAGCTACTCCTTGGAATGAAACAGGTTTTTTGAAACTTTGTCTTATAAATGGATTGAATGGTGGTGAATGGGCTTCATCTGATAATAAGCAATGCTACAACTATGTACCTTGGATTTCAGAGAAGAAAGCGGTTCCCTATTATTCTTCAGGCTGGATTACTGTTACTGTTCCATTTAGTAAGTTCTATTATTTTGCAGCAAAGACAGATGTTTCTTCACTTACTTTTGCCGATGTAGTAGCACTTCGTACTGCAGCATCATATTCTAACTTTGGTTTCTATTTTGAAAATTCAGACTTTACATTGGATAAGGTTACAGGTAGTAGTACCGATGCGACCGTTGAATTTCCTTCTAAAGAAACTTCTGTTCGGATTTACATCGACAACTGGCGTGTGGTTCCGTTGAGTGTCCCTGCTTATTCGGATTTTCCTTCACAAACAACGGCTGAATAATAACTTTAAACTGAGATCATTATGAAATACAAAAAAATAATTCCAATCATCATTTCCCTGATAACGATCATTACCTCGTGTGATGATGAAAAGATGAATTGGTATAAGGATTCTTCTCATGGAGAAATAGCATCTTCAGAACTTCCTTTGGCATTGCAAGAGGCCATCTCACGTTACGAACCATTGAAGACTTATTTACCAAATGCTGATTTTAAACTGGGTTGTGGCGTTGGGTTGACAGAATATGTTAGTGGCGGTGTATACGGTCAGTTGGTAAATGCTAATTTTAATGAGATAACCATTGGCTATGCAATGAAGCATGCTGCTGTGGTAAAATCGGATGGCTCGCTCGATTTTACGAATATTGATAATCTATTTGCTAAAACCAATGAGGTAGGAATATCAGTATTTGGACATACCTTAGTATGGCATCAGAATCAGAATGCTTCTTATCTTAACGGATTGATAGCACCCACTGTTATTCCAGGTGATGCAGGTAGTAACTCTCTTGATTTGACGGGTTTGCAAAATGGTACTTTTAGCGATGGATGGAACCCTCAAAATAAAGGAGCAGGCATCACGGTGGAAGACGGGAAAGGTCTTTCGAGTAGTGCTAAAGCTGTGGTGATGACTTCTGGTTCTTCTTCGAAGAATGCTTATGATTTACAACTTATTACTCCTGATATTACGGTTGTGCAGGATCATACGTATGAGGTTTCTTTTTATGTAAAGAGCGACAAAGCCGGTAAAGGACGTATTTCTTTTAATGGATTGAATAATAACTACCCATGGATAAGGTGGTATGCAGATAGTACATCCGGTACTGAGGCTTTTGAAACCACTTCTACTTGGAAGCAAGTTATTTTTACTCTTAATGCCAATGATGACGCTTTTAAGAGTTCTAGTTTCAAAATGAATTTTGATTTTGGCTATCTGCCCGACATAACTTACTATATAGATGTTGAAAATATCAAAGTAATAGATAAAGATGCTGTTCCTGTAGTGGTAAATATTCTTTCGAACGGAGATTTTGAAAAAGGTAATCTTGACGGCTGGAGTGGCTGGGGTAACAGCTCAACCAGAGCTGTATCAGCCGATGGTGAAGGTTATGGGAATAAAGGATATGCGATGGTTCTTACCAATCCTACAGCGGCTAGCAACTATAGTGCACAACAGGTTTACACTTTAGACGCACCTTTGGAGTTAGGAAGTACCTATAACCTTACCTTCATGGTAAAGGCAACAACTGCTGCTACTTTACAGGTGGAGGTCCAATCTGCTGATTATAGTGCTAATTACTATGGAGGTATTAGTGTCGGAACAACTTGGACGCAAGTGGAAAAGACTATTACGCCGTCTAAAGCTGACCGTACAAAATTAATTTTTGACTTTGGTGAAATGGCTTGTACTTATCATATTGATAATATCGTTTTAAGTAAAAATGCAGTAACAAAGAGCTCTATTGTGACTCGTGCCAGCACTGTTATTGAGAAGACGGATGCAGAAAAAACTCAAATTATAGGCACTGCTATGACTGACTGGATATCAAAGATGGTAACTCATTGCAAGGATAATGTGAAAGCATGGGATGTGGTGAATGAACCAATGAGAGAAAGTGGTGAAGTACGTGATGGTTCTGAATCAACTGGTGATGATGTTTTCTATTGGGTAAAATATCTAGGAAAGGATTACGCTGTTACTGCTTTTAATTTGGCTCGTCAATATGGAAATGGGGCAACGGATAAGCTATTTATCAATGACTATAATCTGGAAACCAATGAAGCTAAGCTGACCGGTTTGATTACGTATGTTAACTACATAGAGAGTAAAGGTGCAATAGTGGATGGTATTGGTACACAAATGCACTTGAGCCTTAGCGGTAAGAGTGATGCCGATATCATTACTTTAAAGGGGCAAATCGATAAAATGTTCCAAACTCTTGCTGCAACAGGCAAACTGATAAAAGTCTCTGAGCTTGATGTTGCTCTTGGAACTGCATCACCTACAGATGTTCAGTATGCTACACAATCGGATATCTATCAATATGTAGTTGATTCTTATAAGAAGTATATTCCGCAAGCCCAACAATATGGTATCACGATATGGGGAGTCTCTGATAATGCGGCAGAACATGTGAACTGGATACCGGATGATGCCCCTAACTTATGGGATGCTAGTTATGCACGTAAACATGCGTATAAAGGAGTTGCCGATGGACTGGCCGGAAAAGATGTTAGCGAAGACTTTAGTGGCGATTTACAGTATTGATGGATTGTCATCAGATTCTAATACATTTATAAAGTGATTTAGTTAAATAATAAAATCGAGAATAAAGTAAAAAGGCGGAATGGGTTTTCTTTTCTCTTTCCGCCTTTAAATTGAACCTTCAAGCAAGTTACGATATGAATTTAAACATTCTCAGAGTATTTCTATTGACATTCTTTTTGTCTACTTGGGGTATATCTGTTTATCCTCAATCTTCACTCGCTAAGCAAGGCACCGCCACTCAACTAATCGTTGACGGTCGGCCGTTCTTGATACTGGGAGGCGAATTGGGTAATTCTACAGCTTCTTCACTTTCTGATTTAGATGAAGCATTTCCGAAGCTACGAGCAATGGGGCTGAATACTGTATTAGTACCTGCTTATTGGGACTTAATAGAACCAGAAGAAGGTAAGTATGATTTTACCTTGATTGACGGAGCTATTCATAAAGCTCGTGAACACCAATTGAAGATTATTTTTTTGTGGTTTGGTGTTTGGAAAAACAGCATGTCTTGTTATGCTCCGATGTGGGTGAAAGAGGATGCGAAGAAATATCCTCGGGCAATGACGAAGTCGGGTAAGAAGTTAGAAATCCTTAGTGCTTATTCCGCTAATAATCTGGAAGCCGATAAACGTGTTTTTTCTCAATTTATGAAACATTTATCAGAGGTTGATAAAAAGGACGGTACTGTTATCATGGTACAAGTGGAAAATGAGATCGGCATGATAGAAGATGCGCGCGATTATAGCAAAGAAGCAAACAAACAGCTTGGGGCTGATGTACCTCAACAGTTTACAGAGTATCTAAAGAAAAATAAGAAAGCGTTGCATCCGGTTTTGTTGAAGCGCTGGGGAGAGAATGGATGTTTGACGAAGGGAAGTTGGATACAACTCTTTGGCGAAGGTCTGGAAACAGATGAATTGTTTATGGCATGGAGTTATGCGTGTTTTGTACAAGAGTTGGCACAAGCCGGAAAGAAAGAGTATCCGTTACCTATGTATCTGAATGCGGCACTCAATAGTCGTGGACGTAAAGCCGGTGAATATCCCTCGGCCGGACCACTGGCTCATTTGATGGATATTTGGCAATGCGCTGCACCAGCCATTGACTTACTCGCTCCTGATATTTATGATCCCGGTTTCACAGACTGGTGCAAACGATACCACATCAAAGGAAATCCGTTGTTTATTCCTGAAATAAGACTGACAGATGAGAATGCTGCAAGAGTGTTTTACGCCTTTGGTGAACATGATGCGATGGGATTTAGTCCGTTTTCTATTGAAAATACGCCAAACTATGCAATTTCTCCTTTAAGTAAGAGCTATAAATTGCTCCATCAACTGTTACCGTTGCTCATTGAGAAACAGGGTAAAGGGTTGACGAATGGAATCTGGTTTGATGGTGAAGCAAAAGAACGAACCATTGAACGGAATGGCTATTTATTTACTTGCCGTCACGATTACACATTAGGCTGGAGCCCTCAGGCAAAGGATGGTAGCAAATGGCCGGAAGCGGGTGCTTTAATCATTGAGTTGTCTCCCAAGGAATATATTGTGGCCGGAACGGGTGTGGTGATCACCTTTAGTAAAAAGGTTGATGATGGGAAGACGCTTGGCATCGGATATATCGATGAGATAAAGATAGAAAATGGAAAGAGGATGCCTCTTAAACGTCTGAATGGCGATGAGAATCATCAGGGACGTCATCTGCGTATTCCGGTAGGAGAGTGGAGTATTCAACAGGTGAAGTTGTATGAGTATTAACTACTTAATTGATAGGAATGAAGATTAAGCTGAAAATAATTTGTTTACTAGTCGTTTTGTGGATGCAGCAAGGTTTGTATGCTCAGGTAGGAAAAATGGTCTCTGCTGATAAACAAGATGCGTTTGTCTTAGCGGAAGGCTCTTTTGTGGCCCCC
>Ga0172378_10003972_pt1 | contig 13921 bp, 1 predicted proteins | sample GrowelOW332metaG_FD_119755 | JGI IMG/M metagenome (GOLD analysis project Ga0172378, IMG submission 119755) | Groundwater microbial communities from an aquifer near a municipal landfill in Southern Ontario, Canada - Pumphouse #3_1 metaG | ecosystem: Environmental > Aquatic > Deep subsurface >... | reverse complement strand
CTTTAGCAACCTTTGGTAAGCCAGAAACACTTAAAAAAGCTGTTCAGAAGTATGTTACTGATGTAGCTGATGCTGAGGAGTTGGTTAAAAAGATAGATAATAAGATGGCTCAAATAAGCAATGCTTTGTCTGCAGATTCAAGTGCTGTTTTAGAGTTAACTGGCATATCAGCAAGTAACATAGACTTCTTAACATCATTAAGATTACTGAAATTTGAAAGTGCTCCAGGTAAAAGGGTTAGCCATTCATTAATAGATCTTAAAGAGGATCATCCTAAATTATATACAAGTGAAGTTAGATTCTTCCCATCTACACTTGAAAAATTTACTGCACTAATGAATAACTACACATTTGGACCTAAAAGATCAGATGCCAGAGTTGCTGAATTATTTGCACTAATGAAGAATAAACCCTATATTGTAATGTCCTATAAAAATGATATTAATGGAAGTAAGGGAACAGATAATTATTCCAAATTAGTACCAATAGGAGCAGAGAGTCGATCATACCAAGACTTATTATTAGAAGTTTCAAAACTAAGAACAAGTGCTGCAGAGGAAATTAATGCTGAATTTAGTAAACTATTAGCATCAGGATTAGGAAAAGAAGAAGCAAGAGGAAAGATAGTTATATCAGAGTCATTAAATGCAAAGGCAGAAACTTTACTAAATAGATCACAGATTATAGATATGCTTATTAAGTGAGCAAAGAAGCCACATGAAGGCAAATCAATGATAGATTTATTTAATAAGGAAATTACATTCAATGCAGTAGATGAGATTTATAATAAATCTAATTCTATTTCTGAAGTTTTAAATAACTTTAGATCAAAGAGCAAGGAAGGAGATACATTAACTAAGTTCAAACAAGTAATTGAAGAAGTTAAACTTGTAATTAATGATCCAGAATTTGCTAAGAAATTCTCTGAAGCAAGAAAAGCAGATCCTCAATTAACAGAAGAATCTTTTGCAAAGAAGTTAATTCTTCCAAAAATTAAAGGTCTTACAGGATGGCATTGAACTTTCTATAATTTATTTGCATTTAAACAGGCAATTAATACTAAGAAAGAAAGAGATTTCTATTCTTTAATACATGAAGGTGTAATAAATGAAGATGCAATCTTAGCAGATGATGGCTATAATCAAATGACATCAGATATTGAGGTCTTAATGAGTGAGATAAAAGGAATGAAGTTTTATTATTCTTTGCCATTAAAAACAGCAGGGACAGACCTTATAATCAATCCATTCATTAGTGGTTCTATGGGATTCAGCAAAGACTTCTTTGCAGATAAATTCTTTATAAATATTACTCCAGAGAGTGAAAGACTTCTTGTAAATTTAACAGATTTCTTTAATAATCCAAGCCTAACAGCAACTTCTGTAAAAGCTCCAGATAGTAAAGAAGATACAGCTAAAAAAGCAATGAATGATGCACTAGCTACATTAGAAGCTAATCTAGCAACGATACTTAATTCATTAGATAGTCTTAATAGTGTTGAGGAAATAACTATTGACATTTTAGAAGATATAAAAGGACTTCTAAAAGCTATAAAAGATTTTGAATCAAAATTTGGAGCACTGCAAGCATTAGATGATACTGTAGATTCTCTTAATCAGTTCTTAAAAGACTACAATGACTCAATTGCAGAATCAGATCCAATCCTTATGTTCATGGCTGACACAAGAATCACAATAGATTTAGGAGGTGTGCCTACACAGGTTTCACCATTTGAAGATATGAATGATATAATAAATCATGTAAGAGCTAATGTTGGAGAACAATATGCACAAGAAATAGTGGATAAATTAAATAAGATTATTTCAGATCCAATGTATGTTAAGAACAGAAATACAGAAAAGATATTAAATACAGTATATAAGAATCTAGGAATAGATATTCAAGGAGGAATAACCACAATGAAGCTATTAAGAGCTCTTTTTCCAAATCCAAGAGTATTAACTTCTAACCCAGCTTCTTTTACTAAAGTACAACAGTACTTCTCAGATATAGTAGAAAAATTAAATAAATGTAAATAAAAAATGAGTACACCCTGTAATATAGATAGAAAGACTAAAATTTTAGATGAATTAAATCTTTACTTATATAACTTAGAGGCAGAGGCTGGAGGTAATATGCTTACCTCAGTGGATTTAGGTAAACTTAATAAGCATGTTGAAAAAAAATTAAAAATAAAGTACTTTAAACTGGGGAACTACATTAGTTCCCCTGGTTTTAAGGAATCATTAATAAATGTATTCAGCGAGCACTTTCTAGATCTACCTAATGAGTTAAATAAAGATGCTGTAGTGTCCACCAAAAGTAATGTTGGTAAGAACTTTAGTTCACTAACTGTAACAGATATGTTTCATAGTTCTCCGTTAGCAGGATTATACTTTGAGGGTTCTACTAATGAGAAGATGGTAAAGAATTTTATTATTGGAGATGCCAATAGTAATAAGTACATTACTACTGATGCAGAGTTATCTAATAACTTGAATAACTTAAAAAATCAGTTGTTCAGAGATATTCAGCAATTTTTAATAAATAAAAATTTAGTAGCATTTACAGAAGTAAAAGATTTATATGATTCACAAAATGGGCAAGTATTAGATTATGGGCACTATAAAGTGGTCATGAAGAGCCTAGATGATTACTTTTTTAGTGGCTCATTTGACATGCTTACTTCAAGAACTGGCAAAAAGATTCCAATTTTAAAAGGAAGCCTTTCAAAAAATTCAGAGATTTATGATGCCTATAATGCAGGTATATTATTAGCAAACTTTGACATTGTATTGACTACAATGTTCTCAGATATTGTAAATGTTAACTATAACTATTTTAATGACTTAACTTCTGCTATAGGATCATATGACAAGTATGCTTTAAAAATAAAGGGCATAACCACTATTTATTGGAATAATAATGAGCACATGTCTGAAACATCTGAGCACTCTGAAGGACATTTAACTAAGATATTAATATCATCTATTCCAGTATATAATAAGAAGGGAGTTAAGACTACAAAGTACTTAGATATGAAGAATTTCTATCTATTTGCTGCAAAAGTTTCTAACTTTGAGTTACTACATGGTAACACTTTAAGAAATAGAGAAGTTTCAGGGACTGGTAAGTCTGGATTTAATTACTTTAATGTAGATTCAAAAGAGTCCTTAAATTGGTATCTTGATAAGATAGTTGCAGCAATGTCTGGAGAAACTCTTGATCCTGATTTAAAAAGAGCTCTTAGGGAATCATTTGCAGATAATTATGAGTTCGTAATATCATTGCAGAATTTTCTTTCATCACCAGAAAATAATATTGCTGTAAAGGAAAGTAATTCAAGAGTATCATTAGTAAACATGCTTACTCAGGTTATTAACAATAACTTTGGAGCTTCTTACTATAAATATGATGCTAGTGGAAAGCTAACTGTGCAGGAAATGTACAAACAAAACTTTAATAATATTCAAGTTCAGAATTCAACATTTGGAAAGATGTTTGATAGTTCTGCAATAAAGGATATGTACAACTTAAACAATGGGGCTGAAGCTAAGAAACTTAATAGCTTATTTGAAAGTGCATCTGACCAAGACTTAATGTCTAATATAAGTCAGGCTATGAAAGCACAAATAGGTAAATACATTGGGGAAAAGACAGGAATTACCTTAAGTGCTGTTGCTGTAGATGATGTAATTGAGGATTTAGAAAGAGCTGGATTAGGACATAAGATTGGAGTAGTAGAGTTTAAGAATAGATTAAAGAGTATGATATATGCTCTAAATGCTGACTTTAATGGTGAGAAATTTAGAGAAGCCATAGATAATAAAGAGATTAGAAAATCAAAAGGAGATGTTACAGTTGGAGAATATCTAAGTGCAACTGTGAAGGATTCTATGTATATTGCTGTAAGAAATGCATACTTGATAAACTACATAGTTATGCCAGTAATGACTATTGAGACTTTAACAGGAGAAAAATTACCTACATTTAAAATAGGAAACTTAACCTATAAAGACACAGAACTCTTTGAACTTCAGAGAATGTTTGAAAGCAACAATCCTACGGGAATGTTTAAGAGTCTACTTATTGAAGATACTCCTGTTGTTCTTGGAACTGGTACTAAACTAGAAGCAACTAATAAAGATGTAAATAAAAGTGCAGTAAAATTCTCTGTATCTGAGAGTTATATTTCTGACTTTCAATTTGAGTTTTTAAAGAGCATAATTAATGCTGATACATTCTCAATAGTTTTAGGTAACTATTCTGATAAAAATGCAGTACTTACTAAAATTATTTCTGCAAAACATAGTAAGAGTGCTGATAGAAAACCAATCATAAGTATTCCTATAGATGGAGATGGTGGTATATTAGAAACTATGAGAAGTCAAGGTAGAGACTACTATTATGATACTCTTTATAATGTATTTAATGATTACAAAACTATTTTTGATAAACTATCAATATCAAATACTGTAAATTTAGCTAACTTTGAGAAATCTTTTGATGCTAACGTACAGAATATTAATAGTATATTGAAAGATCATAATATTAGAGATCTAGTAAAGAAATATAATAATAGTAACCCAGAAAAGGTAGTTAGTATTACAGATGAATTACACTTCTCAAAGTATGGGAAAATAACTTCATTAAATCAGCTATTGGTGGATAATTACAGAATATTCTCAGACTCTTCAAAAGGTGGATTATTCTCTAAGTTTGTGGCAATGCAGGAGGCTTCAATGGTTGAAAAGTTTAAAGAGTTTAATAAAGGACTTCCTTTAGGAGATAATGACCTGAACTTAGGAGATAGATTTTCTTCTTATGAAATGAAGTCTTTGTTAGAAAAATTAGGGTTAACTGATGCAGATTTTTCTAAGGATGAGGGTGGAAAAGTACTTTATACTAAGTTAGCTGATGAATCTGGAAAATTAAATCCAATTATAAAGAAATGGTTATGGTCTAATGCTCTTTACAGAAATGAATATATGTTTATCTCTGGTAAAGGAGAATACATGCACCCACATAAATTAGGAAAAGAGTTTCCCTATAGAGGTGATTCTGGTCAGTTAAACTTTGGTGAGTTTGCAAAAGAAATGAGTGGTAGATTATCTAGTATGGCTAAACGTAATGTTATGTTTACTTCTACATTTGAAGCGCCAGTTAGAAACTCTAAACTTGGCGTCCCTGATGTAATTAATCATGCTGTAATTGAAGATAGTTCTGCACACCTATTTAACTTAGCTGGAGATATTAAAGCTAATCAAGATGCTTTTGATGGCAGTTCATTTATGGATTATACTTATAGCCTAATGTTGGATGAATCTTACCCAAAGAAAGGATATACAGGTACAAAGAAGCAGTTTGGATCATTAGTATCACCTAATGGAGTTACTATTAAGAAAGATGCTGAAAGTGTTATAACAAATGATAAGATCTTAAAATCTAAAAAGTCTCAAGTAAACTTTTTAAATCAGAAAAAGCAAATGCTTGGTTTAAGCATAGAAGATGTAATGATGGATTTTAAAGATAAAAGTATTGCTAATAAGTTTCATTATAATCATTTAGGTAAAACATATACTATAAATGGATTTGAAATTAATGGCAATAAATATACATTGGATTTGCTAGATAATGGTATTCCTATGGATCCTATAGAAGGAAAACTAACTACTCTTTATGACTTATGGAAGTTATTTGGAGGAGAATATTCAACAGATGCAGAAGGAAACTTTAATGAAGGTTCTAATGAACTCCTTTATGAAGTAATAACCACTCCCAACAGAGAAGGAGAGTATGTTCTAAAGAACAGAATGATTCACGTAATTTCTAACTTAAGTGCTGTTAAGGCTGGAGCTAGTAATGTCAATAGTGCAGACTCTTGAACTAATTCAGAAAAACTTGCCTATAGTTCCTATAATAGTAGATTTATGGGTCCTCAGCTTTCTGCAAATCATGATGTAGATGAATCACAGATTAAGGAAGTAACTCAGGTAGTATCTGCCTTAGCTCAAAATGGATTGACAGCAGATATTGCAAGAGAGGCTTATAATGATATTGCAAATGTTATTAAGAAGTCTGCAGACACCTACCTAAAGTATATGCAGCCAGGTAAGGATGTAGATAAAGAGGGATTATACAAATATGTTTCTAGAAAATTCTTAAATACTATTGAGCATTCTAAGGGAGATAATATTGCAAAAACATTAGTAGATGCTTTTGAGGCAGATAATAAGATACCTTTTAGTAATCCAAACTTCTATGGGGCCTTTGTAAAGGATGTTATTACTAGAATGAATAACGAATTTATTACTAGACATTATTCAGGTACTGGTGCTATCCTTATACCTTCTCATGGGATTATTCAATTATATGACTTAGTAGGTGAGGATGGGTCTATTTATACAGTTCCTCAAGATGAGATGATTAAAGAAGCTCTAAAGGCATATAAACCAGGGGATATTCAATTAGGCGAAGGAGAGGAATTAACAAATGAAAAAATCATAGATAATTATTTAGCTAAAAAATTAGCTGATGATCCTGAAGCAACTTGAGATAAAATTCAAATTGGTGATACTATTAGAATTGGAGAAGAGGCAATAACTCTAAATACACCAGAATTATATTACAAGCATAAACCTATAAATTCAGGTGAAAAAGTTACTAAAGTTAAGAATGTTCCGAGAGATTTAAAACCATCTCTACATAAATTTACAGTTAATGGAGTAGAACAAAACTCATTTGATTTACTACCTGTTAGATTGAGATTAAATCAAAGAAACCTATCTACACAAGATCAAAAAATATTTGATGCTTTTGTTAAGAAATTTAATCTTTCAGGATCACAAATAAATGAATATCTAAATAAGTGGACTCAAAGAGAACTCCAATTATTGGATGAAGAGTATTTAATGAATGACACAGTAGAAGTAGATGGAGAGATAGATTTGGACTCATATTTTGGAGATGATGATTTAATTACTGATATTTTTAGAGATGTAAGAACTCACTATTTAACTAAGAATAGTGTTAAGGTATCCAATTTACAATTCTCTGCTGCAGAACTTATCTTAGGGGACTTATACAAGTCTTCATTTAATAGAGAAGATGCAGATTCAATGTATAAAATCCAGACACAAGGAGCTAAATATTTTAAAGATAAATTAGCAAAAGACTTTGAACACGATGATACTAAGGCTGATATTAAGTTAACAGTAAGTACTTCTGAAGAGCCAGTTTATATTAGATACGTTACTGAATTTGATGGTTATGATACATCTGTAAATATCAAAATAGATCATGAAGCTTCTACTGATCAAACAGTATATTCTAAATATAATAGTAGAGGTATTCCAATGTACTCTATACATAACTTAGATGATGTTCGTGTAGTCAATGAGGATGGTAAGGAAATAATTCTTGTTAAAGCTGGAGTATCTGCAAATATTGGAGAGTCTAATGAAGTTTGGGAAAAGAATGAAAACTTTGAAACTAACTTAAGTCAACTCCTTAGATCTTTTAAAGGAACTATCACAACGTTTGCTCCTATAATGAATGGAATTATTACTAAACCTTTAAAGTCTAAAGCTAAGGATGATTCCATAGTTTCTACGGATGTACATTCTGTAACTATGAGAGAGTTTTCTAAGGAAACTGGATTCAGAAGAGCTGACTTTGGAAAGCTTAATTCTTCTTGGATGGAAAATAACATGGAAAGTATTACAACTCAATTGAGTACTAAGAAGTATGCTTCTTGGCAAAAGTCGCAAGAGTTTGTTGCTGCACGTATTCCATCACAGTCTATGCAATCATTCATGCCTATGAAGAATGTTGCATATTACAAGACAAGTCAGAATGATGCATTTGTTTCTATTTACCAGATTTGGTTACAAGGATCTGACTTTGATATTGATAAAGCCTATATTCTAGGATCTGGATTCAATAAAAATGGTCAATTTGATACTTGAAGTAATGTATCTGAATATTCTACCAAAGAACAGTTAGATGTATTAGAAAAATTCCCCCTTCCATCAGGTATTACTACATCTTGGAAACCAGGTGGAGCAGATGTTACTGAAAGTTTAATTAAAATAGCTGCATTCTTTAATATAGAGAATTTTATGAAACTTACTAAAGATAATGTTAAAATAGATGAGTTACTAAAGGCTTTATCTATAGAAAACATTGATGATAAAGTAAGAGTTAGTGAATTATCTGTAGATGTTTTAAAAGAGTTAAATAAGATAATAAGGGCTGCAAATAAATCAAATGGACAATTGTCTATAAGCATTCCAATTAATCCAGCTAATGAATGGTTAATGACATGGCTTAAGAAGACTATAAATAAGCACAACTTAGATAAATCATACTTACATAAAGAAAATGCTGTAAAGAATTCAGTTGTATCCAGAATTAAACAGATTATATCTTCTCCTAGTAATCAAATGTTAGCAAGTGTTCCTGTTGATGTACAAGGCTGGCATGATGCTGTTAAAACAGTAAATGAGAAAAAAGGAGCAGGTCTTAAAACAATGAGATTATCTTCTTATGATATGTTTAGCTACTATAAACAGCAAAGAGATGCCTCAGTTGGTAAAGATGACGTAGGTATTTCTGCAAATGGTGTTAAGTCATTATTTACACTTACAACATATTACAATGATTATTATGAGAATTTTGTAAGTGATAGTCCAGAATATACTAATGCAGAAATAACTGAGTTACGTAGATCAAATCATGTATTTAAGAAAAAGCTAACTTTTATGGATTCTGCAGGAATAAAGCATAATTATAATTTAGCTACTATTTCAGATACACTATTAAGTAGAAATCAAAAGGCTGCTTTAACAAAAGCTATAGGAGAATTTGAAGCACTAAGATCTAATGCAGCAATTCACTTATCTGGATTTACTTCTGCAGCAACTGATAATGCTAAGGAACTTTTAATGGCTAAAGTAAATGCCAGCGTTGAGCTTGCTTCTGTTCATATCTATTTAATGATTCTTGGATTTACTCCAGAGCAGATTATAGAAATTATGACATCAGATGTAGTACAAGATATACTAGATAGAATGGAAACTAATATCTTTTATAGTCCTGAAACTACTAGAGTAAATACAATTATAGATACATTAGATGGAGTTTACGCAGCAGAAGATAGAAAAGCAGATGATTCAAAAGTAATAAACTTAAAGATGTTTTCTGAAATATATCAAGGTGCTCAAGAAGTTAAATTACTATCATCATTACTTGGAGTAAATCAAAGAACTTCAGCCAATGTTACAGAGATGAATAAATTCTTAACAAAATTTGAACAAGCAATCTTTACAAGAGAACATTTAATATTTGGAAAGAGTTTAGGTTCTTTAAGAGATATTGCTGCTGATGAACTAACAGAGTCTGTAGCTGGACAAGAAAAGTCTGATAAGACTTGGAAGGCCTTATTTACAAAGATAGAACATCATAATAAACAAATAGAATTAATTAATTCTACAGATATAACTTATATGAAGGATGTGATTCGTAGAGCATCTAACGTTAAGGTATTCTACAATAAAGAAGATGGTACTCGAGGAGAAAAATTTGTAAGTCTGGTTGGTGGTAAGTTTGATGTTCGATACTTTATAGATCAAGACAATGTAGAATATAGGGAATTGACTAAGAGCTATTATAACATTATTAAAAGTACTTTTAACATTTTTGATATAGTAGAAAGAGTGCCTCATTATAGGGAGATGATAAGTGGTTTAACTTTATCACACAATATACTAATTAATTTGTCAACAAAGTATAACTTTGCATTTAGTCGGATTAAAGATACAGCAAGAGAAAATGCTTGGAGAATCATTTACAGTAAAGGTAGTGATAGAAATGAGCACATATCTAATATGATGGGAAATACTGCATTGCCAATTCCAATTGGTAAAGATGAAGTAAATAAAAGTTCCTTAGGTATTGATATTCTGTTAAGAGAGAGATGGCTGCGAAGTGATACTACTAAGAAGTTAACATTTAATGTTAATCAGCTACTTCAACTTGCAGGAATACCTTCTATTGAATTATATACTTCTGATGATGCTAGAATAGAGAGTAAACTTAAAGATAAAACTGATGTTAAAACTGTAAATGCAAATGATACTACTCCTACAATTATATCACTTGATACTAATTATGGAATAGCTAACTTTAAAAAACTTACAGAGCAAGTACTTCTTCCTATAATACAGAAGAATGATACAAGTTCATTAGCTAAATCTTTAAAAGTTGAGTCTGTTTATACTGCATTAGGTATTAGAGGAAATGCAATAACATCAACACATGCTTTAAAGAATTTGAATAACCCAATATCTATTAAGCAGTTCCAAGAATTACTAACAGCTTTTGATATGTTAGATGTTAAGTCTGGAGTAACTAATAAGTTGACTAATTCAAATGGAGATAATCTTAAATGGAGGGATGTACTATATGTATATAATCTAATTGTAAATAATGAAAGTTATGGAGATAAAAGATTAACTCCTTTATTTGAGTACTACGCTAAAGAAGAAGATGGTCTTGGTTATGATTACATTAAGTTTTCATCTAAACTAGATAACGGAGAGATTGACTTATTTGATCCATTAGAAAGACTTAATTCAAATTCCGACTATCTAACAGCAGATGAAGATCAAAAGAAGCTAATGGAAAATAAAGCTAGAAGAGAGATAGAGAATGATATCTTATTTTACACTTTTAACAAAAATGGAAAACTATGGGTTAAGAATACTAAATCTGACTCATCTGAGTTAAAAGTATCTAATCCTGACTTTGTAATTGTTACTTCATTAACTGAAACTAAAGAGCAAAAAAGAAGGCAGAAAGAGATGAATGATTTATTGAAAATGATTGCAAGTAAAGGATTTATAATTAAATTTAAGTGTTAAAATATGAGTTGTGAATATAGAATAAAATCACCAGATGGCAGGGAAATAGTACTCCCTGCCACCTTTAGCTTACTCAATGAAGCTAATCCAGATATTGTAACTGTAGTAGATGCCTTACAAAAATACTCTAAGGAAAGTGCAAGTTCTATGTCAAAGGTACGTCTTAAAGAAAGGGATGCAGCAATATCTGATGCTTACGTCACTTTCAGAATCCAGACAACTATTAAAATTTCTGATGATAAATTAAAAGAAATTATCTTAGGTAATACAAGTGCTCCTGAAAAAATTATTGGGCTAATAAATGAAGAAATCTTTAATTTAGGTGGATATAATGACATTAACTCAGCTATTTATGACTTTGTAAAGAAGAAAAAAGGAAACATGGAAAAGCTCTATGAAGAGCTAAGTAAGCCTATTACTCCACAATACTTTACAGGATTATCTATGGATGGGGTATTAGACGTAAGTAGTATTACTATTGAAAAAGAAAAGGTAATTGCAAGAGTATTAGAGAATGCAGAATTTGGCTTTTCAAACAGCATTCCAGAGAATTTAAACACATTTGTTAATGGAATGTATAGTAATTATAAAGATACTTTTGAAGGCAATTCACTAATTGCAGCAAAGAATATTTATGGAGAACGTGCCTTTAATGTTGATGGATTTACCTTCTTTAAAGATGGTAATGATCTGTCACTATTTCAAGGCTTGTTTAAGAAAGTTGCATCAGATGTAAACAAAGATTCATTGTATGCAATTTTAGAAGAGTATAATAAAAGTCCTAAATTTAATAAATATGGACCAATAGATCTACCTTCGTATGAGAAATTTGATGTTTTTAAATTCTTTAATGGATCTTTAGATAAATCTGAATTATCCTTAGGAGACTTTGATACCATGTTAGATTGGTCTGACTCAACAACAATTAAGCCCTACATTACTGATATTCTTAGACTTGTTTCTAACACATTGGATTCATCTAATTCTAAGTTATTTAAAAGTATTCAAAGCTTATTTTGGCAATTAACTCCAGATAAATATGGAAGTGCAGCTTTAATAGAGGAAAAAAGACAAGCAGATTTTATGAATAAAGAGGCTAAAATAGAGCTTCAACATAAGAATAAGTTACTAGCAGATAGATTAGAATCTATGGCTAATAAGAATAGGAACTTTTCAGATAAAGAAATTATAAAATCCAATTTATATAATACTGCAAAAGAAAATATAGTTCAAAACCAAGACATTATTACATTTCCATTAGGAGGTATAGCCTTTGGGTATGGTATAGTTAGATTCATTGCTCAAAGACCAGAGGGAGTTTTAATATATGGAGTTCGCAAAAATCAGTTCGGAGAAGTAGAAGAACTTAAGCACTTGTTTGTAGAAGGCAAGGATGAAGTCACCTATAGAAAAAGTGAGAAGATGATAAGTGAATATGACATAAATGAAATAGTTCCTAAAAATCCTAAAGGATTGTTAGTTGTTTTCCCAGAAGGAGTAGACCAAAAAGTTATTAAAGGAATACTTAGAAAAGGAGATACAATTAATAAAGAGCTTTTAGTTGTAGGTGTACATCCTGGGGCAGTTGTTGCTAAATCACTGTCAACTAATACAGTATCAGAAATACCTTATAGCAGAGTAATGAGATTACGATCTGAGCAAGCTATAAACGATATTGAAGAAGCAAAGAATGCAGACGTTAAGAAATATGTTCAAATATCAGATCCAAATCTACTTACAAAAGGAGATTTATTCTTTGATGAAGGTGCTGGCTTTTATAAACACATATTATACACTGATGCTGAAAATGTATTTTTCTGGGTACAACAAGAAGGTGCTGATGCAGTTATTAAATCAAAACCTAGATCTGAAATTAAGAAAGGATTATCGTATACTACAAGTACTCTTAAGCTAGAAGAACTTACTAGAATATCAAAAGAATTAGATAATATAGGAAAGAGCTCAGCCACAATGTCATCTTATCTTACACAGAGTTTAGCGGCTGATGGTGACTACTTCTCTTATAAGGAAGACGGTAACCTAGTCATAGGAAAAGTAACTGACAGTAAGACTAAAAAGGGTGTTATATACAATTCTGAGACCAAAACAATAGCCCCAATTATATATGATAAAAAGGGAGCAACATTTTTCACCGATAAAGATATTTCATCAAAATTTGCATTAACAATAGCAAGAGTAAATGATTGGAATATTTCACTATTACCTGAAACTGAAGTAGTTAAATCTCATAAAGAAGTTAAGTACATTGTTCCAAAGAGTGTAAAAAATTCAGAACTGATTCTCTGACCAAGTAATTATGCCAATATTGGTAAATATGTAGATATAGATACTCAAATAGGAGAAAATGAGAAGGATGTAACAAATACTATACTTCAATTAATGAAGGCTGAGGGAAAAGATATTACAAATTCTAAATTGTATGTAGAAACCAATGATTCTGAAGGAGTTACTAAGTCTTATAAAAGAAATCTATACTCACTTCATCAGATACAAAACTTTGATAAACTTGATTCAGATATAAAAAGTGAGTTAGGAATATTGCATGCTGGAGTATATTTTACAACATACACTGAGAAAAACATTGATTCTAATATTTATAGAATAATGGAAGTTAATGATGGTATAGTTACAGCTCAATTAAATAAAATCTCAAAAACTGGTGAATTACTGACTTTTGAAAAACAATTTAAAGAATCTGACTTATTAGCTACAAAAACTGCTACAGATACATCAAATCCAGTAAATAGTATTGCACAACTATATCTTCAATATGGAGAAAGTAAGTTTAACTTAGTGACTAGGACTATAAATGAAAATCTTACAAAGGAACAAGTAGGGAATCAAAAAGCCATAAATACAGTTCTAAATAAAATGAGAGATAGATTTTCCACTATAGGAGTTCAAGTAGAACAAGTCAGTGCTGAGGAAGGTAATTTTGAAGATGGTCAGAAGGCTAAGATTGAAACAACAGAAGACGG
>Ga0172378_10003971_pt1 | contig 13924 bp, 9 predicted proteins | sample GrowelOW332metaG_FD_119755 | JGI IMG/M metagenome (GOLD analysis project Ga0172378, IMG submission 119755) | Groundwater microbial communities from an aquifer near a municipal landfill in Southern Ontario, Canada - Pumphouse #3_1 metaG | ecosystem: Environmental > Aquatic > Deep subsurface >... | reverse complement strand
TTATTATTTTCTTATATCTCATTGTGACCTATTTTATCGCACGAAAAATGACAAAACCTATCGATGCCATGGTAAAATCTGCTCATCATATCGCAAATGGAAAACTAGATGATGAAGACCTCCATATCGAGGGCCCAGAAGAGTTAGTATATCTTGAGAAAACCATCAATTATATGAAAAAAAGGCTCAGAGAACGTATGACGCTCATAGAGGAAAATACCAATCTTGAAAAGGAAATCCATCAGTCTCAAGTTGAAAAAATGCGTATGGAACATGAAATTGAAACAGCGAGATTTAACTCCCTTCAAAGTCAAATCAACCCACACTTCTTCTTTAATACCTTAAACATCATGAGCAGAATGGCTATGTTTGAGCAAGCAGAAAAAACTATGCAATTAATCGATAACATGGCTGGATTTTTCCGCTATACCTTCCAACAAGTTGAAACAGTCAGTATTAAAGATGAAATAACTTTCGTAAAAAACTATTTAAAAATACAACGAATCCGTTTTGAAGATCGAATAAACTACACAATAGATGTTGATGAAAATCTTCAAGACGAATTAATTCCTCCTCTTATTATTCAACCTTTTGTAGAAAATGCTATGAAACATGGACTTGAACCAAAAGAAGATGGAGGAACCCTCACTATTCAAATTTATCAAAAAGGGAATATGGGTTGTATTAAAATAGAAGATGATGGTGTTGGTATTAATATGAAGTGTCTCCATAAAAAACATAAGGATGGAAGATATCACATTGGAATCACCAATGTGACTCAAAGACTTTCTCATTTTTTTGAGGGAAAGTCTCATGTAATAATAAGACCAAAACAGGTGGGAACAGGAACAACTGTTATCATTACATTTCCAAGAAAAGGACAAACAGAATGTATACATTATTAGTAGCTGATGATGAAAAAATTGAAAGAGATGCAATCAGCATGATGATTAGTAGGGCACACCTTCCGATCAAAGTCATACAAGCAAGAAACGGAAAAGATGCCATCAAACTTTTTACGGTTGATCGACCTTCTTTTATTTTTCTCGATATAAAAATGCCTGGCATCGGAGGGTTAGAAGCTGGTGCAGAAATAAAAAAAATTGATCCCTCTGTACCCATTGTTTATCTGACTGCATGGAGTTCTTTTGATTATGCAAAAGAAGCTATTTCCATTGGTGCTATTGAATATCTTGTTAAACCAGCACAAAAAGAGGATATCTATGCAGTCTTAACAAAGCTCATGAAAATCGTTGATCAGAGAGAAGCAGAAAAAAAAGAAAGAGAAAATGAAATCCGTCTTGTCATTAAACAATTCTCCAGGCCTTTCTTTGTTGATTTAAAATATGGCAAGGTTTCAAAAGAGAACCTTCTCTCTTATTTTAATCTAAAAACAACGCATATTGAAAACCTTGCTTTTATCATTGAAAATGCCAAAGAACAATCAGTTTCAGAATTTTTCAAAAGTTTTCAAAGTGCAGGACTACAACTCTTCTACTTTGATGGAAATGATCGATTAATCATTATAGCATTTCCGAAACATATAGAAAATTTTATTCGTAAAATAGAACGATATGCACTCATGAATCATACCTTTGCCGGTGTAGGACATGTAGTTGAAGATATCACCTTAATGCATCAATCCATAGAAGAAGCATCTCGTGCCTTTAATATTGCAAAAAAAGAAGGCAATCCAATGCACCGATATCAAATGAGCGATAGTACCTATTTTAAAGGAACGAATAGAACACAATTAATCTCCGATATTGTTGATAATATCATTCATGATAATTTAACCACAGCACGTTTTAAAGCTCATGAACTCACCGACTCCTTCAATCATGCAGAGGTTCAAGATTATTATGCAGCCCAATTAATCATACGACATGAACTGTATACAAAGATTCCCTACCTTCCCTCTCAAATCATTAAACCCACTTCATTTGGTGAAATTGAAACCTTACTCTTTGATTTTTTAGATTTGTGTAGCAATGCAGTTAAACGAGATAAAAAAGACAGATATGAGAGAGCTTTTGCAATGGTCGAATCTAAAATTAGAAACCAATACAAATCAATTATTTCGGTTGAAGATATATCAAAACTGCTCAATATTAATGAAAAATACTTTTCTAAACTATTTAAACAATATCTTGGATGTGGCTTTATTGAATTTTTAACAAAAGTAAAAATGGAACATGCAGCTGAATTTTTAACACAGGGGAAAAGTGTCAAAGAAGTGGCCGAAATGACAGGCTATAACGATGCAACATATTTCTCTCGTGTCTTTCACCAATACTATGGGGTAACCCCATCGAAATATCTCAATACATAGCATCAATACGTATCATATAAAAAAAAGAAGAGGAATGTATTCCTTTTCTTTTTTTTAATTTTAAAGCAATTTTTACCATAATTTTGTGCCATCTATTTTGTGCAAACGATTGTACAAACAAAATATTTTCTCATTTTATTTAATTTAAACAATTAATATATCATAATAAATATATAGACAAATATTTACATTAATTTCTTTTGAAAAAATAAATAAATGGTAAAATATTGTCAGAATAAATGAAATAACTTTAAAAAAATGCATGAAATTCTCGACAAACATACAAAGTGTGTTATAATATTTAATTGTGCAAACGGTTGCACAATGAATAAAGGAAGAAAAATGTCAATTACCATTAAAGATATAGCAAAAATGGCAGATGTCAGTGTTTCAACTGTTTCTCGCTGCCTCAACAATAATCCAAGAATTTCTCTTGCAACAAGAGAAAAAGTCCATAAAATTGCCGATGAACTTGGATTTGTTGCCAATAACAGTGCAAAGAGTTTATCCACAAAAAAAACAGGCTTAGTTGGGTTAATTTACCAAGAAAGCTTTGATCAAGAAGGCTCCCATACCTATGTCGATAACCTCTGCACCCATATCAGAAGAGAGCTTGAAAAGCTCCATATTGATACCATTCAAATTGAAGCAATTAATAAAGAAAACAATGAAAGCAATGTCATACGATTAGTGAAGGAAAATAAAATAGATGGCTTTATTTTTCTTCATAATCAAGTAACAAGAGAAGATATAAGGACCTTAAAAAGATACCATATTCCAACGGTACTCGTTCATTTTGAACCTCAATTTGAGTATCTCAACAACTATTTTGTTACTGATAATTTTTATGGAGGGTATCTCGCAGGACAACTTTTAGCTCAGAATGGCTGCACAAAACCATGTATTATTCGATGTGATCCAGATGCGAAAGAAAAAGAATTTGAAGAACGAACCAATGGTTTTATCAAAGGTTTTAGTCCAAACGGCACAGCAATAAAACCTCAAGCTCTCTTTAAAGTGCGCTCTGATGTATATCAAATCTATCAAATTATCATAGATAATTTTGACATTATTCAAAAATGTGATTGTATCTTTTCTCAATCTGATGTGATTGCGGTAGGTGTTATTCAAGCATTACAAAAAAAAGGAATAGATGTACCAAACGACATACAAGTAGTTGGTTACGATGATAGCTACTACAGCAGAATTTTGCCTCCATTCATCACAACAATTCACCAACCAAAAGAAGAAATCGCTCAAAAAGCAACACTAAGAATAAAAGATTTAATCACGAATACCGCAACAGATATCTCAATTCATGAAAAAATAAAACCCTACCTCATTCGAAGAGATAGTACAAAATAAGGCAATTAAAATTCTAAGGAGGATTTTTTAATGAAATTATTTACAAAGTTTTTGTTCTTTTCTTTCGTTCTCGGATGTATCTCACTCAGTGTTTTTGCGACAGGTACTACAGAGAAAAAATCTACTATGTCTGAATCTCAAAATACGAATAAGATCCAATTAGTCGTAACAGCCAGTACTGCAGGTCAAGAATTAGAATTAATCACAGAAGGATGTCAAAAATATATGCAAGAACATCCTAATATTGATGCCAAAATTCTGACAGTACCCTCTGATTCAACGGATAGATTAGGATTATTTATGCAATACTTTGAAACACAATCAAATGCGGTAGATATTTTCCTTATCGATGGCATTTGGCCTGGTGATATTGCAGAACATTTGCTTCCTTTAGGCCCTTATGGTGCAGAGAAATATACCAAAGATATGTTCCCGTCCATGATACAAAATGATACAGTCAATGGCAAACTATTAGCCATGCCTGCTTACACTGATGCAGGAGTCCTTTATTATCGAACAGACTTAATGAAAAAATATGGTTTTACACAACCACCTCAAACATGGGCAGAACTTAAAACGATGGCTGAAACCGTGCAAAAAGGAGAGAGAGCCGCTGGTAATCAAGATTTCTGGGGTTTTGTGTGGCAAGGCAATGCCTATGAAGGTTTAACCTGTGATGCTCTTGAATGGATTTATTCCGAAGGTGGTGGATCAATTGTGGAATCAGACGGAACAATTTCAATAGACAATACACATGCAGCAAAAGCACTCGATAGAGCCGCAAGTTGGATAAACACCATTTGTCCTGAAGGTGTTCTCGGTTATACAGAAGAGGAATCTCGAGCAATTTTCCAGGCAGGAAATGCCATGTTTATGAGAAACTGGCCTTATTGCTATTCATTAGGAAATACTGAAGGCTCAATGATTAAAGGAAAATTTGACGTCACAACACTTCCAAAAGGTGCAAGTGGACATGGAGCAGCAGCTTTAGGTGGTTGGCAATTAGCCGCTTCACAATATTCTGATCATCCTGAAGAAGCAGCAAAACTTGTCTTCTTCTTAACGGGCTATGAACAACAGAAAATGAGAGCCATCAAAGGATCATTTGAACCAACTATTGCAAGCTTATACAAAGATCCCGAAGTATTAGCTGCCGTTCCTTTCTTCTCCAATATGCTGGATGTTTTTAACACTTCCTGTGCTCGCCCTTCAACTGTTACCGCGCCTCACTATGCAGAAGTTTCAAAAGTCTTCTACAGTGAAGTGCATGATGTCTTGTTAGGCAAAGAAAATGGAAAAACGGCTGTTGAAAATATCACTCTCAATATCGAAGATATTATTTAGCACAACCTTTCACTTCAAAAAAAGGGATTTTTCCAAATAAAAGATCCCTTTTTTACCTTGATTTTATCACCTAAAAGAAGGAAACAATGCAAAACCATATACTTCAAAAAAAAGAACAAAAGTTAGCAATACTTTTACTCTTTCCATCTTTTCTTATCTTGCTCTTAGTTGCGGTCTATCCCCTATTTACTGTTTTTCAAACAAGTATCACCAATAAAACTTTTGCAAGTAGCAGTCAAATATCTTACATCGGTCTTGATAACTATACAAAACTTCTCGCTCTCAAAATAGTCGAGTTAGATCCCGTATTTGATGAAGAAGGAAACCCAGAAATCAATGAATTGACAGGAAAACGTGTCTATGAAAACCCAACAAAAGTATTACCCAGAAAGCCAAACAGATACAAAGAGATAAGCCAATTCGATATATTTGGCCATCATTTTGTCTTTGCAGGTACCGATCCAGATTTTATTTTATCAGTGAAAGACACCGTATTCTTCACCCTTCTTTCCGTCTTTTTTGAAACCATATTTGGCATGGCAATAGCACTGATTATGGTACAGAATTTTCCAGGTCGCGGTGGCTTACGCGTTGCCATGCTTGTCCCGTGGGCAATACCAACAGCCGTCTCTTCTCGGATGTGGGAATGGATGTTTGCATCAACACGCGTAGGAATTATTAATGTAATTGGACAATTTCTTCGTTGGACAAATGGTCAATTTTCTTTTCTTACCACCCCATCCACCCAATTACTCTCAATAATCGTGATTGACATATGGAAAACAACACCGTTCATGGCATTATTACTCATGGCTGGTTTGCAAACAATTCCTCCTTCCATCTATGAAGCGGCCGAAATTGATGGGTGTTCTGCGTTTCATCGATTTTGGAAAATAACTCTTCCTCTAGTCAAAAACACCTTGGTTGTTGCCCTCATTTTTAGAACGTTAGATTCACTCAGAGTCTTTGACCTTTTCCAAATTGTATTTGGACAAAAACGATATTCCATGTCATCTTTTTCGTATTATCAACTGATAAATAACAAAGCAATGGGATATTCCTCAGCATCAAGTGTGCTCATATTCATCATTATTCTCTTATTTATTGTGCTCTATTCTCGTATTTCAGGAGGCATCGGAGATGAGAAATAAACAAAGTAAAATTGGAAAAATTGCATTTTGGATTATCGTTTCAGTGATGTTTATTTACTTAGTATTTCCTTTTTACTGGGCAATTAATTCCTCATTTAAAACTGAATTTCAATTAATGATGACACCTGCAACCTTTCTTCCATTAGATCCCGTAACCCATCGCCTCTCCTTTTCCCTCATCAACTATCAAGGAGTCTTCAAAAATCCAGATTTTATGCGAGGTATTAAAAATTCCGCTCTGGTTGCTTGTTCTGTAACTTTAATTTGTCTTGTTGTTGGTTCATTTGCAGCTTTTGCCTTAGGCAAATTAAAATTCAGAGGGAAAAAGGCTAGCCTTTATCTCATTCTCTCAATGACGATGTTTCCACAAATTTCAGTACTCACAGGACTCTATGCATTGATGAATCAATTTCACGTAAATCCAATGCTTTCCATGATCTTCTCGTATATGATTTTTACCTTACCTTTTACCATTTGGGTAATGACTTCTTTTTTCAAAGGTATCCCAAATTCACTCTTTGAGGCGGCTAAAGTTGATGGTGCAACCAGCTTTCAATCATTTCGCATCATTCTTATCCCTCTCGCCATTCCAGCTATGGTAACAACAGGTCTTTTAGCCTTTATTGCAGCATGGAATGAATATCTTTTTGCCCTCACCTTTACCTCAATTGACACCACAGCAAGAACGGTTCCCGTGGTCATGGCAATGTTCAGTGGTACCATCTCAAGGCAAGAACCTTTTGGAGAAATCATGGCAGCATCCATTGTTGTTACCATACCGTTGTTGATCCTTATCTACTTCTTTCAAAGAAGACTTATCGAAGGGCTTACCGCAGGTGCGGTAAAAGGATAAATCGCTTTTGCTCAGAAAATTGATTGTGTTTGGGTACAACTCAGTGCTCAACACGCAACAAGACACATACATAAAATTTTACAAAACAATACATACAGGAGTAATACAGTGAATGAAAAGAAATGGTGGAAAGAAGGCGTTGTATACCAAATATATCCAAGGAGTTTTCAAGACTCTACGGGTAACGGTATAGGAGATTTAAATGGAATTCGGCAAAGACTTGATTACCTCAAAGAACTTGGCATTGATATCATTTGGCTCTCTCCTATCTACAAAAGTCCGAATGATGATAATGGGTATGATATTAGTGATTACAAAGCCATTATGGAAGAATTTGGTTCAATGGAAGATTTCGATAGACTTCTTACAGCCTGTCATGCCAAAGGAATAAAACTGGTCATGGACTTAGTAGTAAACCATACCAGCGATGAACATCCTTGGTTTATTGAAAGTCGCAAAAGTAAAGATAATCCTTATCGTGATTACTACATTTGGAAAGATAATACCGATGGAAATCCACCCAATAATTGGCGCTCTTGTTTTTCAGGCAGTGCTTGGCAATTGGATGAACAAACCAATAGCTACTACCTTCATATGTTCAGTAAAAAACAGTGCGATCTGAATTGGGAAAATAAAAAAGTTCGAGAAGACGTGTATGATTTAATGCGTTATTGGGGTGAAAAAGGCATCGATGGATTCCGTATGGATGTCATCACCTTTTTAAGCAAAAGTGATTATGCTTCTCTGCCAACAACCTCAGCCGATGGATTATGTGATGCAACAGATAAAGTCGCAAATGGCCCGAGAATTCATGAATTCTTACAAGAGATGAACAGAGAAGTTATCTCCCACTATGATTGGATGACAGTAGGAGAAGCAGCTGGCGCAAAAATTGAAGATGCAAAAGTCTATGTAAATCCAGATAATCATGAATTAAATATGATTTTTGGTTTTGATATTGTCAATTTAGGGGTCACTTTTCCGAGTAAAGACCTGAGCAAAAAACCTATTGATCTTATTGCAATAAAAAAAATATTCAATACGTGGACACAGGAATTAGACAAAAAGCATGGGTGGAATAGTCTTTTTTGGAACAATCATGACCAACCTCGAGCAGTATCACGATTTGGAAATGATAGTAAGGAATACCGATGTGTAAGTGCTAAAATGCTGGCACTTTGTCTCCATATGATGAAGGGAACACCCTATATTTATCAAGGGGAAGAACTCGGTATGACAAACAATTATCACTTCAAAAGTTTGAGCCAATTCCGTGATATTGCTGCAATAAATGGATATAATGAATCACTTGAGCTTGGGTGCAGTCCTCAAGAAATTATGGATTATTTGGTGAGGATGTCACGAGATAATGCACGGACTCCGATGCAATGGAATACCCAACCTCACGCCGGTTTTACCACAAAAGAAGCTACTCCTTGGATAGAACTCAATCCTAATTACAAAGAGATTAATACAGAAAGCGAGCTCAAGGATCCACATTCAGTATTCAGATTTTATCAACAACTGATAGAATTGAGACATCATGATAAAACTATTGTCTATGGAAGTTTTCACATAATTGATATCAATAATCCAGATATTTTTAGTTATATGCGAACTTTGGGAAATGAGAAAATACTGGTAGTATGTAATTTCTTTGGGAAAACACTCTCATATACCATTCCTCCTGAATTTCAAACCAAAACCTGCTCAATTTTGATAAACAACATGCCTCATACAAAAGGAACATTACAACCGTATGAAGCTTTTGCCATTCAATGTATCGAGTAAAAAAAGAAAACCATAAAGGATTCTACGCTCATTTGAGGATAAGACCTTTATGGTTTTTTAATACAGAGCAAGAAATTATATTCTTTTCTCAGAGAATAACCTCTCCAAAAACTACTCAGCAATTAATAATTCAACAATTGCATGATAGATATCATTTTCTAGATTCAAAGCACCCAAACCACTCAAAGCAATTTGTAATTTTTGATGAGAAACCGTTGCATAAATAGTATCTTTGAGTTCAATTCCAATTTCAAATCTATCCAAAAGATTGAACAAATCTGTATCTAAATCTCTCTTTACTAAATGCATTGAATCAGGAAATTGAATGACTGTACAGCTTTGTACCGAGACCTCTTTCAACTGAATCGTTAATTCTTTTTTAACCTCATCATAAGACGAATTAAAATTGACTTCTTTCTCGTCGATGAAAACCGTTGCATTGGTATTATTAATACCAACAAAGACGAGAGAATAATCTCTTTTTGCAGGGATTAAAGACACATCACCAAGTGCTTTTTCAATGACAAATTTCCGATGAGACCAATCATTTTTAAGAAGAGTCCGCACGCATATATCGTCCTTATACCTTTCACTTTCATTATCATCTTCATAGATATTAAAAGCTCCATCAGCGCCCATATACGCCTTCAGCGTAAGCTGATGAGGATTATTTACAGCATCAGTATCTTCAGTCAAAGGAATAACTTCTCCTTCTTTCACAAAAACCGGCATCTCGTTCAAACTACGATAGATATCAATATTTCGATTTCCTTCATACCGTCTGCTATTAAAGAAATCATAGAAAACTCCTTGTGGAAGATAAACCTGCGATTTACCCTTCAATAAGTGTGGTTTTGATTTGGAAACGATAGGAGACACAATAAAGGAAGAACCAAAATAATATTCTGTCTTACATTGATATGCTCTTTGATCATCAGGATTGTGATAATACATTGGCCTGATAAGAGGAATGTCATTTTTATACGAATAATAGTCCATCGTATACAAGTACGGTAGTAATTTATGGCGTAACCTCAGATAATCGACCATTATTTTTTCAATATATGGTTCAAAGCGCCAAGGTTCTTTACTGGTAAAAGGACTGTTTGAACAATGCAATCTATTGATTGGAGAAAACACACCATATTGCATCCATCTTAATTCAAGTTCATTGTCTTTATACCCCTTCATATGGCCACCAATATCATGTGACCACCAACCAAAACCAATATTTGAAGCACAAGAAGTGAATAGCGGTTGAAAAGCTAAACTATCCCACGAAATAACGGTATCTCCAGAAAATCCAAGAGGATATCTATGGCTTCCAGGTCCTGCATATCGTGAAAAAATAAGAGCCCGTTTCCCCTTCTTCAAGCTTTCATTAAATCTCGTTAAATTCAGTGTGAAGAGAGGATCAAGTCCTTCAACTTTTGAAATAGATCCTTGTTGCCAGTCAATCCACCAAAAATCAATTCCTTGTTTTTCTAATGGACTCAGGATATCTTTCTGAAGATTATCGAGATACTTTCTGCTACTTCCATCAAAAATAATGGTCTCTTCTGTATCTGGATCGATTCCCATATCTTGAGCCATAGCCGGATAGTTTTCTTCGAAATAGCGGATACCATCAGCAGGATGTTCATTTAAGGTTACTTTCAGACCTCTTCGATGAAGTTCATCAAGGAAAACTTGTGGTTTGGGAAACAATTTCTTATTCCAAGTATAACCAGTCCATCCATTGCCATATTTTTCTTCAATATTCACTAAATGCCAATCCATGTCGATAACCGAAACAGATAAAGGTATCTTATGCTCATGAAAGGTATCCATCAAATGTAAATAACTAGAACCTGTGTACTTATAGTATCGACTCCACCAGTTCCCGAGTGCAAATCGAGGAATCATCGGAGCTTTACCGGCAATAAAGTAAAAATCTTTTAACCCCTGAATAAAATCACGACCATAACAAAAGAAATAGAAATCTTTATTACCCTTTTTCCTTGGTTTCACAAAACCATCGGCAGTAAGAAGCATAGAGGAGGAATCATCAATAACAGAAAAACCAAAACGTGAAAATAAACCGGGTTCTAATTCACAGGCCCCATCTACTCTATCGAGCGTTCGTGCTGTTCCTCCAAAAGTCTCAATTGTGTCACCATATCTCCAGCAATTATATGATGTTGTTAAAGATTTTTTAGGGCTGATAGAAAGACTTGTTGGACTCAGAACGAGACCATTGCATACAATTTGGAGACTGAGTGTATCAATGACAATAAAATCATCTTCTTTCCTCACATGAAAAGAAGTTTCTTTATAACCTCTCTGCACAACCATTTGAGTTTTATCATTGACAAACTCTTTATCGGGAGCATATTCTATTCGAACCAACCGATCAGTAATGATTGTTATTCTTATTTGTTTGTAATATATCATATTACTATCAATGGTATAAATATCCATATTTTCTCCCTGTATTGTGTAAATAGAATGCTATTTCCCTTACATACTAATTAGTTTAACGATAAAGGTCAAGTTTATTTATCTGTATATTTTTTCCTTTCGCTAAACAAAAAGAAGATAACCTTTCATTGATAATAACGATACCCTATATCAAGAAACGGAAAAAGAAATATCCTCATAAAACAAGAGACTACATATAAAATATATCCCATCTCACAAGGATGGGATACATACAATAAAATTATGTTACTAGAAAACCTGTCTTTCCCTTTTTATCGAAAAAGAGGAGCGAGTTGCGTATCATATTTTTTATACTTTGCATACGCTTTTTCATACAGTATTTTAGTCTCTGCCTGAGGATAGTATTTATTATCTTCAGCGATATTTTGGTGTATTTTTGTCTCTTCCTGTATGGTTTTATGATCAATTAACGATAAAACCTGCAAAGCACCACCAAAGGCTGCACTTTCCTTCATCGAAGGAATTTCAACAGGAAGGGAAAAAATATCACTGACAATTTGAGCCCAAACCTTACTATTTGAACCACCGCCTGTAATCAATAATTTTTTTGCACAAAAACCTTGTTCGAGAAAAGCTTCAAGGCCTCCCTTCATGCCAAATACAGCACTCTCAAGGGCTGCTCGTGCCATATTTGCCTGACTGGTATTACCAACATTCATTCCAGCCATAACAGCCTCACCATGAGGATAATTAGGGGTTCTCTCTCCATTAAAATAAGGGAGCATCATTACACCATTTGCACCAGCAGGAGCAGAAGCAGCCAACGTATCAAATTGAGAAACATCAAGACCAAGTACTTGGCGAATTTGCTCACTTACGACGGTAAAATTCATCGTACAAAGGAGAGGAAGGTAGCCCCCAGAACTCGCCATAAAAGCAGCAAGCCTCTCTTTACTATCGGTAATACAGGTATGACTAAAACCAAACAAAGTACCACTTGTTCCCATACTCATAACAAGGCTTCCTTCTTCAGTACAACCACAACCTATGGCACCCATCATATTATCTCCACCGCCACAGGAAACAATTACATGAGAATTGAGACCAAGCAATTTAGCTGTAGAAGCGGTAACCGTACCTGCCGTTTCTTTTTCACTGATAAGTCGAGGAAGCATGAGAGAGAGATCGTGCTCTTCATCCATCGCATGAAGAACTTCTTTTGACCAACATTGATTTCTTACATCAAAAAATGCCGTACCACTGGCATCTCCTTTTTCCATAACAAAATTTCCCGTTAGAAAATAATTAATATAATCATGAGGGAGAAGAATATGAGCAAGTTTTGCATAGGTCTTTGCATCATTTTGCTTGAGTGCAACAACCTTACTTGCCGTATAGCCAGGAAGTATTTGATTACCAATAAGAGCAAAGACTTTATCTTTACCGCCAAGTTTTTCTGTTAAATATTCACATTGATCAGCTGTTGAAGTATCACACCATAATTTAACGGTCGCAATAGGTTGACCATCTTTATCCAAGGGAACAAACCCATGCTGCTGCCCAGAAACACCAAGACCTTCAATTTGCTCTTTAATCTGAGATGGAATCTGTTGAAAACAATCAACAATCGCATCAATATACCATTGAGCTTTCTGTTCTCTACTTCCATCATCTTTACTGATTAACGTATGTAAAGAAGTTGCCTTTGCTAAAACCTTTTTGGTTACGGAATCATAACACAGCACTTTTGTGCTCTGCGTTCCACAGTCTATTCCTGCTGTAACAGCCATACACTATTCCTTTATTTTTTTAATCGATCAACAAATCCTGTTTCAAAGTAAATTTCAGATGTTTCATCGGAACTCAGGTCAGGATTTTCAATTTTTTCCACTATTTTATTCACACATCCCTGACCAATTTGCGTGACAGGTTGGGTAATAACAGAAACTGGATAACGTAAAAAATCAAACCAGCGGGTATCATCATAAGATACAAGTTTAATATCATGAGGAATGCTCAGTGACAGTGCTTCAATTGCTGTAATCACTTGATGACACACACTTGACGTAGCACAGATTAACCCATCAACCTTCTTACTCTGAATAAAATTTTCAATTTGAGTAATTGAGTCTTCTTGAAAATAATGCAATTTTAAGACATGAGGAATTGCATCTTCATGCTGTTCCTGCCAACACACACGATAACCAGCCTCTCGTTGGTGTACACTATAGACTTCTTTTGGATATCCAATAAAGCCAACATTTTTGCATCCATGAGCACAGAGATACTTCGTTGCATTATAGCCAGTTTGTAAATTATTAATACCAAAAAACATCACATTTGAATCGGTATATTTTCTATCAAAACTCACAACAGGAATGAGGGTATTTTCCAGGCGCGGATCACATTTACCTGCATTCACTGGTGAAATGATAATCCCTCCTATGCGCTCATTATCCAATAACTTTGTAATATTTTGATGCTCAGTATCTTCATCATCCTCTGAATCACAAACAAGAACCGAGTACCCAAGTAAACGGCACTGATGTTCCACTGCTTTTATCACAGATATTGAATAATCTTCTGTAATATCGGCAATAATTAAACCAATATGTCTCTTATTTTTTGCACTGTTTTTCGGTTTAACGAAATCCATATCCTTCATTA
>Ga0172378_10003970_pt1 | contig 13926 bp, 6 predicted proteins | sample GrowelOW332metaG_FD_119755 | JGI IMG/M metagenome (GOLD analysis project Ga0172378, IMG submission 119755) | Groundwater microbial communities from an aquifer near a municipal landfill in Southern Ontario, Canada - Pumphouse #3_1 metaG | ecosystem: Environmental > Aquatic > Deep subsurface >... | reverse complement strand
ATACCCCAATAAAAATAAGTTGTCAAATAAAGAAAAATACGACATCCTTTTTCGCGGTAAACTTATGCAGGGACAAAGCCGGATTCGTCTCCTTAATTTTATAAACGATAGTCCTTTAGACTGTCCGGTTGCAGTAATCTTCGGACATCCTGCCACTATGAACTGGGCCGGCCCTTATTTTAATGATGCCGGTGTGATTCTGGCAGATAGCCTTTGGAATATAGGAATTAAAACTGATTTAATTCCAACCAGTGAAATTGAAAACGGAAGTCTGGTTGTTGATAAAGAAGGTCGGATATGTTATGGCAAACAGCGTTATGCGGCAGTTATTTTATACCATCCTGAATTTGAAAATTCATCAACAGCAGAATTTTTTAATAAGGCTGCAAACGGGCAGACTCACCTTTTCAGAATAGGGAACTGGACACGTAATTTTAATGGAGAACTCTTTGCAGGAAATGATTCTCTGCCACATGAAATGGCTGATGCAAAAGATATAAAAACCGTAGTTCCTCAAATATTTAAAATTATTAAAAAACTTAAAAAACTTCAGACACCGGCAATACACATATTAGAGAATTCCGGTCATGTTTCAAAAGTTTCTTTTACACAGGAATATTGTCGTCTGACAGACGGAACAATCATCCAGGCGTCAGGAACAAAGAATGCGTCTGGTGATCTCATTGACTCAAAAAAGAAAATAGGAAAATTTAATGTTACGTTTAATGCGTTTGGTGTTGCTGCTGTAAAGCTTGATGAAAATGGGCAGGTACAAACACTGGCTGCAGGCGGTTTAAAATATTTTAAAGCAGGTAAGTTTGTCATACAACTTGATCAACGTATAGACCTGGCTTTATGGAAAAATAAAAACGGAGAATTTGAAGGAGTAATACAGGGATATGAAGGGGAAATTCCTAAGTCTTTGTTGTCCGTAACAAAAAAATGGGAACTTATAAAGAATCCTGTTCCGTTACCTGAAAATTGATCAAAAATGTTCAAATAATTGCAGTATGTATTGACCGCTCGCAAAAAAAAACAAAACGGAATATTAATATCTTATTTTTAAGTTTTGTAGAAAATATAAAGAACAGGTTATTATGAACAAGACGACCGAAAAGATTGTCAGACAATGCAGTTCGAAAAAATGGGGCACATTTTCTGTATTGGATAAACAAGATCTTAATTATTATGGAAGTAAAGTTTTGTGTTTTATTATATACATTAATAGCTCATTTGCAAGTGATTTTTGATAATTATTGACAAAAGGCTCTGCTAAGATATATTATTTCATTAATATAAAACAGAGAAATTACTAAGATCACAAAATCCATAAAAAAAGGACAAGCACCCAAAACATACCACTAAAAACAATTTCTAAAATCAAAAAAAATTAAAACTTAAAACATGAAAGATCTGCATATTGGTTGTCATTTATCATCAGCCAAAGGTTTTTATGCCATGGGAAAAGATGCTTTAGAAATAAATGCAGATACTTTTCAATTCTTCACAAGAAATCCACGTGGAAGTAAGGCAAAAGGAATAAACACAGATGATGCGAAAAAGTTAAGAATTTTGATGAAAGAAAATCATTTTTCATCCATAGTGGCTCATGCGCCTTATACACTCAATCCATGTTCTGCTACTGAAAAGACAAGAATTTTTGCTTCAGAAATTATGGCCGATGATCTAAACCGTATGGAATACCTGCCTCATCAATATTACAATCTCCATCCGGGAAGTCATACAGGACAGGGAGTTGAAGCAGGAATTTTTGAGACAGCAGAAATGCTTAACAAAATAATAAAACCGGAACAGACGACTATGGTACTACTTGAGACAATGTCAGGGAAAGGGACCGAAATAGGCAGCCATTTTGAAGAACTGGCCAAAATTATTAGTCAGATTAAATTAAAAGAAAAAATAGGTGTATGTCTTGATACCTGCCACATATTTGACGGCGGTTATGATATTGTTAATAATCTTGATGAAGTTCTCGATGATTTTGACAAAATTATCGGATTAAACAAATTAAAAGCTATTCACTTAAACGACAGCTTGAATACTCTTGGCAGCCATAAAGACAGACATGCATGTATCGGGAAAGGGCATATAGGAATTGAAGCTATTAACAGAATTATTCATCATCCCAAATTATCGCATTTACCGTTCATACTTGAAACTCCAAACGATTTAAAAGGACACGGAGAAGAAATAGAAATTCTAAGAAGTCTATAAGTTAAGTCAGAAAAAACAATAACATAAAGAATTAAAAAATCTGCGTAAGCTTGAAATTATTTGTTTTGTTGCAAGTTATAATTAATCCTGACAAAGACAGGCTTAACGGCAACTATATACAGATTTTAACACACTGATAATCAACGTATTAATCTTATTTTAATTTATTAAAATCTTTCTTTTTTAAACCTCCTTAAAATCAAAAAAGAAGTATATTTTTATTATATTTGTAACAGCATATAGAAAAAATAAATCTTATGATATAAGAAACAATAAATCACATATTTATATGTTTTTTTAAATATTTTTTCTATCACACAGGGAAAAATTAAAAATTATATTTTCTTCCTTTAAAAAATAATTTTGACTATAAATAATCAATAAATGAGCGAATTAGAAGATAAGAATGCTATTGCAGATGAAAGTTATTCAGCAAATAGTATTCAGGTATTGGAAGGGCTGGAAGCTGTACGAAAACGTCCGGCCATGTATATTGGAGATGTCAATGAAAGAGGACTCCATCATTTAGTTTACGAAGTAATTGACAATTCCATTGATGAAACTTTAGCCGGATTTTGTGATCATATTGAAGTCGCCATTCAGGAAGACAATTCCATTGTTGTTAAAGATAACGGACGTGGAATTCCAACAGCATATCATGAAAAAGAAAAAAAATCTGCTCTTGAGGTTGTTATGACAGTTCTGCATGCAGGAGGAAAATTCGACAAGAACAGCTATAAGGTTTCAGGTGGATTACACGGTGTCGGTATATCCTGTGTAAATGCATTATCCACTAATTTAACGGCTACCATTTATCGTGACGGAAAAATCTGGGAACAAAAGTATTGTATAGGAAAAGCTCTGGAACCGGTTAAAGTTATAGGGGAAACTACAAAAACAGGTACTACAATCTACTTTAAACCTGATGGTTCTATATTTAAAACAACAGAATATAAATACGATATTCTTTCTTCACATTTAAGGGAACTTGCTTTCCTAAACAAAGGAGTTCGTATTTCTTTAACTGATATGCGTCAGAAAGATGAAAACGGAGATCCCAAAACAGAACATTTTTATTCTGAAAAAGGATTAAAAGAATTTGTAGAATATCTTGATGCCAACAGAGAAAGTATCATATCTGAACCTATACATATAAACGTAACAGACGGAGAAGTACCCGTTGAAATTGCTATCCTTTATAACACATCCTTTACAGAAAATCTTCATTCTTATGTTAATAACATTAATACAATAGAAGGAGGAACACATCTTACAGGATTCCGCAGAGGACTGACGCGTACATTAAAAAATTATGCAGATGCTTCCGGCATGCTAAGTAAATTAAAGTTTGACATTAACGGAGATGACTTTCGTGAAGGAATGACTGCCGTTATATCAGTAAAAGTATCTGAGCCACAGTTTGAAGGTCAGACAAAAACTAAATTAGGGAACTCAGAAGTTAGTCTGTTTGTTGATCAGGCAGTCAGTAAAATGCTGACCAATTTCATGGAAGAGAATCCTAAAGATGCAAAGATTATTGTCAACAAAGTAATAATAGCAGCACAGGCCCGTCATGCAGCCCATAAAGCAAGGGAACTGGTATTAAGAAAAAGTGCCATGACAGGAGGAGGCCTTCCGGGAAAACTGGCGGACTGTTCAGACAAGGACCCTGCAAAATGCGAGATCTTTCTGGTTGAGGGTGATTCTGCAGGTGGTACGGCCAAACAGGGTCGTGATCGTCGTTTTCAGGCTATTCTTCCTTTGCGTGGTAAGATTCTTAATGTAGAGAAAGCAATGTCACACAGAGTATTTGAAAATCAGGAAATCCGCAATATTTATACAGCACTGGGTGTTACCATTGGCACAAAAGAAGACTCAAAGGCAACTAATCTTACAAAACTAAGATATCACAAAATCATTATGATGACCGATGCTGATGTTGACGGAAGTCATATTGATACTTTAATAATGACTTTCTTTTTCCGCTATATGCCCGACTTAATAAAAGACGGATATCTTTATATTGCTACCCCGCCGCTTTATTTATTGAAAAAAGGTAAAAAACAGCAATATGCATGGTCTGATAAAGAAAGATTATCAATCATAAAAGAATGGGGTGTAGATGGTATCCATGTTCAGAGATACAAAGGTCTGGGTGAAATGAATGCAGAAGAGCTTGATAAAACAACAATGGCTCCTGCAGGACGTACACTTCGTCAGGTAACAATAGAAAATGCAGTGGAAGTCGATCGTGTTTTCAGTATGCTGATGGGAGATGACGTCCCGCCACGCAGACAATTCATTGAAGAAAATGCTCACAAAGCTAATATTGATGCATAAATAAAAATACTACTTACAAAAAATGCTTTCCCTTTTCGGAAAGCATTTTTTATTCTACACTAAAATTATACCGGCATGAACCAATATGAACAATAGCATAACCTTTCTGATTTCGGTCAATTTCCCATCTTTTTCAAAAGGGTATCAACTTTTTATTTTCATAAATTATATTTCGGTCCGGAACAGGGACATAAAGATCAAATGTGATATTTAACGGAATTTCAATATACAAATTTACCTGCGTTCCTTCATTTTGCCTGACTTTCATCTGTACCCAGCCAACTTATATTCTGCCCGTAATCAATTACTTTATCTCTGCAAATTCATCTGCAAGTTTATTAATTTCTTCATCTGTCATATTACTGTCTGACAATATTACACGATATCTAAATGTCAGAGACTCTCCTTTTTTAAGTGTATAATTCAACTCCTTTTTCTCTTTAGAAAATATTTTTTCTCCCAGTGGATTGGCTGCAAACAGACCGTATCCACGTGCATGCCAATATGTAGGATAGTTCACATTCTCAGGATAATCTACAATTACAAGACTCACCGGTTTATTGTTTATTTTTCCACACAGTTTCATCCATTTTGCTCTTGTGGACCATACTTTTTCTCCTTCAATTCCCTCACTGCTCCTGTAATTACCTGTTACCCCTGTATTGTCCATTTTCCCTACCTTAGTCGCTATACCATGTGAATCTGTCAGAACAACAGGCTCATCTGACGGCAATTCCAAAGACCTCGTTACACGAATACCGAGCATACCATCTTTTGCATCCTTAAAGGTTACCGTATCAGCTATCGCTGTCAATCGTGTTGTCCGGTCTATAATCCGAATCTTCTTACCGGCCCTGAAAGTAAAAGTTGTATGTTCCTTTAGCAGTACTTCTTTTTGTGGTGTATCCCAGTCACAGACTACGGACAAAACAGCTTTACCTTTTCCGCTTTCCGCTTTTTCTATGCTACGCTGATATATTGTACCGTACTGGTCTCTTCTCTCTATTGGTATCGCTTCTGAATTATTCCAGAAATCCAGCCCGTTCACATTCTCATACGTTAACCACATCCCTACATGATGAGGATGATCTGTTCTTTCCCCCATCTTCTTTATCATCGGAAAACCTCTTGTTATTGTATCTCCACAGGAGGATACAATCGGCCACAATACCGGCTTCTTAACCTCTTCCGGATAAATATATGAGGTAAACAGCTTCCCGTCAACCAACACCTCTACATTCTTGTCCTGACTATTAACTTCCAGACTGATCTCCGGAACTTTTGGCTGACACCCTGCCAACAAAAATAAAAATCCTGTTAGCATTATATATATTTTTCTCATCTTATTAATATTTAAAAATCTTTCCACCTGCTATTACCTGCTTCTTGTCTTTGTCAAATACAGAACGTTCTCCTGTTCTCAAAGAAGCAGTTACCATAATATTGGCTACTGAGTGGCTATATCCGGCTTCTATTGGGGCATGAGTTTTTATATTTCTATCCCTTACACAATCCATCCAGTTACACATATGAGCATTGGTCAAAGGATCCGCTCCTGTATTCGCTGATGCTTTTACATGTATCTGAGGCAGCTCAAATTCCTTTAACAGAAAGGGATCCATTCCCATCGCAGAAGCGTGCCCAGCTGTCAGACCTCCTTCGGAAGTCACCTTATTAGTCTCCAGATCCAGCTTACCTCCATTGGAAAAATACCATTCTTTAACTCCTCCTGATGAATTGGTCTGGCGGGATGAATAAATTACCTGGAATCCTTCTTCCGGTTTATCAAATGGTCCGTAATCAAATACTGCTGTCATTGTATCATCATTAGTACGGCCATCTTTCCACATATAAATACCTCCGTTCGCTGCTACAGAACGAGGATATGGCAAATGACTGAACCAATGTACTGTATCTATCTGATGCGCCATCCACTGTCCTGGTAATCCTGACGAATACGGCCAGAATAATCTATATTCTATATATTTACGTGCATTCCAGGATTCATAAGGACGATTCAATAAAAAACGTTTCCAGTCGGTATCAGATTCCTTTATACCTGCTACCACATCCGGATGTCTCCAACGATCAGGCTGATTAACATTCCACGTCATTTCCACTGATATTATCTTACCGAATTTCCCTGACTGTATATAATCATGTGCCGCCTGATAGTTCGGACCGCTTCGTCTCTGAGATCCAATCTGAATTACCTTTCCTGCCTTCTTTGCTGCAGCCATAGCTTCATTGGCATCGTCCATAGTTTCGGCAAACGGCTTCTCACAATACACATCACTGCCGGCTTCCACCGCTTCTTTTAGCAACATTGCATGCTGAAAATCTGCCGTGCTCAAAATTACTGCATCAGGTTTCTGATCCCACAATTCGTCTGTATTCCGTGCCAACTTTATTTCTTTCCCGGCATTCTCTTTTACCCATGCCTGACCTGCTTCTCTCCTCTTGTTCCATATATCACATACAGATACAAACTCAAAATTCTTCTCTTTCGCATATTTCAAAAATGCCGGTCCCAATGCACCTTTAAAACGTCCTGAAAAGCCCAAAATACCAACTTTAATACGACTATTGGACCCTATTATACTTCCATAACTTTTTGCCGTCATTCCCATGCCGCCAAGCACTATACCGGCTGAACCTACTGCAGTTGTTTTTAAAAATGATCTCCTTGTTGTTTCCATTGATTTAGTTTTATAATTTAAAAAGATTAAGTTTATTATACCGTTATGATATTTATAAAGATAATTATTTATTATTCTACAGAATTAAAATACAAGCAAAATTAATTATCTTCTATATTATAAGTGATTTACAATTCATAATCTCAGAAATTTTTCTTATTCAGACAGGGAGTCAATATAACCGGACCTATTAAACCCGAATCAAGAGGATTCCATCCGGAAGCATCAAACAATCCGTGTTTTCCCACATTCTCAGAAAATTTAGCTGAAAAATTTACATTATTGAATTTCTTATAATTTTCTCCATTTCGATCCATATAGATAATCCGGTTCGCCATTAAATTGGAAACCCGGATATCAAGAAAATTGACTTTTTTCATAAGACTGCTATCTATTCTTATTTTCCAGGAAGGACCAATAAGAACTCCTAATTTATGCCCGTTCATGTATATATCAGCCGAACAGCAGACCTTTCCCAAATCAAGTTCCCAGAACAAAACTTTATCCGATGGTTTTTGAAAAGAAATATGATAATTAGCTGTTCCTGAAAAGTATTCAGATTCTTTGGAAAATTTTGTCCACGATTTCAATTTGGTGATTTTTACAGGAGCAGGTAAAACAGGACCACCGTTCATAAAAGAAACTGTCCATTCTCCGTTAATAATATTCTTTCTCTGATTCTGTTCTTTCAAAACCGGGAAATAAGGCAATTTAATCTTCTGAGAATAAAACTGAAGAATCATCGACTGACCCGTTTTCAATTGAATATAAACATTGCCCTTTTTCTTCTGCCATCGGGCCTTTCCTTTTTCACCGGACATTGGATCAAACCAAACAGCATCTTTTCCTGAAAACAATAAAGGGATCCAGCCTTCAACATTTTTTCCGCTCCAGTTGCTAATAAAATAACATGGACAGCCATTTCTCTTTACCCTTGTAAACCATAAATTCTTCTGAGCCATAGGTTCGGGAAAAAGATGTATCGAAGAAAGCATTGTCTCTGCTGAATCTCCAACAATAAATTGTCCTTTTGAAACTTTTGCAACAAAAAAAGAACCATTATACTTAAAGTCAAGTTTTCCCAATAATTCTTTATACGCATTCCTACGCTCTTTCAGTCCGAATAGTCCGGGAACATCATCGGGTAGTTTATTCTGAAAAACAATTTTCACTCCGCCGGAAGCCAGCTCCTTTAATTTTTTCATTGTTTTCAAAGGGATATAATGACAGGATGGGATAATAATCGTTTTGTAAGATCCTCCCTCTGTCTTGATTATATTCTGGCTGAATGAAGAATTCTGTAACTGCCGGTCAGAAATATAATCAAAAGAATAGCCTTCCTTTACCAGTTTGTCACTAATATCTTTGACAAGCTTTACCTTATCGCTTTGGAGATGCACCAAAAGACTACTTCCTTTTGCAGACCAATCATCATAAACAGGAAAATACACCAAAAAATCATTGTCTGAAACAGCATCCTGCAAAAAGGACTGACATCTGGAAACATATTGATTAACTGCCTTCATATCAGACCACCATGTATTGCTAGGAGCAAAATTCACAGCAGCATAAAAAAGCCATCCCGGCCATTTTGCATATGAAGGAGAATAAGGAGTCCCATGATAAAAAATATGATTTATCCCGTTAACCATATATCGGTCAAGATTCTTTTTTATATCCTTAAGTGTCGCCTTAAAATGTTCATCGAGCCATGTACAGCTTTCAGCGGAAATTAATTTTTTCCCTGTAACATGTCCTGCAGAAGAAGCCATTTTGATAGTATTAACTGATATTCCCTCTGTTTCGGGAATATCGCTTGCAGCATACAAATCCAGTATATTGGCAGGGGAACCATGAGCCTGATTGCGAATGATAGAATGATGTTCCCATGCCCATTTCCTCCAGACCAAAGTAAAACGATCAAGTAACAAATCAGAAATTGTCTCTCTAAAATCACAAATAACACGAATGTTTTTTTCTTCGGAATCATCACCGCATAACGCAGGTAAATACTTTCTTAAATCATATCCTCTTCTTTTCTGAAACTCATCAAAAAAAAGAGTTGTCCAGTCAGATTCTCCGCTGGCATCATCCACCTCATAGGAATCATTAAAAAATGCCCGGATTCCTGAAACATCAGTTCCTTTGGAATTTTTGTCGAAATTATTCAGAAAATCTTTTATCGCCTTTTCCGAAAAATGATCAATCACATTTCCTTCTCCACCCTTACCTGCCCGTTCAACCATTTTACCATGCCAGCCCTGAAATACAGCATATAAATTCCAGTTCCCGGCAGGGGCAATCCAGTCAAGAGTACCGTTTTTAATAACTTTACCTGTCAGATTCAGTATTTCACCGGAATCATTGTAAGCCATTAAAGATTGGAGAGGAAGCAATTTTTTGAAACGAACCTGTGCCAACACTTCTTTTTGTAAATCAAAATTACTGTTCACAGGAAATCGAATATCAGAAATACTTTTATTGGAAAGCCCTACCATACTTAGTAAAGGTTGCTGTATAAAAAGAACTTTCTCCTTTAATCTTTCTCCTCCCTTTATAGAGAACTTCAGAAATCGAACATTTTTACAGGCATCATTCGCCTGTACCCAGGGTCCTCCGAAAGGCCATCCTGAAGCATTCGTCATATCTACCCCCATTCCCATTCGTTTCCCTTCTGAAAGGGTAAAAGAAAGCATCTTCATCCACTCCGGAGATTCGAAAGATATAGATTGTTTTTCACATCCTTTTACGCCATATATAGGAGTAATCTCTACGCCCCCTATTCCTGCTTTATGTAAATTATCCATATTAAAAGTCAAACCTTCCTTATTTACTGCACTTCCAAACCACCACCATCTTGTCCATGGTTTACTAGTTTGTGTAATCTCCGGCCATTGGGGTTGAAAGGCATACAGTGAATTACAGGAAAATAATAACATATAAAACATCACAAAAAGAAATACCCCGAAGCATTGTCTCCTGAAAAAACCTTTTTTATTCATAATTCCATTTTATTGACTACATAAACATTTTAAAATATTTCTGTTTATCGTATTGAGCCCACTCCGAAAAGTCGGATATGCAAATATTTATAAGTTTTAGTTAAAACAGTTGCTTTAAACCCTATAATATTTACTTATTAATCAATAGGTTGCGTGTCGTTATTTTTAATCTATTTTTAAAAATCTACTTTTAAAAGTGGGCTCTAGTATTTAAAAATACATATAATCAGATAAAAAAAGGTAATATTAAAAAAATCAGCATCACAAATTAAAAATGGAGTGGAAAATCAGTCAGGGAAAAAATATGTTCTAAAGATCAATAAATCATTTTTAACGTACCATAGTAAATAAAAAATTTAACATAAAAGCATACATAATTTACCCTTTCCTTTTGCCCGGATTAATGAATAAACAACTAGTTTCTTTTTTCAAAGAATATGTATTATTACTCATCTTATACATGTTCCTACTGTCTTTTTTCTCTCTGCCTGAAAAATAAAACACCTCATATTACATTTTATTGTTTTTATTAGACAACATAAAAAAATCCCGGGGAAATATCTTTCATAAAATAAATATCAATGATATTTCGTACTTTTATTTTTCATATATTGTATGAAATTAATTAAAGCATTAAAAGTTTAACCCTATGAAAAAAACATCTTCTGTCTTAGGATTCCTTTTTATACTGGCAATAATCTTTATTCAGTGTAAAAGTAACGGATACGTAAAGACAAATTCTTTAAAAGTTGAGATGCAGGAAAATCCTATGGGAGTGAGTAATAAAACACCCCGTTTTTCCTGGCAAATCACAACTGATCAAAATAATCTGGAACAAACCTCCTATCAGATTGAAATAGCAAAAGACAAAACTGACCTCCAGAAAGAAAAAAATCTTTTATGGAACTCAGAAGAAGTAAAGAGCAACAAATCCGTATGGATAGAATATAAAGGAGAACCATTAAAGCAGGGAACCTTATATTTCTGGAGGGTGAAAATCTGCACAAATCATGGAAAAACAGATTGGAGTGATATAAATCATTGGTCAATGGCTATTGATAATTCTGAATGGAAAGCCATATGGATAGGGGAAAACGCCATATCTAATCCCAAAGAAACAGATCAAGGAAATACCAGGCTTGCTGCACGTTATATGCGTAAAACATTCAAAGCAAAAAAAAGCATAAAAAAAGCCATGCTATATATTTCAGGAATGGGACTCTACAAAGCCTTTTTAAACGGGAAGTCTGTCTCTGAAGACATTTTATCACCTACTGTTTCGTGGTATCCTGTCCGTGTTTATTATAACACTTATGAGGTAACAAAGTTATTACAGACAGGAGAAAATACTATCGGAGTTGAACTGGGAAACGGAAGATTCTTCGGAATGCGTTCACACCGTAATGAAATGTTTGGATTACCCCGTTTACTTGCCCAGCTGGAAATAGAATATACCGACGGGACAATGACAAAAATAATTTCCGATAAAGACTGGAAAACAACTTCTGAAGGTCCGATTATTTCCAATAATGAATTTGACGGAGAGGAATATGATGCCCGTAAGGAACTAACAGGCTGGAATACCAATTCGTATGATGACAGCTCATGGAAAACAGCGGACATAATGGAAAATCCCAAAGGAAAGTTAACATCGCAATCCAATCCCAATATTGCAATTCAGGATACTATTACTCCGATCAATGTTTTTCCGATTTCAGGAGGAAAATATATTATTGATATGGGACAAAATATGGTCGGCTGGTTAAAAATAAAATTAAATGGTAAGAAAGATAATCCAATAACCATGCGCTTTGCCGAAAGTCTTAAAAAAGACAATACGCTATATATGGACAATTTACGAACTGCAATGGTAACAGACATCTATACTCCGGCCAAAGACGGTATTTTTACATGGAGACCTACTTTTACCTATCATGGATTCCGTTACGTTGAAGTTTCCGGACTGGATTCCCAGCCTGAATTAAACAATTTTACTGGAGAAGTTTTTTATGATAAAATGGAAACTACAGGTCAATTTGAATCTTCCGACAAAATGCTTAATACAATATATAAAAATGCATATTGGGGCATCAGAGGTAATTACAGAGGAATGCCAACAGATTGTCCTCAACGCGATGAACGTCAGGGATGGTTAGGCGACCGTGCAACAGGAAGTAGCGGTGAAGCCTTTATTTTTGGCAACAATTTTCTGTATAAAAAATGGATGCAGGACATTGAAGATTCACAAAGTCCTGAAGGGAGTATTTCCAATGTTTCGCCCCGTTACTGGACTATATGGGCTGATGATGTGACTTGGCCATCTGCATATTTCTACCCTATACAAATGCTTTATCGTCAATACGGGGACATCCTTCCTATTAAGGAACATTATGCGTCCATGAAAAAATACATGGAACATATCCAAAAGGTTTCCATGAAAGATTATATTTTAGAAAAAGACACCTATGGGGACTGGTGTATGCCTCCGGAATCCATGGATCTGATTCATTCAAAAGATCCTGCCCGTAAGACAGACGGAGCCATATTAAGTACAACCACCTATTACAAATTATTGAACCTTATGACCGAATATGCCAAAATATCCGGGAATGATCAGGATACTGTTGAATACATAATTTTGGCACAAAAAATCAAGGAATCCTATAATAAAAAATTCTTCAATGCAGACTCCGCAATGTATGGGAACAATACAGTAACGGCTAATATTCTGTCTCTAAGATTAGGACTGGTTCCAAAAGGATATGAGAAGAAGGTCTTCAATAATATCATAAAAAAGACAGAAAATGATTTTAATGGACATGTCAGCACAGGGGTTCTGGGAATCCAGCAACTTATGAGAGGACTCACTCAATACGGAGAGGTAGATGAGGCTTATAAAATTGCAACTAATGATACCTATCCTAGCTGGGGATACATGGTAAAACATGGAGCCACTACCATCTGGGAACTATGGAATGGAGACACAGCTGATCCAGCCATGAATTCAAGAAATCATGTAATGCTTCTTGGTGACCTGATCATTTGGTTCTATGAAGATCTTGCTGGGATAAAGTGCAATGTAGAAGGAGCAGGATTCAAAAAAATTATAATGCAACCATATTTCCCGAAAGGATTAACTCACATAAAAGCCTCATATAAATCAATATACGGATTAATAAAAAGTGAGTGGACAAAAGAAAACGGAGACTTTACATGGAACATTACTATTCCGGCCAACACATCTGCAGTTATCCGGCTTCCGTCAGAAATTAAAAATTTGAATAATTTTTCTGTCAGAAAATTAGAAAATTATCAGGAATTCAATATCGGATCAGGAACTTATACCATAAAAGGTTCCCTCTGAAATAAAGAATTCTAAAATAAATCATTTTTAGAACCGATGTTTTTTAAACACCGGTTCTTTTTTAGGCATTCGGAACAAAAAGAGTTACACATACTTCATAAATTATTTCTAAAATTTTATCTTTGTTGGTAACTTTTTTAGACTAAACTCAATAATTAAACATTGAGCCCACTCCGAAAAGTCGGATATGCAATTATTTATAAGTTTTAGTTAAAATAGTTGCATTGAATTTTATGCTATTTACTTATTAATAAACAGATTGTATATCGTTATTTATAAACAATTT
>Ga0172378_10003969_pt1 | contig 13927 bp, 14 predicted proteins | sample GrowelOW332metaG_FD_119755 | JGI IMG/M metagenome (GOLD analysis project Ga0172378, IMG submission 119755) | Groundwater microbial communities from an aquifer near a municipal landfill in Southern Ontario, Canada - Pumphouse #3_1 metaG | ecosystem: Environmental > Aquatic > Deep subsurface >... | reverse complement strand
TGATGATACTATTATTTTTTCATCATCAGCAATCCCTGGAAATCAACAGCATATCAATAGAACTATTAATAAGCTATATAAGGCTGGTGCTAAAGTTATAATTAACAGTCCTCTTGCAGACACACATACATCAGGACATGGTTCAAGTTATGAATTACTTCTTATGTTAAACTTATGCAAGCCTAAATATTTTATGCCTATTCATGGTGAATATGCAATGCAAACAAAACATATGGAGTATGCTATTGCCTCTGGTATTCCGCCTGAAAACTGTTTTTTAATGAAAAACGGTCAAGTTTTGTCAATTAGCAAAACTAAAGCTAGTATGGGAGAAAAAATTCCTAGCGGAATAGTATATATAGGTTATGATAAGAAAGCAATTCCAGCATCTATTGTAAAAGAACGTAAAAAAATCTCTGATGACGGAGTAATTGCTTTAACATTTAATATTTCTGGTAAACAATTAATTGGTAAAGTTGACTTCACATCACGTGGTTTTGTATATATGAAGTCATCTGAAAAAATGATAAATCTTATTGTTGATATGGCAACAACTACCGCTCAACAATATTTAAATACTAATAGTAATTATAGTTCTGATAATTTTAAAGATTACATGAGCAAAAAAATTGGTCATTATATCGATACTAATACCGAAACTAAGCCATTATTGGTAATTATGGTTATTGAATTAAAAAAATAAAAAGACAAATAAAAAAGGCATATTTATTATGCCTTTTTTTATGTGTCTTAATTTATTACATTTTTAAACATATAAAAGATTTCTCTTTCAATAACGGCATCTTCCAAAGCATCATGCTTTTGAGCAGATATGTTACCACCAGCCATTTTTCTATATGTGTCAAATAATCCTTTTTCTTGTTTAAACTGATAATAGTTTTTCATTACCTTCATTAAATTCATATATCTAGACTCAATATTTAATGATTGTAAATGATTTAGGCGAAATGAATTTTCAAGTGATAAGTAATCATTTTTTCCCCAAGCTATAACCTTCGGATCGTATTGATTTATAAGTCTTTGCATTAATTGATAAAATTCTATATAATTACAAGCTGTTTCAAAGTCAGATTGATACAAATTTAAGAATTTTAATGTTTGCCAGTTTAAAGAATTATGAAATATTGGTTTTACAAGAGAAGCATCTTCAAATAACTTGTTTCCATCTTTATCTTCAATTAATATACCATATTGTATAATTTCATTAACATGATTTCTACCGCCTACTAGAGAAAATTCTAAATCTATAAACATTTTGTTATCAATATTATTCATTAAATCTTTTATTTGTGATTGTATTTCTTTCAAATCATAATAAACCTGTACATTATGCATATTAGGCTTAAATATTTTAATGAAATGCTCAACTTCTCCGCATTTAATATTATTATGATACTTATGTTCTTTATTAGATTCAAATATTATATAAGGCATTTGATATAAATAATTTTTAAAATTTTTCATAGTATTGTTAGTAAGATGATAATAACTTACTTTGTATTTATCTGCTACAGATATAATTCTAGCTTTCTTATTAACGGCACGTACTTTCCCATATATTCGCATATTTCTCTTCTTTCTATTTATATATTTTTTTTACCAAATCAATTTGGTTTGCACTTAACTTTAGAGCTTGTAAATTAGCCAAAAAATTATCTTTTCCTAAAGCCATTAAAATGGCTTTTTTCTTTTTTGGTCCAATCCCTGGTATTTTGTCAATTTCCGATTCTAAAGCACTTGTTTGATGCACTTTACGGAAAAAAGTAATCGCAAAGCGATGGACTTCTTCCTGAATAAACTCTAACATTTTAAACAAATACTTTTTCTTCTCTGATTTAATTATTTTGCCTTGAAAATATAATTGATTGGTTTTGTGATTTTCATCTTTTACTAATCCTAAAACGGGAATATTTACCCCAATTAAACTTAATGCACTTATTGCACTATTAACTTGAATAGCGCCTCCATCCATAATTATTAAATCTGGTAGGGATGTTAAATTCTTATAGCGCCTAGTAATTACTTCTTTCATAGTTGCCGCTTCATTGGCCCCTACTACGGTTTTAATCTTATATTTACGGTAACTTTTTCTGTCTGGCATGCCATCAACAAACTTAACCATCGCACTTACTGGAGATGCCCCCATAATATTAGAATTATCAAAAGCTTCTATAGAATGTAAAGTAATACCTAATAAGCTTCCTAATTCCTTAGTAGCACCAATTGTTTTGTCAAAATTAGCTTGTTTGTTAAGAATTAGTATATCCGCTTTTTCTTTGGCGTTGTTTTGTACAAGATCTAAAAGATGTTTTTTTTGACCGCGAAGTGGCACAATAATATGTGTCTTGATAATATTTTTATCAATTCCCTTAAATGGCATAATAATTTGATACGGTACGGGATTTAACTCTACTAAATAAAATTTATATATGAATTCTGTTAATTGATTTTCAGCATCACTTTCTTTAGCTTGTAAATAACCATCACGTTTAATCATTTTCCCATCTCTTAGATGAAAAACTTGAATGCTCATATATTTATCATTACTAAAATACGCAAAAATATCGCTGTCTTTCATATATCCTTCCATCTTTTGCTTTTCGGATATTATTTTTAAATGATCTATAAAATCACGATATTCTTTAGCTTTTTCATAATTTAATTTATTTGCTGCATCTTCCATTGAACTTTTTAAAAGTTTAATTTCCGTATCAACGTTACCCTTTAAAATATTATTGATCTTCTTTTTGATAACTACATAACTATTAGATGGTACTGTTTTTATGCAAGGTGCTAAGCATTGATTCAAATGGTAGTATAAACATTCTTTTTTTGGAAGAACATTACACTTACGCACGGGATATATTCTGTTTAGCTCTTCACATACCATTTTTGCTGAATAAGCATTAGGATATGGTCCATATACCTTACCGGTATGTTTTCTTAAATCTCTTGTATATAATAATCTCGGATATTCTTCATCAGTTAAGACAATATACGGATATTTCTTATCATCCATCAAACTAATATTAAACTTAGGATGATGCTGTTTTATCAAATTCATTTCCAATATTAGTGCTTCTGTTTCCGTAGATGTAATAATATATTCTAAATCATTAATTTCTCTAACTAAACCCATAGTTTTAGCATCATGAGTTCCAACAAAATAACTATGAACTCTATTATATAAATTTTTAGCTTTGCCTACATATATTATAACGCCTTGGGCGTTATAATACTGATAGCTTCCCGGTTTTTTGGGTAAATTAGCTAATTTTTGTTTTATTATTTCATTCATATAATTACCTCATTTGTAAATCAAGAAAATTATTGATTGTTTTTAATCTTCATCAAAATTTCTTCAATTCTATTTGCAGTTTCAATTGAAGTATCGTACTTGAATACTAATTCTGGTACTTTTCTAATTGATAATTTTTTAGCAAGACGAGATCTAATAAACCCTTTTGCTTCTTCTAAAGCCATAGAAGATGTATCAATTTGATGATCTTTTCCAATCACTCGGTAAAGAATAGTAGCAATAGAAAGGTCAGCAGTTAATCTGACGTCTGTAATTGTAACATATTTTATTCTATCATCTTTGATATTCATAATAATAGTGTTACTTACTTCTCTTTCTATTGACTTTTCTAACTTTTCTTTTTTATACGGCATTTCTATCTACCTCAGACATAATATAGCCCTCTATGACATCATCAATTTTAACATCATTATAATTATTAAGCATAATACCACATTCAAATCCTAGTTTAACTTCTTTAACATCATCTTTAAATCTCTTAAGAGTTGATAACGTACCAGTATGTACTACTACCCCTTGTCTTATTAAACGAATGCTACAATTACGAGTAATCAAACCACTAGTTACATATGCTCCAGCAATTGTTCCAACTTTTGATATATTATATATTTGTCTAACAACAGCTTGTCCAATTACTTTTTCTTCAAATACAGGATCAAGTAATCCAGTCATCGCTTTTTCAACATCTTCTAAGAATTTATATATAATATCATAATATCTTATTTCAATACCTTTGCTTTTAGCATCATCCATTAATTTAGAGTTAGATCTAACATTAAAGGCAACAATAATCGCATGAGATACTTGAGCTAGAGAAATATCAGTGTCTGTAACGGCACCAACGCCACCTCTAACAATATTAATTTTAGCACCTGCAACATCTAATTTCATAAGTGAATTAGATATAGCTTCAAGAGAACCGTTTAAATCAGCTTTTATAATCAAGTTAAGTTCTTTCAAATCTTCCGCACCTTGGAAAAGGCTAGCAAGTGATACTCCTTCTTGTTTATGACTTTCAGAAACACTTCTGTTCTTTCTTTCTTCACATACTAAACGAGCTGTTTTTTCATCACTAAATACCATGAATCTATCTCCTGCACAAGGAACACTGTCTAAACCAGTAATTTCTACTGCTTTAGATGGTGTAGCTACCTTTACATTAGACTTATATTCGTCTTGCATAGCTCTAACTTTACCCCATGTATCTCCTGCTACAATAGGATCTCCAACCTTTAGGGAACCATTCTTCACTAAAATAGCTGCAACTGGTCCTTTACCCTTATCAAGTCGTGCTTCTAATATTGTACCATAAGCTAATCTATTCGGATTACTCTTATAATCTTGCATTTCTGCTTCAAGTAAAATCATTTCTAATAACTCATCTACACCCTTACCAGTTAATGCGGAAACAGGAACAAATATTGTCTTTCCTCCCCATTCTTCACACATTAAATCGTGTTGAGCTAATTGTTCTTTGATACGTTCCATATTAGCTCCGGGTTTATCCATTTTATTAACAGCAACAATAATAGGTACTTTAGCTGCTTTTGAATGTTCTATTGCTTCAATAGTTTGTGGCATAACACCATCATCTGCAGCAACAATTAAAACAACAATATCAGTAATATTGGCACCTCTAGCACGCATTTGAGTAAACGCAGCATGTCCTGGCGTATCAATAAATGTTATATATTGACCTTTTTCTTTAACCTGATAAGCTCCGATACGTTGAGTAATTCCTCCAGCTTCGGTATTAACTACTTTTGAATGTCTAATTGTATCAAGCAAAGTAGTTTTTCCGTGATCTACGTGTCCCATGATAGTAACAATTGGTGGACGGGAAACTAAATCCTTAGGATCATCAACGATATCCATTTCTTCAAATTTAGTAATATCATCATTAATTTCATTTTTAACATCTATACCATATTCCAAACATAAAAGTTCAATAGTATCACGATCTAAAACTTCACTAGCACTACACATATAGCCTAATTGAATTAATTTTTTAACAACTTCTCCAATACTCTTGTTCAATTCATCAGCAATTTTAGCAACACTCATTCCATCGCTATAATATAATACTTTTGAATTAACTTCTTTTTGAATAGGTGAATTTTCTTGTCTATCATTATCATTGTGTTTGATTTTTTTCTTAATATTCTTTAATCTAGAACTAGCTTTCTTTTCTTCTGATGAATATTCACCATATTTTTCCTCATATTGACTAGAAACTTCTATATCTTTGATTAAATCATCATCTAAATCGGCTTCTTTAACAGCCTTTTTAGCCTCTCTTGGGGCCTTATCTAAAGCTTTTTGTTTGGCTTCATTAGCTGCTTTTTTAGCATCTTTTTTAGCTTGTTTCTTTTTTTCTTCTTCTGCTTCCGCTATTTTTCTAGTTTCTTCTGCAAGAGCAAGCTCTGCTTCTTTTTGAATTCGTTCAGCTTCTGCTTTTTTGCGCTTCTCTTCTTCCTCTTTGCCGCTTAGTTTCCTAATCATATCTTTTTGGGCTTTAGCTATATCTTTTATTTTATAAAAACCACCAATTTTTTTGACCGTTTCTGCATCTACTTCAAAGTCTTTATCTGCATTTAAGATACCTACGTTTTCTAGTAATTTATATATATCCTCTAAACTAACATTTTTATCATTAAAATTTAGTATTTCTACAATTTCAATTACTTTTAAATCATTTTTCATACTTTCTCTCCTCCTACATAACCAATTAGGGTTTTATAAATCCCATTATCGGTAACTCCAATTATTTTTCTATTAGTACCAATTGCATGGCTTAAATCGGTCGATGTAAACTCCATATTAATATCTGTTTTATGAAAGCTACATTTTTTATTAAATGTTTCCTTAGTACTATCGCTACAATCACTACCAACAAATACTAATTTGATTTTATTCTGTTGTACCCCATCTAATACGGCATCGTACCCAGTTATTAATAAACCTGCTTTTTTGGCTATTCCCAATAAATTTAGTATCTTTTGTTGCATTATTCTCCTATCAACTTTATTAATTCCTGATATATACTATCCGGAACAACCGTTTCTAATTTTCTATCTAACAATTTCTTTGTATGTGCTTTTTCAACTGCTTCTTTCGTTTTTGAAAGATAAGCTCCTCTGCCATTTACTTTACCCATAGAGTCAATTTGCACAACTCCTTGTGGTGTTTTAACAATTCTAAACATTTCTGACTTAGGAAATGATTGGTTTGTTGCTACACATAACCTAACAGGTACTTTCTTTTTGGTCATATTTATCACCTATTCTGATTGTTCAGAAGCTTTTTTGATATCTATTTTCCATCCTGAAGCAATAGCTGCAAGCTTAACATTTTGACCACTTTTACCAATTGCAAGCGAGAATTGATCATCAGCAACAACAACTTCAGCTTTTTTCTCAGCTTCATCTGTTGTTACACTAATAATTGTTGCTGGAGCTAAGGCATTAGCAACTAACTCATTAGGATCATCGCTCCACAAAAATATATCAATTTTTTCTCCGTTTAAGGCATTATTGATGTTTTTAATTCTAGATCCTTTTGAACCAACACATGATCCCTTAGCATCAACGTCAGAAACTAAGGAAATAACTCCAACTTTAGTTCTGTTACCTACTTCACGAGCAATAGCTTTAATTTCTATTTGTCCAGATGCAACTTCAGGTATATTTAATTCAAATAATTGTTTAACCATATTGTTATTATTTCTACTAATGTGAATTCTTGGACCCTTAGTAGTTTTTTGAACATCATTTACATATACTTTCAATTCATCTCCAATTGAAAATTCTTCTCCTGGAATAGCATCACGTAAACTCATTGTAGCTTCTACTCCGGCCTTTAGTGCTATAGTAATAAAACGTTCGTTTTTACCAATAATTCGTCCAGTAACGATCTCACCAACTTTGGTAATAAAAAAGTCATAAGCTTCTTCACGCTCTAAACCTTTTAACTCATTTAATAAAGTTTGACGAAACATAGAAGCTGCTTTTCTCTTAAATACTTTTAAATCAATTTTTTCTCTAAATTCTTGATCCATTTTAATTTTAGGTTTGATTTCTTGGGCATCTTCTAATAATATTTGACCTCTAATCCCTTCAGGGTCAATTTCAGATACTACGTGATGATAATCATAAAATGCAATTACTTTTCTTTCATAATTAGTTTCCATTCTAATTTCACCCTTATATGGACAATCACTATTCTTACAAGCTATTTGCATAGCATATTCTACTTTTTCTAATATTTTTTCAATATTTAAACTTCTTTCATTAGCTATATCTTCTAATGATTCAAAAAATCCTTTACTTATCATTTTCTCATTTCTCCTAAAATTTTATTGCCTTTCTAATTAACTTGATGTTATCTCTATTAATGTTTACTTTCTTGATTCTTCCCTTTAAGTTGACTTCCAACGTTAAGGTATCCACTGCTACTGCCTTTAAATATCCTTCCAATTCTAAAACTTTTCGTAATTTTTCAATTGGCTCTTGTTCGATGAAATCAATATGTATATATTCATCTAACGCTTTTTCTAATTCTGTGTCATCCCTAATTTCACGTTCAGCCCCAGGCGATGAAACTTCTAGTAAATATTCTTCAGTAATAAAATTTTGGATATCAAGAGCATCACTTATTATGCTATTCAATTTAGTGGCTTTTTCTAAATCCACACCATCCGCGCTGTCAGCAATGACACACACAACATAGTCATCTCCTCTTTTTTCCCAATCCACACTTACTAAGTACATATCTACTTCAAGGCATGCTTTTTCACATATTTGTTGAAGTAATGGAATATAATTCATTTTCTTCCTCCTTAACATTTTTAAAGGAGTGGATAAACCACTCCTTTAACTAAACATAGTATAGCATTAATTATAAAATTTGTCAATTTATAATACACTTGTTTAAGTTTTATATTATTTTTTTCTTGTTTTTTCAAGATTTTTGACAATAATCCTTATTTTCTCATAAAAATATTACAAATAAAAAAGGCTGGTTACTTTTTTAACCGCCTTTTTATGATATGAAAAAATGATGCATTACAATAGAACCTGCTATTGCTACATTCAAAGATTCTAGTCTTTCATCTATTTTAATTTTAATATTTTCTTCACAAAGATCTTCAATTTCCGCTCTCATTCCCTGAGCTTCGTTACCTAAAACAATAGCATATTTTTTGGGTATAACTATATTTGTTAAAAAAGCAGAAGATTTAAGTGACGTACCAAAAACTTTAATACCTTGGGATTTAATATTTTCAATTTCTTTTACTAAATCTCTTTTGATAATATCGATATGAAATATGGCTCCTTGTGTAGACCTAATGACTTTATCATTATAAATATCTACTGTGTTGCTACTCATAATAATTAAATCAATTCCAAGTCCTAATGCACTTCTGATTAGAGTGCCCGTGTTACCAGGGTCCGCAATATCATCAAGTATTAAAATATGCCCTTTTTTTGTATAATCGATATCAACATCTTTAATATCACATATGCCCATGATATTTTGAGGAGACTTAGTATATGATAATTTAGATATGATGTCACTCGTTACTTTAACAAAATCTATGCCTTTTATATCTTTTATATCTTCATTTCTTGTGAATAATACAGTATTAAGCACACCCGCTTTATAGGCTTCCATAACTAAATGAAATCCTTCAATTAAATACTTTTTCTCTTTAACTCGGTATTTCTTTTCCTTCAAACTAGAAATATTTTTAATATATGCGTTTGAGGAAGATGTTATTTCTTTAAACATTTTTGCTAAAATAGCATGATAGCTATTGTTACTATCATAACTACTGTAAATACAGATTGTATTATCCAAACAATATTAAATACACGCTTATTTACTTTCTTTTTTATTACAAAGTGTAACATAAAAGTTAAAAGTTCAAGAGCAAGCGGTATAATACTTAACATAATTAGAAAATGTAAATTTTCGTTATTAATATTTTCAAACCATGAAGGATGTGAGGTATGCATTTTAGTTAATAAATCAATTGCTATAAACGAAGAGATATATGGAAAAGTAAAGAATCCTACAATTAAACCATATAATATAATCCATATAGATAAATCATCTAAAGGATCTTTTTCTGTCCTACTTTTTATAGCTCTTTTCAAACCTTTTTCTTCTTGCATTAAATCTTTCATTTCACTTTGATTAGCTTGATATTGCTCATAAAAATCAGCATAATTATTCTCATTACTTTGAGTATCAATTTTAGCTTGTTCAATTTCTAAGGCTTGTAATCTTAAATCAATTTCATGACAACGTTGGACAAGTAAATCAATTTTTTCACCCTTTACATCAACCTTTTCCCCGTAAACATCTTGATCTTTATCTAATACATCATACTTTTCATTTTTTTCTTCATCACGATATACTTTTTTGTCTTTTGTATCGGTCTCTTCTTCATCATTACTTTTTTCTGTTTGGCGCTTTATAAGCGATTGTTCAGACGGCTTTTCTTCATCTAAGTCATCTAAACTAATGTAATCTCCAATTTTAGTTTCAGTATCTTTTTGTAATTCTTTTTCTGCCATATATTTTCTCCTAAATTTCAAACTTCTTTTCTTCAAATACGGTTGTTTTCTTGTAATTACTTATATCATACTCTTTAATGTTTTGATATGCAATATCGATTAATTCATCATAATCACATTTTACTTCTTCTGCTAATACATCTGCAATTTGCGGCTTAATAACAGGATGTTTAGGTACAAAAACAGTACAACAATCATCATAGGGTATTATAGAAGTTTCATATGTTCCAATTTTTCTAGCTATTTTTATAACATCAAGCTTATCATATGTTGACAAAGGACGAATAATTGGAATATTAGTTACCTCATTTACAACTTGTATGCTTTCTAGCGTTTGTGATGCTACTTGACCAATGCTATCGCCATTAATAATACAGTTTAACCCACGCTCACTAACCGCTCTAGCAGCAATTTTATACATAGCACGTCTAGTTAAAGTAATCATATATATACCATCTGCCTTGTTATGTATTGTCTCTTGAATTGCAGTAAAAGGTACCACTAACAACTTAATATGTCCACCTAATGTGAAAGTACATAACCTTTCAGTTAAGTCAATTACTTTTTGTAAGGCCATATCAGAAGTATATGGAGGCGAAACATAATGAATTGCGGTTAAGTTAACCCCTTTTCTAAGTGCTAAAAATCCGGCAACTGGAGAATCAATTCCTCCACTTAACATAAGCATTCCACTTCCAGCAATTCCTGCAGGATAGCCTCCCATGCCCATTAATATACGTGTTGCAATATAAGTCGCAGCGTCTCTTAAATCAATATTTAAAATAAAATCTGGATTATGTACATCCACGGTAACATTTTCTAGCTTTGGTAATACCAAACTCGCAACATGTTGAGAAATTTCAATAGAGGTCATTGGAAATCTTTTATCCCCTCTATGACTCTCTACTTTAAATGTTCCAACTCTTTTTTCTGTATTTATTAATTCTATTGCAGCACTCGCAATAGAATCAATATTTTTTTCAACTTTTATGCAAGGACTATATGAATATAATCCTGGAACTGTATCTAGTACATCCTTAACAGCCTCAAAATTTTCTCCATTTAAATATATAAAAAATCTATATGGTTCAGCTTTATATGTAACACTCGTAAATGCCGCACATTTGTGACGAATATCGCGATTAACCTTATCTAAAAAATACTTATAATTACATTTTTTTAAGGTCATTTCCCCATATCTTATTACTATAACATCGTAATTCATTTATTTACTCCTTTTTATAATTCTCTTAATATTTTAATTAAGTCAGCCATTTCCGTTTGTTTCACAAGGTGAGATAAACTAATACGAACACTATCAAAAGCTCTTTGGGTGCTCTTTGTCATAGCATATACTGTCTTCTCTGGCTTTTTTACTTTGGATGAACATGCAGATCCTGTAGATATACATATTTCTGCTGCTTCTAATTTGTGTAATACAGTTTCCCCTTTAACTCCAACAATAGATATATTCATTATATAGTAACTAATACCCTTAATTGGCGTATTAATTTCAATATTTTTATTATCTTTAATACCATTATATAATTCTGTCCATAGGGCTTTAACATATTGACTATGTTGATAAGTTAGAGGATAAAATTTCTTAATAGCCTTAGCTGTTGCAGCAATTAATGCAACATCAAAAGTACCGGGTTTTGCTCCATACTGAACCGAAGACCCGTATAATAATTTACTTAGCTCTATCGTACTCTTCTTACAAAGAACCCCAATACCTTTAGGTCCGTATATTTTATGAGTGGAAAAAGTAAATAAATCGATATCATTAAAATCAAAATCCGGGACTATTTTACACATACCTTGAACAGCATCAACATGTAATTTACATCTTGGATACTTTTTAACAATTTCAATTACTCGTTTAATATTTTGAATAGTTCCAACTATATTATTAACCCACATAATAGATACAAGTAAAGTATCAGTAGTCATTTCCTTTTCAAGTTGGTCAGTAGATATTTGTCCCATTTCATCGACATCTAAATATTTTACTTCAAAATCTTTTTCTAAAGATTGAATGGGATTATATACAGATGGGTGTTCAATTTTAGTTGTAATAATCTTGCCCCCAGTACATTTCTTTGCAATACCCAGTATTGCAAAGTTATTAGCTTCTGTAGCATTAGAGGTGAAAATAAGGTCATGATGTGCCAATTGAAGCGTATCTTCAATAGTCTTTTTAGCTACCTCATACATATAATTACTTTCTCTTCCAAGCTTATGTAAAGACGAAGTATTTCCAAAAAAATTATGTGACACTTGGACATAAGTATCAAGTACTTCTGTATCTACTGGTGTCGTTGCAGCATAATCAAAATATTTCATATTCTCTCTCCTTGATTTATTATATTTTACCATATTTTATGGCATTTTTAAATACTTACTTTAATTTAATATTATATTATGTTATAATCTTAGTAACAAAATGAGGTAAAGAAAACTATGAATAATATAATATTAAAACAAATTCAATCAATTTTAGATACTGATACTAAGTCTACCTACTATAGAGTTACTTGCATGAGTAACATCTCATCCCTACTTTATAATAGTTTAGATGATATAAACTGGTTAGGTTTCTATTTAAAAGATTGTAATAGACTTGTTGCTGGACCTTTTCAAGGTAAAACAGCATCAACTCCAATTGAATTCTCTAAGGGCGTTGTTGGAGCGTGCGCTGAAAAATGCGTTATAATTAACGTTCCAAACACATCAAAATTTGAAGGTCATATCGCTTGTGATATAAGATCTCGCTCAGAAATTGTTTTTCCTATAATTATCAAAAATACATTATATGCCATTCTTGATATCGATAGCCCAAATCTTAATAGATTTAAAGATGAAGATATCGCTATGTTAAAAGAAATTGTAAAGTTAATTGAACAAGCATTTTAAAAACCGGATTACTCCGGTTTTTATTTTTATTATGATAAAGTAGGTTTTTTAACAAATCCTATTCCTAAAGAATAAGGACCTACATGAGAACCTATTGTACTACCAATTTGAGATATTGACACCTTTACTCGGTCAGTAAATGTATTCACATAATCTTGAACCATTATCAAAAATTTATCAGCTTCTTCTTTATCGCTTCCGTAACCTATACAAAAATCATATTCTTGAACTTTTTCTTCTGGATGACGTTTGAAGAAAGATGCAACTTTACTAAGTACTTTCTTAATTGATCTTTTTCTTCCAAGTACTACACCACGAACTGATGCATCACCATCTTTCATATATACAAGTGGCATCAATTGAACTTTTGAAGCTACACTAACCGCAAATTTACCAATTCTTCCACCTTTTTCTAAATACTTTAAAGTTGTTGTTGTAAAGAAAATGCGTCCCGTAATTTTAACTGTTTCAATTTCTTCTAAAATATTAGCAATTTCCATATCATTACTAATCATTTTAGCAACGTTTTTAGCAAGTAAGCCAAAAGATACAGTATTTAATGTTGAATCTATTATATGTATATTAGATTCCGGGAATTCTTCTTTAATCATATCAAGGGCTGCCATTGCGCTACTGTATGATCCACTAAATTTTTGAGTAAGTGTTAAACAAATAATTTCATCATCAATATACTTTTTAAATATATTATAATAATCATTAGTTGGTGGACAACTTGTTTTCGGAAACAATCCATCGTCTTCTATTAACAATTTGTAAAATTCATCATTAGTTATACCGATTTTATCTTGAATATAACTTTCTCCATTATCGATAGTTATCATGAATTGTACTGTTTCAATTCCAAATTTTTGCAATTCCTTTTCAGTTAAATCGCAAGATGAGTCACATATTAATCTTATTTTTTTCATATTTTTACCTTTAATTTCCTTTATTTTTATTATCTAATTTCTTAGACTTATATAGTATAACATATTAATATTAAAATTATGAATAAATATATGATTTATTGCTGTGTTCTTAAAAATACCTTAAAATTTTTTGCCTTGCGGCCTCATTTTATACACATTTT
>Ga0172378_10003967_pt1 | contig 13929 bp, 12 predicted proteins | sample GrowelOW332metaG_FD_119755 | JGI IMG/M metagenome (GOLD analysis project Ga0172378, IMG submission 119755) | Groundwater microbial communities from an aquifer near a municipal landfill in Southern Ontario, Canada - Pumphouse #3_1 metaG | ecosystem: Environmental > Aquatic > Deep subsurface >... | reverse complement strand
TTACGTATAGTTGATTTTCAAACTTATAGAGATTAAACATATCACTTACATATATTGGCCCTTTCTTTATTTCAGCATCAAATGAAAGTGGAGCATTGAAGGCAATGTCTGCGCCTGTTATCTTCAACTCAAGGTTAAGGATTAGGTCTGTAAAGGCACTTGAACCGAAATAGCTGTCACGGGTAGAGATGGTGTTCATAAAAGTACCGATCTTCTTATTTGTAAATATATCCACTTCTTTTACTTGAGATTTGAAATGTGACATATATTTTTCATCAACAGGTTGTCCTGTGATATCTATAATCTTTCCGTTGACTTTGGTGTCAATCTTCTTGCCTCCGTTCACTGTAATAGTTATCTTTGCATCTGCAACTGCCATAGCGTTATTCGCAGGATCTAAGCATACTACTTCTTTGTTTTCAATGTTTTTTATTGTTTCAGAATGCCGGATATGGTCATGGCCAAATAAAACAAGGTCAAAGCCAGGTACTTCTTTTGCTACCTTTTCAGAGGCGTTCTCGGCATAATCGTCAGTTGTGATACCTCCATCCTTTCCACTATGGAAGAGGCCAATCACTATATCTGGGTGCTCGTTTGTTCGCAAAAATTCCATCCATTTGCGCGCACAAGCCACCATTTCATCAAATTGAAGCCCACTCCAAAGGTTTTCTGGAAGCCAATTTGGAATGGCAGGAGTAATCATGCCGATAATGGCAATCTTTATACCATCCCTATTTAATATGGTATAGGGCTGAAAATAAGGTTGTCCGGTCTTATTATTTATTACATTTGCTCCTAATATAGGGCATTTCACTTCTTTTTTCCATTTGTCATAAACGTCATGCCCAGTCTCAATATCATGATTTCCAACGGTTTCTGCATCATAATGCATGTAGTTGATAATGTCTGCAGCTATATTATTGGTCTTCGTGTTGATATAGTTGTAATAGTAACAGGTGGGTTGCCCTTGAAGGATGTCACCATTGTCGAGTAATATCAGATTGCGGCCATATTGCTTCCTAAGAGAGTCAACATAAGTACTCACGCGGGCCATAGAACCTTTCTGTGGCTTGCGATTTATGAAATTGTAAGGAAAAAATGAGCCGTGAACATCAGTTGTTTCGATAATTCTAAGATTTACAGTTTTTAATTGCGCTATAATTTTGACACTATAGGTAAGCATCAATAATAGTGCTAAAAGAAGTTTTTTCATATCTATTTTTTAAATATGATGCAAAAATACAAAATTTCAATGAATTTAGGCATACTTTTTGCTTGATATTTTTAAAAGAATTGGAGGCTTTTAGATTATGGCATTTATTGATTATTATAAAATACTAGGAGTTGATAAGAACATCCCTCAAAAAGATGTCCGGGAGGCTTATCGTAAACGTGCAAAGCTGTTTCATCCTGATTTGCATCCTAATGATTCTAAGGCAAAAGCAAAGTTTCAAGCCTTAAATGAAGCCTATGAGGTGATTGCTGATCCGGAAAAGAGAAAAAAATATGACCAATATGGAGAGCATTGGAGAGAGGCTGATGCCTTTCATGCTACTAGTGGAAGTGGTGGAGATAGGTTTCATTTTGATTCTGAAGGGGGCGGATCACCTTTTGGCGGTTTTGACTTTGATAACTATAGTGGAGGCAGAGGCTTTTCAAGTTTCTTTCAAGATCTCTTTGGCAATGCTGGCGGACGTTCACAAAGAAAATCTACTCGATATAGCACAGGAGAGATGAATGCAAATGTGAATATCGACCTTTATACAGCTTTGCTTGGAGGTGAGATTATTATTCAGTTGAGTAATAGTACAAAGCTGAAGCTTAAGATTAAGCCTGAAACACAGAACGGGACGAAGGTGCGACTACATGGTAAAGGTTACGATAGAGGTGATGGTACGTTTGGAGATTTGATAATTACTTATAATGTGAAATTGCCTACAAATCTGAGTGAGTATCAAAAGCAACTGCTTCGTGAGATGCAATTGGGTTAATCTTGGCATTGTGGAAAGGTGAGTTTAGTTGAGTGTGGCTATTTATAGAGGAATGCATCTTATTCCATTATAACAAGATAAGATTTTTTCTTGCCAATTATGGAAATTCCTACATAATATGCATGAATTTGCACGTTATGCAGGAATTATATTTTTTAAAATAGTTTATTGTCCACTTCGATTACTCTATGATTTTTATCATGTTAAATGCACTGATTTTTCCGTTAGAATCAACGGCTGCATTAATGCGGAATTTATTGTTCGATACGGAGGCATCAGTATGTTCTACTTTTTGTATAGCAGAAAATTGGACCGTATATTCATACTCGCCATCACCTACTTCTTTTTTGTCTATTTTGTAGTCATTGTTCAAATGCCAGTTCATATTTTTTACATCTGATTTGTAAATCTTATGCAAGAATGTAATTACATCACTTTTAGTCGCATCTGTTTTTCCTAAAAAAGAAGACAGGAATGTGGCTACTGTACTTGTAAGCCCGTCTTCATTCTTTGAATTTATACTTTGGAAAAATTGCCGGAAGATGGTGACTATTGCCGACTTCTCCTCTGGTTGAACAGTTTTACTTGCCAAATTTTTTACAGCGTCATTGGCTTCATCAACGTGTTCTCCATTCAAGTGCTCATCTAAATATTGCTGTAAGGCTTCTGATGTATTTGCTTTTGATGCTACAACCCAATCTATGGAATCTATTTTGTGCGCTATCTCGGCTTTGTGCGGAGTGTTTGGATACTTGTCAAGGTAAGCCTGCAGAGCTTCTTTAGATCCACTTACTACAGCATTTGTCCAACCTTGGTTCTCTTGTTGGAATATTGCCAGGTGGGCCTGTATGCTGTCGCGATGAGCCTCATCTGCATTTTTATATTTGTTGAGATAATCCTCTAAAACAGTAGGGTCTTGACTTTGCATCGCATATTCGTATGCATCCTCTTCATTTGCATTTTGCTTGTCTTGGTAGAAATAATAAATTCCGCCACAAACAATCAGCGCTATGATGAAGCTTACTATCCATTTGCCTTTCCCTTTTTTCTTTGGTTTAGTGGTTGGTGTTACTGGCGTATTTGCCTGCAGAGGGACTCTTGGCGGCACAGGTATGCCACCTTCTGGAACTTTCATTTCACCAGTAGAGTGATGACATTTTGGGCATGCGGACATGTTTCTGAAGTAGACTTCACCACATTGTGGGCATCGTATCACATTACCTGCTATTTTAACGCCGCAGGAAGGGCAGATTGGTGCTTGGTCACTTACTTCATGACCGCACTCCGGACATTTAATGATTGCCATGATTCCTATGTTTTATCTATGTCTGAATCTTATTTCTCTCAATTTGTGCTTACCCATAAATCGGCTCTTGTCTACATATCCATTAATGCCATTGATATGGCCTTTGCCGGTATATTGCCACATGGTTATATCGTGATTATCTTTTAAAATTGGCTCCCTTTCGGTATATTGGGCTACCATTATCTTATAATCATTCAGTTTGTTCTGAAGGTTATTGTCGTAGAAGTTGGCTCCAACGTATATGAGGGGTTTCTGCTTGTAGGCCTCTTCTATTAAATTCAAAAAAGTAAAAAGAGAGTCTATGAAAACTTCTTGCGATAGTCCGCTTCTAGTCTCTATGTCTATCATGGGAATCAGATCCTGATCTTCTGGGCGGCATTGAGCCATGAAATTTTCAAGCTGTATCTTTTGTGAAATTTTAGGACGATAAAAATGGTAAGAACCTACTTTTATTCCATAGCGGTGAGCCAATTCTATGTTCTCTTTATATTTGTCATCAACCCTATCCCCACCTTCTGTAGCCTTCAAATAAACATACGCCATCTTTGAATCGTCTCCGATAGACTCCCAAAAAATATTCCCCTGATAGTGGCTTAAATCTATTCCATGAATATGCGAGCAGGTATCTTCGCATTCTACTTGTGCATTCATTGAAAGAATGGAGAATAGGCAGATTATCAGAAATAGGATTCTTTTCATACATGCAAAGATAAACAAAAGATTAGAGATACGTGAATGGTTGGTAGAGTTTTTTACAAATATTATATATTTATTCTTCGATTTCAGATAATGAGCGTGCAAAATTATTGATGAAGTTGCTCATAGTTTCTATCGGTGCATAGTTGATATATTTAATACTTCTACGCAAATTCTTGCGCAGGGCTGCAGAGTTATTTTTTACAAATCCACTTTTGCTTTGACGGAAATTCCAATCTTTAGCAGTGTCTATGGCGGTATGATTGATGGAGCGGAGGGTTAGTTTTCCAGCAGCTGGTTCCAATTTCTGAGCAAAAGGAATCTCACTCTGTTCGAATTTGAAAACTGAGATGAGTATGCTTCCTTGCAACTGTGCAATATGTTGAAGATGGAGTTCTTTCAGCCAATTGTCCAGTTTCACAAAGTCTACTCTGTTTCCTTTTGTCCTCAGATATCTGCCAAGTTCTAAAATTCCATCCAGTGAAATGCCATTATTAAGCATGCATCCAACATTTTTGACAATGATATTTAGCAATTCCACAGTATCCATTGAAGTATCTATTGCATGGGGCTCGTTTTTTCGAATCTTCTTCAATCTCTTGTTGAGGATGCGATTAGAAAGTTGTGAAGAGTCTTCTTCTGTAACAATGGAAGATTCCTGAAGCTCGTTGCTTAACCCTGCCGGTATATTCATTTCTTCATCATACTGATGATTTTTGATGCCTTTAAGAGCAATGGCCGATACATTCTGAGCCTTCACCATTCTGATAAGTAAATTCCATTTGAAGGCAGACATAGGTTCGATGGACTCATATTCATTAAGAGCACCAGAACGAAGGAGACGGAAAAAATTACGTTTTATAATGTCCATTAGTTGTATCTTTTTGGATGTCTTAAAGGAATTGACAATAAGGCTGCTATGCCTATAGCCATCGGATAATAGAGATATGGCACGATTTCCATAGGGTTGAGATGGGCAAGACCAGCAGCCAAGAGCATTGGTATGCCGTAGGGAAGGAGGTTTTGGACAGTGCAAGAGAAAGTGTCAAGTATGTTTACTACTTCGCGATTGTCAGCTCCGAACTTATCCCCAATCTTCTTTACAATTCCTCCGACTGTGACTATGGCCACAGTATTGTTGGCAGTACGGATGTTAACAAAGTTTACGAGGGTTGCAATAGGCAATTCCTCGCCTCGCTTCGTACTTACCAGGGTGGTGAGTTTGTCAATCAGATAGTCGATGCCTCCTTTTTCGTTTATTATTTCGAGCATACCTCCAGCCATCATGAAAGCTACCGTAATTGGCACTTTATAGAAAGCGCCTGCCATGAGACATAGTAGCAGATAGAGGACGATAAATACCATTAATGGCGAAAGTGCCAATATGTCTTTTTTGTTATTCAATTTTTTCTTTTCCTTTCTTTATTACAGGTGCTAATCTAAAAGATAACCTTTTAGGCTGTAAAAGATGATTGTTTAGTCTGCAAAAGACTATCTTTTAGGTAGTAAAAGGTTACCTTTTACTTTGCCCTATATCTGCACCCTCTGATAAAAGTCCATGTTCTCCTTTGAAAGGAGCTCGATGGGCATGTAATTTACAGGGGTTACTTCTTTTTTCAAAACTACTGCTCTGAAAAGGGCTTCTATGCAAGAATAACCTTGCATATAGGCATGTTGCGCAATTAGGAAAGAGATGCTTCCTTCTCGAAGACATTTCGCATTCTTGTGCACCATGTCATATCCCATGATTTGAACATTCCTTCGATTCGTTTTAAGCAGGAATCCTCCCACTATATGGGCCTTTGAATTGAAAGTTATGCAGTGATGGATGTCGGGATGCTTAGTAAAGAAATCTTCCAAGATGCTGTCATATTCCTCCTTTGTGCCTTTTATAGGCATGTCGAGTTCAGTAATGTTGATATTCTGAAAGTTGTCATGCATGTAATGGCGGAAGCCAACTTCGCGGTTGTCCTGTTGCTTGCTTAGGAGTTTTCCTTCTTTGGTTTGCTTCATTAGCATGATTTCCGTTTCTTTACCGGCTATCAGCATGAGCATCTTGGCGGCATAGTATCCGCTTGAAAATGAATCCTGACCATAGAAAGCCAATGGTTTCAAATCTGGCATATAGGAGTCAAGAAGTACAAAAGGAATCTTTTTCTCGTGCAGACTTTCGGTGAAATTGCGAGTTGTATCAGGCTCTGTAGGCACCACAATTACGCCATCAGGATTAGATTTCAGACAATTTGTATACTGCTCGACGAAAGACTTGTTTTGGAATCTGGCATAATATATTATTTGAACATCTACGTGAAAGTCGCGTCTGGATTCACATGCTTTGCGAGCACCTTCTTCTATCTCCTCCCAATAAGCTTCAGAGTCATGTTGTGGAATCAGGAGGTAAAAAGTATAAGACTTATTGTATGCCAAGGCACTGGCATACATATTTGGCTGATAGTTCATTTCCTTAAGTGCCTTTTCGATTTTTTCTCGTGCCGCTTTTGATACATTCGGCCGCTTGTGAAGAACTCTGTCTACAGTTCCGACAGAGACTCCAGCTCTTTCAGCGATGTCCTTTATCCTTATCTTCTCTATCATCTTGGCTTTAATTTAACAGTGCAAAAGTAATAATTATTTTGCAATTGTGTGAAAGCACAGCCAAATAATTTGCGAAAAAAATAATATTTTCCTCGTTTTATTTTCTGTTTAGCTAAATAATGATTATTTTTGCTTGGCAAACAAAGAATTGATCTATTATAAAACGATTAAAATTAAAAATTAAAAATGGCGAGAATTATTACATTTGGTGAAATTATGCTCCGTCTCTCTTCTCCTGAACGAAAGAGATTCTTGCAGAGTGATTACTTCGATGTCGTTTATGGTGGCGGCGAAGCTAATGTTGCAGTGAGCCTGGCTAACTATGGGCATGATGCATATTTTGTGACAAAATTACCAAATCATGAAATTGGTCAATGTGCTTTGAATGCACTGCGCAGATATGGTGTACACACTGATTTCATAAGCCGTGGGGGCAACCGGTTGGGTATTTATTATTTGGAAAGTGGCTCTGCTATGCGCCCTTCTAAAGTGATTTATGACCGCTCCGGAAGTTCTATAGCAGAAGCTACTGCAGAAGATTTCGATTTTGACAAGATCATGGAAGGTGCAGACTGGTTTCATTGGAGCGGAATATCTCCAGCCATCAGTGATAAGGCGGCAGAACTCACCAAACTTGCATGTGAGGCAGCTAAACGGCATAATGTGACGGTGAGTTGCGATCTCAATTTTCGCAAAAAGCTCTGGACAACAGAAAAGGCACAATCGATAATGAAGCCTCTTATGAAATATGTGGATGTTTGTATTGGTAATGAGGAGGATGCAAAATTGTGTCTTGGGTTTTCTCCGAAAGCTGATGTGAATACCGGGAATACAGATGCGGAAGGCTATTATGATATTTTCAGAGGAATGGCACAAGAGTTTGGTTTCAAATATGTGGTGAGTACCCTTCGTGAAAGTCTTTCGGCTTCACATAATGGATGGAAGGCTCTTATATATAATGGTAAGGAGTTTTATCAAAGCAAGCATTATGACCTTCTCCCTATAGTAGATAGAGTGGGGGGCGGAGACTCTTTTTCTGGAGGTTTAATACATGGCCTGCTTACCTATAAAGAGCAGTCTGAGGCCTTGGAGTTTGCTGTTGCAGCTTCTGCATTAAAGCATACGATTCCTGGTGATTTTAATATGGTGAGTAAGGAAGAAGTTGAAAATTTGGCTGGTGGTGATGCCTCTGGCCGTGTACAAAGATAAAATTTAACTATGGCAAGATTTAATAAAGTACAAGTAATTGAGGCAATGCATGATACGGGTATGGTACCTGTATTCTTCAATAATGACTTGGATATTTGTAAAAACGTAGTGAAGGCCTGTTATGAAGGAGGCGTGAGAGTATTTGAATTTACTAATCGCGGCGACTTTGCTCATGAGGTTTTCGGAGAATTGAACAAATGGGCAGCCAAAGTATGTCCTAAAATGATTTTGGGAGCAGGTACGGTGATAGATGCACCTACAGCATCTCTCTATATGCAGTTAGGCGCCAACTTTATAGTAGGCCCTAATTTTGTGCCGGAGGTAGCTATGGCTTGTAATCGCAGATTGGTTCCTTACAGTCCTGGCTGTGGCTCTGTAACTGAAATCAGCAATGCGCAAGCCGCCGGGTGTGATGTTACGAAAGTTTTTCCTGCAGGCAATGTTGGCGGTCCGTCTTTTGTTAAAAACGTGCTTGCGCCACTTCGTTGGAGCAATATCATGGTTACAGGTGCAGTAAGTCCTGAGGAAGAGAATCTTTCGGCGTGGATTAAAAGTGGTGTTCTCTGTGTAGGCATGGGTAGTAAACTGTTTCCAAAGGAGGAAATAGCTTCTGGCAATTGGAAAGCAATCACAGATAAATGTATTGAAGCTTTAGGATATATTGCGAAAGCAAGGTAATAAATATGGATACTTAAATGGCTTCATGGCAGTGATATGCCTATGGAGCCTTTTGTTTTTTTCAAGTTGTTCTTCTACTGATAAAAAAAGAATAGACAATTTGAACAGTATCTCTTATGCTTGGCATTATCGTAATTTGGATTCCACAAAAGTATATGCAGAGGAGGCTCTTAGACTTTCTGACGGTTATGATGAAGGTAGAGCAGAAGCTCTAAACAATCTTGCTTTTGTAAGTATGGCTCACATGGATTATGCAAAAGTGACTCATCTTATCAGTAATTTGGACAAGGTTACTGACAATCAAGTGGAGTTGCTTATTGCAGACATTCAGTTGATGCGGCTTTGCCAGCGTCAATCCCATAATAAGGAATTCTATGATTACAGGGAGAGAGCCTTGCACAGATTACGCCAAATAGACGAGGAAAGCGGCGTCCTTTCTGATCATCAAAAACAAAGGATGATTTATGCTCATTCGGAATTTCAGATCATTACTTCCACCTATTTTTATTATGTAGGGCTGCCCCGTCAATCTGTAGCAGCCCTTGATGCCATCGATCCTAATGGAGAAATCCTGCGGGATACGGCCCAAGTGCTCAACTATTATTATAATGTGGGTGCAGGTGGCATTATAACCAATGGAACACCTGAAGAGATAAATCAGACGGAATTTGATTATCTGATGCGTTGTTATCTTTATTCTCGGCAGGCTGGATATTCTTTCTTTGAAGCTCAGTCACTTCAAGGGCTTAGTGAGCATTTGAATAATTTGCATTTCAGAGATAAACTTATAGCAAACAATCTCCCTTCAATGAAGTTTATCAATATTGATAATATGCCGGATTCTTTGATAGCAGGTAATTTAGTTTTAAGGGCATCCAATATCTTTAAAAAATATGGAGATGTATATCAAATAGCAGGATCATACCGTACTTTAGCCGAATGTTATTGGACATTGAAGGATTATCATTCCGCCCTTGCGTGCCTTCAGGATGCACTGTATAAAGATAGCGTGATTGAACGGGCACCGGACTTGGTAGCTTCTATCCGTGAACAACTATCTTTGGCCTATTCGGCCATTGATGATAAGTCTAACAGTGATTATAATCGAAATATCTATTTGGATAAACAGGAGCAGACAAGGCAAGACCGTCAACTTGAAGCAAGAGCTGATCAATTGAATAAGTCATCTTATCAATTGAATATAATGATTGTTGCTGTCATCGTAATGATATTATTAGTTTTATTCCTTCTTGGAGTTTTCGGATGGATGCGCAAGCGGAATGATAGTAAGTATTCATTGGATTCCCTCTTAAAGCCATTGGAAAAATGGAAAGTGAAGAATGATTTGGCTCTTGCAGAGGATGAAGAAAGAAAAGAAGAAATATATGAACAAACCCAGCTCGCTCAATTGCATGTGCTCCAAAATAAAAAACGTAATCTCGAGCAAAGAGCTAAAATTTCACTTGTAAATAGCATAACACCTTTTATTGATCGAATCATTCATGATGTAAGGTTATTGAAAGAGGAAAAGGAGTCGGAAGCTCTCAAGAAAGAGAGGTTTAGCTATATAGCAGAACTTACGGATAAGATCAACGAATACAATACTGTTCTCACAAATTGGATCCAACTCCGTCAGGGGGAATTATGCCTGCATATTGAAAGCTTTCCCGTAAATGATCTTTTTGAGATTGTCAAGAAAGGAAAGATGGGCTTTCAATTAAAAGGCGTTAATTTAGAAATAGAGGAAACTCCAACTATTGTCAAAGCCGACAAAGCTCTTACGCTTTTCATGATAAACACACTTGCTGATAATGCCAGAAAGTTTACTTCTAATGGCGGGAAAGTCGTGGTTTATGCGAAAGAGGAGCAAGATTATGTCGAGATAAATGTTTCTGATACAGGCATCGGTATGACAGAAGAACAGTTGGATCATTTGTTCGACCATAAGCCAATAGTGGATGAACATGGAGAGCTGAAGGATGAAAAAAGCCATGGATTTGGGTTGATGAACTGTAAGGGAATTATCGATAAATATAAAAAGATCAGTCAGATATTCTCCATTTGTTCAATAGGGGCAGAAAGTAAAACTAAGGGAAGTCGGTTTTGGTTTCGTCTTCCAAAGGGAGTTTCCCGTCTATTGCTTATGTTTTTTTTAATGTTTGCAGGTATAGTAAACGCTCAAGAACCAGTTGAGAAAAGTGTTCAGTTTGCAGATTCTGCTTATTTTAGCAATATTGCAGGCACTTATCAGAAGACTTTGCAATATGCTGATAGTTGTATAAAATACATGAATCTGTGTTACAGGCAACTGCGGCCGTCAGGGAAGACTTTCATGAAATTATATGACCCAAAATCATTTGTGCCAGCAGAATTACAATGGTTTCGTGACAGTTTGCATATAGAGAATAAGGTTATTCTTGATTTCAGAAATGAGACGGCTGTAGCAGCTTTAGCATTGCATAAATGGGATTTGTATAATTACAATAATAAAGTGTACACACAGCTTTTTAGAGAGACAAGTTCCGATAATAATTTAGGTAATTATGTCTATGTGATGCAGAAGTCTGAAACAAATAAGAATATAGCGATCATATTACTTGTCTTGCTTTTAATTTTTATAGTTCCTGCTTATTATATGCTTTATTATCGGCATCGCCTTAATTATCGTTTCAATATTGAGCGTATTAACAGCATCAACGAAGTGCTTCTAAGTGATATAAATCCAGAAAAAAAATATCATAGGATTGAACATATATGGAACGATAAAAAAATGATTATTAGTTCCAATTTTGCACCTTTAGATTCCTTAGTCAATCAAATCAAGTGTGCATTGAAGCAAAGTATGGATGCCTGCAAACAACAACAGGTTGACATTGAAATGGCTGATGATGAACTCCGGCGCAGCCGATTTGAGAATGCAAAGCTACATATCAGTAATAATGTACTGGACAATTGTCTCTCTACCCTAAAACATGAAACAATGTATTATCCATCACGTATTCGTCAGCTCATTGACAATCCTCCTTGTAATTTGGCGGCATTGGCAGAAGTGGTAGATTATTACAAGGCGCTTTACAGCATTCTCAGTTCACAAGCAATGCGGCAGGTTGACGATATGGTGAGAGTAGACAATGATATGATAAAGTATCTTTTCGAGATACTTCAGAAGCAGAATGGAAAAGAAAAATTGCTGTGGGATGTTCAAAAACGTGATGATAAATATGTCATTATAAGCATCCCAATGCATAACAATGAACTTTCGGAACTGCAATGTCAGCAACTTTTTTCGCCTGTTACAATAAATGTTCAATATTTGTTGTGTCGTCAGATTGTGAGAGAGGTAGGTGAAGCTACCAATGCAAGAGCATGTGGAATCTCTGCATTGAAAGCTGAAAATGGAATAATCATTAATATAATATTACCAAAAGATATATGGAAAAATTCAAAGTTATAATTGTTGAAGATGTACCATTGGAGCTAAAAGGCACAGAGGGTATATTCCGCAATGAAATACCTGAAGCCGAAATTATCGGCACAGCGGATAGTGAACGCTCTTATTTCAGATTGATCAAACAGCAGATGCCTGATCTTGTTTTACTTGATTTGGGATTAGGAGGCTCGACGACAGTAGGTGTGGAGATATGCCGATACACCAAGGAAAGCTATCCAAAGGTGAAAGTTCTCATCTTTACAGGAGAAATATTGAACGAGAAACTTTGGGTGGATGTGCTTGATGCTGGTTGCGAGGGAATCATCTTGAAAAGTGGAGAACTGCTGACGAGGGGTGATGTGTCCAGCTGCATGGCAGGAAAGAAGCTTGTGTTCAACCAACCTATTCTTGAGAAAATCGTTGCGCGTTTCAAGCAAAGTGTTAACAATCAGTTGATGAGACAGGAGGCCTTAATCAATTATGAGATTGATGAGTATGATGAAAGATTTCTTCGTCACCTTGCCCTTGGATATACGAAGGAGCAGATAACCAGTCTTCGTGGAATGCCTTTTGGCGTAAAAAGTCTTGAAAAACGGCAGAATGAACTTGTCCAGAAGCTTTTTCCTAATGGAAATAGTGGAATGGGAGTCAATGCTACACGGCTTGTGGTCAGGGCTCTTGAATTAAGAATCATAGATATTGATAATTTGCAGCCGGATGAAGAATAACCTTCCTTATTTGGCTCTGGTGCTCGGCATTGCCATGGTGATACTTGCATTGCTGTCATGGATTATTACTGCAGTAATGCCGGATATAGCCATGCGCTCGCTTTTGGGTGCAGAAGGTATAAGGTGGTTCTTTGGTCATTTCGTAGAAAATATGGCAAATCCTTTGCTTGTATGGCTTGTATTGGGTACGGTTGCTTATGGCGCAAACATGAATAGCGGCTTTTTGGTGAAATTAAGGGATATTAGAGGCCCGAAGAGTTACCGTGAGCGGGTAGCTTTGAGGATTGTTGCTGTTGAGGTCGGAATTTTTATCTTGATTCTTGCACTTCTGACTCTTGTCCCTCAAGCCATACTATTGAGTGTTACAGGAAGTCTTTTTCCAAGCAGTTTTAGCAAAAGTCTCGTTCCTGCCATTTGTTTTATTCTTACCGTTGGTGGAGCTACCTACGGCATTGTAAGTGGCCGATATCATTCCGTGAAAGATGTTTTTCGCAGTTTAACATCTGGATTTCATGAGTGTAGTTCACTATTTCTATTCTATATTTTGGCAGCAGAATTGTATTTTTCCATACGTTTTGTGTTTCAGATTTGATAAATTTCTTTCTAATTTTTCGTTTATTCGTAAAGATTTACTAACTTTGCATCAGAATATAAAAACATATAAATATGACAGCATTCATTGGTTTTTGCAGTTTAGTAGTGATAGCCCTTATAGGATGGGGTATTGCAGAATTTAAATATAAAGATCTTGGCTATAAAGTCAATGAAGAAGAAGCTGCAGGTGTGGAGAAGGAAGAGGCTCATCATGTAGTTCCTGATCATGAGCTTGGCATAAAAGATGTTATCAAGACGATAAGCGCCAAAGGCTATAAGGCTGTTTGATTTCAGTTTGTTCCCAAATAGTTTTTTTTCTGTTGAAAATATTATCCCCATGTTTTTTTAAACGATGGGAACATTTTGTCCGGATGATATGGACAAACTGTCCCGACGGCATGGACAAACTGTCCGGATGATATGGACAAAAATAGGGAATGGATTTTTGGAATATACTAAGCCTCCATCTCACTCAGTTCAAGCCATCTCATGCTCTTTTCGTCAAGTTCTTCTTTGAGTTCGGGAATGCGTTTGCTTTTTTCAGTAAGTGCTTCCACGGTCAGGTCTCCACTGCATAACTCTTGCTCCAATCGCTTTTGTTCTTCCTCTAATGCCGCAATATCTTTCCCTAATTGCTCATATTCATATTTCTCCTTGAAACTCATGCGTCTTCGGCTATCATGGTGATAGTCTTTCTTTTGT
>Ga0172378_10003966_pt1 | contig 13929 bp, 10 predicted proteins | sample GrowelOW332metaG_FD_119755 | JGI IMG/M metagenome (GOLD analysis project Ga0172378, IMG submission 119755) | Groundwater microbial communities from an aquifer near a municipal landfill in Southern Ontario, Canada - Pumphouse #3_1 metaG | ecosystem: Environmental > Aquatic > Deep subsurface >... | reverse complement strand
GTTATAATAAGTAGCAGGCGCTTCCGCAAAAAGCGTAAACGCAAGAAAAAGTGCCGCAAAAGTCACATTTAGTTTTTTCATAATAATTCGTTAATATGGAGCCTACAAAGTTAGGACTTTATTTTGTAACTACCAACTTAACTACCTGATTCTTGCCGTCTGCCTCAATTTGCAATAAATACAAACCGCCATTTAATTGACTAATCGACAATAAATCACCTGATTTAGAAACACCAGTTTCTAAAAGCTGTCCTGAGATATCGAAAATTTTATAACCAAAATTATCTGAACCTTCTGCCGATATGGCAATAGCATCCTTCGCTGGATTTGGATAAACTTGTAAGTTAGCAAATGTTACGTGTTCAACAGCCGTTGAAGTGCCATACCATACCTCACCTTTTTTGTTACCCCAAATATATTCAGCCAATGCTGGATTGTCGATAAATGGATTACGATTATTTTGTTTATAATTCCCTTTATTATAAGTAGTATTACCATAAATCACTTCGTTTCTTAAGATCTCTTTAGCAGAAACTGGATCTTGACGATGCCATTTGAGTAATAAATCACGTCCATAAGTAGTAAGTCCATTATAGGTAGAGCCAAACATGCCACCAGCCCAACTTGAACATTTGTCGGCATAACGCGTAGCCATGTAAAAATAGGTACGTGCCATATCGCCTTTATACTCATCATCTGGTTCATAAACAGTACCCGAAAAACCCGTAAAAGTAGAAGTTCCTCTTTTACCAAGTGCTTCTGTCATTTTATTAGTTGTACACTTTGTTCCTGTAGATGTTTCGCCAAATGCGTCATTTCCACGATAGGAATTCACATAACACGACGTAGGATATAAGTGAAAGGCATCGCTATACATAGGTGAAGCTTCGCCAAACCAACTTTTTGGAACCGAATGTTCGCGATTGAAACCACCGCCACATGAACCAGAACTGCAAAAGCTTGTTGAATAGTCATATCCGCAGGTCGAATAGATATCAATCATTTTTGAGCCTGCCGCATTTTCTGTATCTGAATATTCGTACAAATAACGTAATGCATCGTAAGAGATAATTGTGTGATTATCGATGATATCTTGTAAGGTCACACGTAAATCATCATCTTGCTTACCTTCGGCAGCATCATAATATCCAACTGGAGCTTGAGCAAATGCCATTAACGAGCAAAGGACGAGAAGGCAAATTAAATTAATTTTTTTCATCTATTATTTAGTATGTATATTAACGAACCACTTTAGAACTTTGAACAGCACCATTAATTGCTACTTTAAACACATAAACGCCTTGTGGTAACACAAACGTTTCTTCAGTAGCGCAATCCATGCGTTGAGTACACAAACGACCTGTTGTATCAAACACCGTTACGGTGCTACCTGGTTGTAAATTGAGTACTTGAATAGCTTCAGGAGTTGCATAATAAACCAACGCATTAGCATCCGTATAATGCATATCAGTAGACGTATTATCTTCTAATGTTAACACAGGAATTTCTTCGGAAACAGGAATTTCTGTTGGAGTTACTGTATAATAATACTGAGTTGCAGGTTCTAATCCTACCACCAAGTACGTTTGCACATTACCAACCGATTTTGGATAACCTGTTAGTGAGGTCTTTTCAATAGTTTCACCCCCTGCAGACACTTTTACATTATTCACATTGATACGCTTGCTACTTGCCAATGATTCGATGACAACACTCACTGACGTATTTGCAGGATTAGCATCAAAAGACAGTGTATAATCGTCTAATGAAGACGTCAAATCAAATGTTTGAGAAATGGAACCCACCGTAACTTTCATTTGTGTGCCAGCATCTGAATTATAATAGTATGCATTAACAACAACAGAGCCCCCTGCGGACAAATCAAGTCCTGAATAGGTCAACGAGCCCACCTTGGAGCTAGATCCTAAACGCACACATGCATCTACATCAAAATAAACTCCACCACTAGTAGTCGCTGTAGTTGATTTATTACACACGTCTTCTAAAACTGATATTAATTGTGCGCCTGTCACTTGTTGAGTAAATACATTCAATACATAATTAGAAACGCCAGCATTCGTCCAGTTAGCATTGAACGAATTTTTCGTAAGATTGGTTGCTTCTAATGCTTGAAACGTACAAGTTCCAGTTAACGGTACATTCACAGTGGTAAAATCACTACTTGTAACTACTAACGTAGCTGTGTGACTGCCAACAGTTGTTGGTAGATACGATACCGTGATATTTTTTCCTGCATTAGCATCCGTAGCCGAAACCGTAGATGATGACAATGTAAACAACGCCGCATTGGTACCAGTAATAGACAAACCCACTATTGACGATAAATTAGTTCCTTTGACCAAAACCGTTTGATCTTCTTTAAACATCACATAATCAGAGCTAAAAGCTAATCCACTAGTCGTTGGCGACACCAATGAAGCTGCACATTCACCAGTCAAGGTAACCGTTGTAGCTTGTGCCAATTCCGAACTCGCAATCGTAAGCGTTGCTGTATGATTTCCTAACGCCGTTGGTTTGTAAGATACAGTAACCGTAGAACCTGCCAACGCATTAGCACTTGTAAGAGTAGTTGGTAAAACCGTAAACAAAGCCGCATTAGCACCTGAAATAGTTAATGACAAATTTTGAGTCAACAACACGCCTTGAACAGTCATTTGTTTCGTTACAGTTTCATTTTTATTAGCAGAACCAACCATAACAGACGATCCACTTTTAGGAGCTATCACTGTAGGCACTGTTAATGCACAAGTACAACCTGACAAATCAGTAGTGGTAGAATATGTATCCGAATAAGTCGACAAAATTTGACTAAAGTCAACGTTCGTTCCTTTTTTATTACCCCAAATATATTCAGCTAAACAAGGATAATCAATAAATGGATTACGATTGCCTTGTTTGTAACCTGTCGTATTGTTTATACCATAAATAGCATCATTACGTACACGTTCTTTTTCAGATACAGGATCTTGACGATGCCATTTTAAAAATAAATCAACAGAATAAGCTGTAAGACCACTGTTTGCTGTGCTAAAATGATTACCCCAGCTCTCACATTGATTGGCATAACGCGTCGCCATATAAAAATAAGTACGTGCAAAATCGCCTTTGTATTCATCTACAGGTTCAAATACAGTCCCAGAAAAACCAGAGAATGTACTAGTTCCTAAACGACCAAGTGCATCTGCTGTTAACGTTTTTCCTCCAGTACATTCACCAAATGGATAATTACTACGTTGCCCGTTTACTTTACCATCGGTAGGATAAACGTGAAAAGCATCACTAACCATCGGCGATTTACTACTAAACCAACTTTGTGGTACAGAATGTTCTTTATTATAACAATCACAAACCGTTTGATAATTACCACATTTTTTTTGATTATGCTGCCACGCACAGGTAGAATACATATCCCAAATGCTACCATCCGCATGTGAATCGGTAGCAATATAAAGCATGTTTAGATTATCGTAACTAACTACTGTGTGCCCATCAATAATATCCTGTAATGCCAAACGTAAGGCATCACTCGATTTTGCATTAGCGCCCGTATAATAATCAGCAGGAGGAGCTGCATGAAGCATGGTGCCAATAAGAATGGCAATCCATAACAAATTTATTTTTTTCATAAATATCTTTATCAGATTCTAATTTTTAATAAGCAACTTTAAAACTACGAGTTGACTTTCCAACGGTCACTTGTAACACATAAATACCTTTCGATAGATGAAATTGTGTTTCATTACTACAATCAACTTGTTTGGTAATTAATCGACCAGAACAATCAAAAATAGAAACTGAACTCTCTGGTGCTAAATTTGAAACATATACCACACCATTTTGAGCATAATAAGATATATCTTCAATAGAAGAATAATTAATAGCACTCGGATCATCGCTAGTTGAAATATTTACAGCACCAGTAGCTGAATTAATGGTCAAACGACCCAGAGTAGCATCATATTGATAAGATCCGCCCGTTACAGTAACTGCTGCAGGGTGTGTGCCATTACTATACGTTAAGTACGTAACAAAACCTCCTGGTGTCGTATATTGATAGTTAGGTACAACTGAAGCTGTAGTACTTTTAGTAACGGTGTAATCGGTTACATTAGTCACATCTTTTAGCATATTGATAGCCAATTCTGGATAATCAATAAATGGATTACGATTGCCTTGATACACTTCGCCACCATCGTTACGAGTCATTTCTGTCAATGATGGAGGATCTTGCATGTGCCATTTCAAAAGAATAGTCAATGATTCAAACACCGAATTTGAATTAGAACCTATTTGCGTCAATAAATCGGTTTTACACAAAGGTTTGTATAATGTATTATAATAAGTGCTATTTTTACCATAAGTAATGTAATCATACAAAATTACACGGGCACAGTCGCCACGATAACTTCCATTAGAAATAGTGGTGTAATAGGTATTATCAATTGAAATTTCATTAGGATCATAATAACTACTTCCTTCACCATAAGCGGTATTGCCACGGTCAGAATTTACGGATGTACTAGCGGGACGAACCGATTGCATATCGTATCCAATAGGAATAGTTGTGCCATTTGTCGTTTCAGAACCTTCAAATTTAGATTGTGGCCAAGTATGCTCACGATTCCAAGAACTACCAGAATCCCATGTAGCATCCATGGAAGCACCATTATAATAAGAAATAAAATTAGCAGCATTATTCAAGTCTTTATCAACATAGACATACTGACTACGTAAGTTACCATAACTATAACGTGATTCTGCAATTTTGTTGGTATTACCCATTAATTCATTAAGCGAACCAAATAAAGTAGTACCCGTTTTAGCCATCAACTCGGTATAAGTATAGCCTGTTTTATAGTATGCCGCTTGCTTAGTAACATAAGTGGTATAAGCAGCTTTTCCTGCATCCGAAGCTACGTGCGATTGCATATCAATAGCGGCAGTGACCTGTGTTGATATTAAAATAAGAGAAAAAATGGCTAATTTAAAAGCCAAACATGTGTTTTTCATGTGTGTTTAAGTATTAAAAGGTTAAAGTTTTGATGGTATAAGAATTTCCATTATTTAGAATTTGAATCATGTAAACACCTTTGCTAGGAACTTCGAAAAGCTCTTCGGTACCGCAATTGATACATTGACCACACAAACGACCCATGACATCAAAAACACGAATTTGAGCATTTTCCGGAAGATTTAAAAGACGAATTTGATTATCTGTATTAAAACATATAACCCCAAGATCATGAGTTAAATCAACGTTACCACTAGTGGCTCCATAAGTAACTTCTATTTCTTCAGACTGATTAACTGCTGTTGGTGTAACGGTATAATAATAAGGTTTTTCAGAAGACATCGGTACAGCCACATTATGCGAAGTAACAGCTCCAAATTTTTGAGGATAACCTACAAGCGATTGTTTAATAATTACTTGACCTCCGGTTGTAATAAGTAGGCCAGCGACATTAATACGCTCACCAGCGACGGCTTGAGACACCTCAATAACATCAGTAGCCAAAGCTGTCACCGAAAAGATATAATCAGTAAATACACTTGACAATATAATATTATTAAATTCAGTGGCTCCAACTTTTACGTTCAATCTAGAGACGTCGCTACCATAAACTTTAGCATTTATGGTCAATGTCGCCCCTGCCGACAAATCCAAACCTGTGATTTTTAAAATCCCATCGCCACTACCTGTGCCTAAACGAAATGAACCATTATCATCATAGGTATTACCCGAAGATGAAAGATGTGAATTAGCTGAAATTTTAGATGAAGACAAAGCTGTTTCAAATAAAACGGTATCTAATTTTGTACCGACAACATCTTTCGTATAAACGTCCAAATCATAATTGGCAGCACCTGCATTGGTCCAATTAGCAGTAAATCCAGAAGGTGTTACATTGGTAGCATCCAAAGCTTCAAATGAACATTCGGCAGTAATAGGAACAATCACTGATGCAAAATCGTTACTTGATACAGTAAGTGTCGCCGTATGTACATTCACAGACTCAGGTTTATAATTAAGCGTAATTTGTTGACCAGCATTTACTTCAGTCGCAGTAAAAGAAGCCTTTGATAAAGTAAATTTAGCTGCATCAGTTCCAGAAAGAGCCAAAGTTACATTGCTAGCCAAATTAGTTCCTTTTACAATCAGTACTTGTTGTTGTGTAAGAGTTGCATCGCTACCTGAAAATGTGATACCTTGAGCGGTTGGCGATGTCAGTGTTGCCAAGCATGATCCAGTTAAATTAACAACGGTATTCGTCGTAATTTCAGGAGTCGAAATAGTCAAGATTGCACTGTGTTGACCCAAAGCAGTTGGTTTATATGAAACCGTGATATCAATACTATTTAAAGCCTGTTCTGCCGTAAGAGAAACGGTAGAAACGTTAAACAACGAAGCATTAGTACCGCTAATAGCCAATGATAAATTTTGAGTAAGTAATACGCCTTGTACATTGATTTTAGCAGTCAATGTTTCGTTGAGATTGGCAGCACCTACATTTACCGTAGAATTTTTGCGTGGAGCGGTAATCGTTGGGTCTGTAATTTCGCAGCTACAACCCGATTTATCGTCATTACCAAGATAATTAGAATTACCACTTGACATCAAACGTGCAAAATCAACCACTTCACCTTGTTTATTTCCCCAAATATATTCGGCTAAACAAGGATAATCAATAAATGGATTGCGGTTCTTTTGAAAGTTATTTACAGCATTTGCACGATTAATTTCTTTTTGAGAAACAGGATCTTGACGGTGCCATTTCAATAATATATCAATTTCCCAATCCAAAAACTCAAGATAAGCATCTTTATCAGTGGCATTACGCATAGCATAATAAGAGCCTACATCAGTATTATCTTTACGCCACGTAAGTTCATCACCATAACACGTAGCCATATAAAAATAAGCTCGCGCAAAATCGCCTTTATATTCATCTTTTGGTTCAAAAACCCAAAATGTCTGATCATTATAAGTAGCTTTACCGACACGCAATGAACCTGTATTGCTTTTAAAATCCTGCGTTGGCACACCCAATGGATAATTACTACGACTTGAATTTGCTGTAGAATTTGATGGATTTAAATGATAACAATCTTTATAGGCATCATTTGTAGTACCACCCCACCACGATTTTGCAAAACTATGCTCAATATTACAACCGCTAACCACTGAGCCTGGCGAAGAAAAAGAATTCCAATCATCTGAATACATATCCATACATAATCCAGTAACCGTATCACGGTCTGAATAATAAAAACAATACCAACTAGAATTACTGCCAGAGCCATAACTCAACACCGTATGTTTACGAATGACTTGACTAAGTGTAGATTTCAAAATAGAGTCCGATTTCCCATTCGCAACCGCATAATACATATCAGGCATATCGGCTGCCGAAACGAGCAGAACGAAGAATAAAAAGAGAGCTGTTAAATTTAATTTTTTCATGATTAGGTTAAGGTGTTTAGACAATCAAAAGAGCACCCTTGATAGCCAAGTAGCGCTCTTTTTATATAATTATGGGGCAAAGATAACGGTTTATTTACTGCAATACAATGATTTTAACGTTTAATGTGTATAATTTACATCGATTATACGGTCCGTTTCGTCGATTAATCGATATTTAAAACTTTGTATGCCATCACTTTGGGCAACAACAACCTGCCCACCAACTACTTTCTTACTCCCTTGTGTATCCGTAAACCATGTACCATGCAACTGCCCATTATCATTGGAAGCAGTCACAAGGGAATACGTTGTTGTTCCTGAAAATTGATACGTTCCACTCGGCAATTGACCTGTGATACTTAAAGGCGCATAAAATTCTATTTGTAAAACGGTATCAGTAGCATGAGTAACTGTTTGGCGAAACACATTCAAACCTACATTATAAATATCACCTAACGACTCCATGTGTGCCGACACAGGATCTAATATGATGGTTTCTGGTGGATTTGTTTCAGTCTTATCAATCACAGGAATTACGCCAGCAAAATTAATAACAATATCTTCATCCTTTTCTCCCAATAAATGAGCCTCCAGTTTATACGTATTTCCTGTCATTGTAATCCAAAACGAACCAGATTTTACAAAAATAACACTCAATCCTTCACTCGTTCGTTGGCCCACAAAAGTGCCAATAGCATATTGTGTACCGGATTCTTCATAAATTTGACCCGGCATAAATGTGTACTCACTACGAACGTCCGATATATTATAAGTTCCCGACGTAATCGCTAAATCCGTCAGTGGAAGTTGTACATCAAAATTAATAAAAAGACCTTCTCCTGCCAGTGAACCGTCCTGATCCATCGACACACCATTACCTAACAATCTTAACACAAAATTATGGCTGCCTACATCGTATGCGTCTCCATAATATAAAGCCCCAGCGCGATTGAACGAAAAACTATATTCCAAAGGATTCACAACCACTTCGCAGGTGGCCTTATGATTACCAGCCGAAGCCGTAATAATACACGTTCCTGAATAAACAGCCTTAACAACTCCAGACGAACTCACAACAGCAACCGAGGGATCAGAAGATTTCCATGTAGTGGAATTAGCATAAGCCGAAGATAAGGGTTGAATAATACATTCAAGTTGATACGTATCTCCAGCATCCATAGTAAAAGACGAACGATCAAGACTAACCGAACTCACAGGATACTCGTCGCACGCAGACAACAAAAGTACAACCGCTAATAAAAAGAAATTAAATAACTTTTTCATTATTCTTTACAATACGATTTTTACGTAACATACTTGCAGGATAACTTGCTAATAAAAAGCCTAGTATGACAACCGTGAAAAACACTAAAAATACATCGCCCCATTGAAGGACTACGGGATAATTTTCGACAACAAACCCTTCGCCCATTTTTATAATACCTAAGTATTGTTGTAGTAAACATAATACAATGCCAACTACTAAACCTATAAAAGCTCCGTAAACAGAAATCATCCAACCTTCTAATAAGAACAGAAATTGTACGATTTTATTATCTGCACCCAAATTAAAAAATAAAGAAATATCTTGCTGCTTGTTTATCATCAACATAGAAAGAGAACCAATAATATTACACGTAGCTATGAGTAAAATAAAGGCCAAAATAAGGAAAGTAATCCATTTTTCAATCTGTAGAATACGGTAAAAATCCGCTTGTTGTTCATACCTATTCTCGACTAAAAAAGTATCCCCTAAAAGAGTTTGAATCGTTGATTCTATCTTGTCAGAATAATCAGATTTCTGTAGTTTTAATTCTACAGAGGAGACTTCTGATGAAGAATAATCAAATAATTGTTGACCTAATTCAATAGGAACAAACACTATTTCATCATCATATTCAGGTTGATTAGCAGCAAAAACACCAGACACAAAAAGATTATGCTGAGTAAATGCACTTTCAGGACGCATCAAATTAACCTTCGAATTACGTTTTGGTACAAATAAGGTAATCGGCGACACAAAATCAACACCTAAACTTAACGTATTAGCAACTCCCACACCTACTACCGCAGTATTGCCAGCTCCGCCACGCAACATAAACGAACCATCAATCATGAGCGTTTTAACACCAGTCATTGCGGAATAATTTGCACTAACGCCCTTAATTTGAACCGGAGTTTGCCTACCATTAAAACCGGCGAGAACATTACCCGAAAAAACTTCGGAGAAAACTTCTATTCCATTCAATATTCGAACTTGCTGCCAAGCTTCCGTATCTAAATCAAACACACGACCTTGCTGTGAGGTAATTTTTAAATCAGGATCAAAAGAGGTAAATGAATCTTGCACCATGTGTTCAAAACCATTAAGAACAGAAAGAACACAAATCAGTGCCATGGTTCCAATCGCCACGCCACACATCGATACAATCGAGATAATATTAATTGTATGATGTGATTTTTTAGAAAAAAGATAACGTTGAGCTATAAACACAGACCACATATACTGGCGCATACGTTTATTGAAAGGTTCTTTCACCGGCTGTTTTTGAGACTGAACGTTGATCATAAACCTACTGATCTATCGAAGCTTTTTTTAGAAGTTGATCGATGTGCTCTAATTTCTCCATGGACTCGTCCAAATAAAAAGAAATTTCAGGCACAATACGTAACTGATGACGTACACGCTTACCCAGCTCAAAACGAATAGATTTTGTGTCAGCTTGTACTTGTGGCATAATACCTGCAGCCTTATCCGTTGGGAATACACTAAGAAAAACTCTAGCCAAACTCAAATCAGTGGTCACTCGTACTTCTGTAACCGTTATTAATACACCCTGTAATTGACGCGCATAAAGCAAAAACAGTTCACCCAACTCTTTTTGCAATAAACGAGCTATCTTTTCTTGTCTTGTTGTTTCCATATAAATAATTGTGTAACAAAATGATTGATTGTACCATGGCATCAGAAAACCATAAAAATGATACAGTAATTAAAAAAATAACGCTATAAATCGGTGCAAAGTTAACCATTTTATTTGTACTTTTGCGCTCGTGTTTTTAAATTAGGTTCTTAAACCTGAAAACTCCTTTTGAAAATGAATGATTTAATCGAACACGATGGAATTATCGAACGTATAGAAGGCAATCATGCATTTGTACGGATAGAACAACACTCCGCTTGTTCTGCTTGTCATGCCAAATCCGCTTGCACGGCTTCTGACACGGCCGAAAAAATTATTGATACCATCATTCTAAAAGATTCCCACGTATCAATTGGAGAACATGTAACCATTTTTGGTCAACGTAGTATGGGTTTACGGGCTGTTTTATTCGCCTTTGTCATCCCATTTTGCATTATTTTACTCACACTGCTTATCTTAAATTCATTTACAACTAACGAAGCCATATCTGGCTCTATTGCACTCGGAACATTAATTCCATATTTTGGAGTAATGGCACTTTTCAAAACAAAACTAGCCAGCCGTTTTCAGTTCTATGTAACAACCAAACAATAATCACTAACGATTTTTTTATTATAACATTATTTCATAGTCATGAATGTAATTGTAATCTCTCTTATCACGCTCGGCATCATCGGTTGTATCTCAGCCATCGTTTTATACCTTGCAGCTCAAAAATTTAAAGTGGAAGAAGATCCACGCATCGACCAAGTAGAAGCTGTTTTACCTGGAGCCAACTGTGGCGGATGTGGTAAACCTGGCTGTCGCAATTTTGCCGAAGCGTGTGTAAAAGCTGATTCCTTGGACAATTTGCTTTGTCCCGTTGGAGGATCGCCAACGATGGCAAAGGTAGGCGAAATCTTAGGATTAGCTGCGGTCGAAAGCGAACCGATGATTGCTGTTGTTCGCTGTAATGGAACTTGCGAAAATCGCCCTAAAACATCACAATACGATGGCGCTCGCTCCTGTCAAATTATGCACAACCTCTATGCTGGTGAAACTGGCTGTATGTATGGTTGTTTAGGATGTGGCGATTGTGTGGCCGTTTGTAAATTCGATGCCATACACATGAATCCAGAAACTGGCTTGCCAGAAGTTGACGAAGAAAAATGTACCGCATGTGGTGCTTGCGTTAAAGCATGTCCAAAAAATATCATCGAATTACGTAAAAAAGGACCAAAAAGCAGACGTATTTTTGTCAGTTGTGTCAATAAAGACAAAGGAGGTGTAGCCCGCAAAGCATGTACTGCCGCTTGTATTGGCTGCGGTAAATGTGAAAAAGAGTGTGCTTTCGATGCCATCACCATTGTAAATAACCTAGCATATATCGATTTCGACAAATGCCGCTTGTGCCGTAAATGTGTGGCGGTATGCCCAACTGGAGCTATTCATGAACTTAACTTCCCAGAACGTAAACCTCTTGCGGAAAGTAAAACAGCCGAAGTAAAACCAACCGAAACACCCAACGCATAAGACATATAATTATGAAAACATTTAAAATAGGCGGAATTCATCCAACCGACCATAAGCTGTCCGCCAACACCCCAATTGAAGCCGTAGCACTTCCAAAGCAAGCGATTGTACCATTAAGCCAACATATTGGAGCTCCAGCACAAGCCATTGTAGAAAAAGGTGACCATGTAAAAGTAGGTCAAGTGATTGCACAAGCCAATGGTTTTGTGTCTGTCAATGTACATGCCCCAATTTCTGGTGTTGTAACCAAAATAGATACCGCTATTGATGCTTGGGGATTATCTATGCCGTCAATTTTCATCGATGCCGAAGAGGATGGCGACGAATGGCTCGAAACCATTGACCGCACGCCTGATATTAATCGAATTTGCAAGTTAGATGGAAAAGAAATCATTAAAAAAATCCAAGAAGCAGGCATTGTTGGTTTAGGTGGTGCTTGCTTCCCAACTCACGTCAAATTGATGCCTCCTCCAGGTACTAAACCTGAAGTTTTAATCATCAATGCGGTGGAATGTGAACCTTATCTCACATGCGACCACCAGCTAATGTTGGAACACGCAGAAGAAATTTTTATTGGAATCTCACTTTTGATGCGCGCCCTGAACATTGAACGTGGTATTGTGGGTATTGAAAACAATAAAAAAGATGCCATCGAACTTTTCACCAAAATGGCAAATCGTCATTTTGGTATTGAAGTTTGTCCATTAAAATTACGTTATCCACAAGGTGGTGAAAAACAACTCATAGATGCCGCCATTGGTCGACAAGTTCCAAGTGGAGCTCTTCCTATATCAGTAGGCGCAGTGGTGCAAAACGTAGCCACCGTATATGCCGTATATGAAGCAATACAAAAAAACAAACCTCTGATTGACAGAGTTATAACCGTTACTGGCGAAAGTGTAAAACGTCGTGGCAACTATTTGGTACGTTTCGGCACACCACTCGCTGATGTCATTGCACAAGCTGGTGGCATTCCTGAAGATACTGGTAAAATTATTGCTGGCGGTCCAATGATGGGACGAGCTATGAATAACGTCAACATGCCTGCTCACAAACGCACTTCTGGTATCCTTATTATGACCGAAGCGGAATCAATACGTCAAGAACCTGAAAACTGCATGCGTTGTGGCAAATGTGTCGAAGCTTGTCCTATGGGTTTGGAACCATTCCTACTAGTACGACAAGCCGAAATGCGTTTATGGGACGATATGGAACAAAATGCCATTATGGATTGCATTGAATGTGGATGTTGTTTGTACTCTTGTCCAAGTAATCGTCCGTTACTCGACTATGTACGCATGGGAAAAGCTACCGTAGGTGGAATTATACGTACACGCACCACTCAAAAATAAGTTTACATTAAACTTAAAAATTAGAAATTGCATATATGAAAAACTTAATTATTTCGCCGGCACCACATGCACACAATAATGACACCGTTCAAAAAACGATGATGAATGTGCTTATTGCTTTAGTACCTGCCTATTTAGTGTCCCTCTATTTCTTCGGTCTAGGCGCACTTATCGTGAGTCTTACAGCCGTCGTGTCATGTGTCTTGTTTGAATACCTTATTCAACGTTTTTTATTAAAAGGTAAAACGTCTATTTTTGATTTATCTTCGGTAGTTACAGGGCTTTTACTGGCTTTTAATTTGCCATCAAATTTACCTATTTGGATCATTATCATTGGTGCATTAGTGGCGATTGGCATTGGTAAAATGAGCTTTGGAGGCTTAGGCAATAACCCTTTTAATCCAGCTTTAGTTGGTCGCGTTTTTTTACTCATCTCGTTTCCTGTAGAAATGACCACATGGCCACGACCAATGAGCAACTGGAATATTTTTTCATCATACATTGATGCCGAAACGGCCGCTACACCTTTGGCCATGCTCAAAGGTCATTTTGGCGAACTTCCTACAACCATTGATTTATTCTTAGGCAATATGGGTGGCTCATTAGGAGAAGTTTCAGCCATTGCATTAATCATTGGAGGTTTATACCTTATTATAAG
>Ga0172378_10003965_pt1 | contig 13931 bp, 8 predicted proteins | sample GrowelOW332metaG_FD_119755 | JGI IMG/M metagenome (GOLD analysis project Ga0172378, IMG submission 119755) | Groundwater microbial communities from an aquifer near a municipal landfill in Southern Ontario, Canada - Pumphouse #3_1 metaG | ecosystem: Environmental > Aquatic > Deep subsurface >... | reverse complement strand
GATGGGTGTAAATCCTGCAAGACGATCTGGACCATATTTTTTGATGGTATAGATGTTGGCCGCAGCAATTATCTCTTGTGCCTCTTCCCAATCAAGACGAATAAGACCACCCAAACCTCTTTGACTAACGTATTCGTTACGCTTAACGGGATCATCCATGATGCTTTCCCAAGCAACTACGGGATCTTTGTGTTGTTCTTTGGCTTTTCGGTAGGCTTTGGCTAATGCACCTCGTATCATAGGGTATTTTACTCGGTTGGCACTGTATAGATACCATGAATAGCTGGCTCCACGAGGACAACCGCGCGGTTCGTGGTTGGGGAGGTCGGGACGTGTTTCAGGGTAATCAGTGCTCTGCAATTCCCAAGTAACCAAACCGTTCTTTACAAATATTTTCCACGAGCAGGATCCTGTGCAATTTACACCATGGGTGGAACGTACCACCTTATCAAATTGCCATCGGTTGCGGTAAAACCGTTCCCAGTCACGAGGTGTATCGGTTGTAACAATGTGTTTATCCGGGCTTACAGATGCCTCTTTACTAAAGTAGATGAGTTTATTGAGTAGGCTCATAAGAAAAGCGTGTTAAGTTAAAGAAGTAGGTAATCATAACGCTTACCTGTTTTTTTGTTAGTTTTTTGCTATTGTCTTTATAAACATGCAATAAATATACAATATGAAAACATCTTACACTAATAAATTTGAGAGAACAATTGCGCTTTAAAATAAATTAATATTAATTAACTACGTGTTTTAGCTTAAAGAGGTTTATATTTATCGAGTTTTACGATTTTTTGGGGCAAAACACTCATCTTTAGATAAGAAAGAAGACAATGCATCTTTTAATATAGATGCTTAGTTTTTTTTGAGTGTATTTATCACTAACAAAAATGGGCTTTCAGCCTTTAATTGGAATTGGCTGAAATTGGAATTAGGTTTTTTTATAAAAATTTTTTATAAAAATGTAATCTTTACCTACAGAATAAAACATGCCAAAGGCAGCAGCACCCCAAGCCACCCATGCAATATAGATGAAAAAAGAAGGTATCACCATCAAAAACGAGAGATCAAGAGCCTGCGATAATTTTATGGTGCAAGCGGTGTACATTCCCATGGGGAATATCATTCCCCAATATTGAGGATGGTACTTTAGAGGGAGTTGTTTAAAAACATGTCGCCATATGCCCAAAATAACGATAAGTGGAATCCACCAACTGCCAATAGCCCAGAAAAAAAGCGTAAAGCCTTTTAAAAATGGAAGTATATCATTGATAAATGACCATTGATGTGTGTTTTGAATGATTGTGGAACCAGCCAAGGTGGAAATGGCAACTGCCCCCATGTTAATCCAGTAAGCAGGTGCAAATTCCTCAGCGCGCATCTCAAAAAAGGACATTCGGTAAACGATGAGCGTGATGATAATAATATAAAACATACAACCACAAAGGAACATTGCCAATGCAAAGAATGATACCAGATCGTTATCAAAGGGAATATATCCAGTCAGTTGACTGGCAAGAATGGAGACCGATTGTGTGGATACAATAATTAGTAGCCACACTCCGCTGATGGCTTCGTTTATGGGCGGCTTCTCATTTTTTACCGTAAAAACCGTAAAAACTGTGTAGATAAGTATCAACCAAGTAGCACTACCTATGTAGAAGAGGATGGAGGCTATCGTAAAGTTGCCTGCAATAATAATAAACTGACTACCCAAAACGCACGTTCCTGCAACATAGGTTAATAAACCCGGACTCTTGGCATGATCACTTGTATCGTTCATGAATTCTTTAGGATAAAGACCAATTCTTAAAATATAAAGAAGGTTCATGAAGAGATAAGCCGCTATATTAAAATAGAAAAGAAGTTGAGCTATTAGAATGAAGTTGAGATTATACGAAGCAATAGATACAATGCCTGTTGCCATAACCAATGCGAAATAAGCAGTAGGTAAATTGGAGAGATCACGAAGAAAAGTGGTCGAAATCATCTTGCTTTTATTCATACGGGATGAGTTTTAGGGTCTATAATTGTCGATATATATAGATACTATAAGTAAAGTTTCTCCACATTGTTGAAAGCGCCCCAAGAGTATCCACTCGAACGCTGCGATAAATTAAAAAAAAGATATTTATAAACTACACGTGAATTTTCATCCTAAAAAATTATTTATCAGTCAACGCCACAATATTCTCTTTCAATAATGCAATCTTACTAACAGCATCCGCCTGTTTATTGCGCTCGTTTTCTACAATTTCCGGTTTTGCATTTTGCACAAAACGTTCGTTGTTAAGTTTTTTCTCAACAGATTTTAAGAATCCTTCCTGATAGGTCAATTCTGCGTGCAACTTTTTCAATTCCGCCTCCACATCAATAGTCTCTGCGAGAGGAATAGCAAACTCCGTGGTGCCAACCATAAATGAAGCAGCCCCGTCTGATTTTTCGTTAACCGCTTTAATAGTACTTAGGTTACTCATCTTTTGGATAGCAGAATTAAAATCAGTAGCGTGCTTGCCCAATATCTCAAGCGTTAGCGTTTCTTTATTGGCAATGTTCTTTTGAAGACGTATGGTGCGAATACCGGCAATAATTTGTTTGATACGTTCAAAGTCCGATAAAAATTGGTTGTCGTATTCATCGTTTGCAGGCAGTTCAGAAATCATGATGCTTTCACCTTCTCTGCGAGGAACAATGGCTTGCCACAATTCTTCAGTAATAAACGGCATAAATGGATGCAGCAATCGCAGCAATGAATCGAAGAAGGATAAAGTAGCATCGTATGTTGCTCTATCAATGGGTTGCTGATAAGCCGGCTTAATCAACTCCAAGTACCATGACGAGAATTCGTCCCAAAACAATTTGTACAAAAGCATCAGTGCTTCCGACAAGCGGTACTTTGAGAATAGGTCGTCAATCTCTTCAATGGTTTTCGAGACTATGCTGTCGAACCATTTCATGGCTATTTGTGCTGTTTCGGGTTGCTCAATAATGTCATCCACTTCCCACCCTTTTACAAGGCGGAACGCGTTCCATATTTTATTGTTGAAGTTACGCCCTTGTTCGCACAACACTTCATCAAACGGCAAGTCGTTACCTGCAGCTGAGGTCAACAACATGCCCATACGAACGCCGTCGGCGCCGTATTTTTCTATCAATTCAATGGGGTCGGGCGAGTTGCCCAACGATTTGGACATTTTTCTCCCCAATTTATCGCGCACGATACCGGTAAGGTATACGTTTTTGAAACAGCGTTCATCGCGATATTCATATCCCGCCATAATCATGCGTGCAACCCAAAAGAAAAGAATCTCGGGTGCCGTTACCAAATCATTGGTTGGGTAATAATATTCAATATCGTCATTGGTAGGATTGTTGATTCCATCAAACACCGAAATGGGCCATAACCACGATGAAAACCAAGTATCCAAACAATCTTCATCTTGTTTTAAATCGGAAAGTTGTAGTTTCGGATCAATTCTTTGAGCCAGTTTAAGTGCTTCTTGTTTTGTTTCGGCTACAACGTAGCCGCCTTCGGGCAAATAGTAAGCAGGTATGCGATGTCCCCACCACAATTGGCGTGACACACACCAATCTTTCACATTTTCCATCCAATGACGGTAGGTGTTTTTAAACTTGGCAGGATATAATTGAATGGTATCATTCATTACTGCGTCAAGGGCAGGTTTTGCAAGCTTCTCCATTTTCAAGAACCACTGCATCGATAGTTTCGGCTCAATCACCGTATCGGTACGTTCCGAAAAACCTATACTGTTGGTGTAAGGTTCGATTTTGTCTATCAAACCTTTTTGTTCCAACTCTTTCTCAATAAGCGTGCGCACTTCGAATCGATCTTTGTCTTGGTAATGCAACCCATGCTCATTGAGCGTTCCGTCATCGTTGAAGATATCAATGGCTTCCAGGTTGTATTTATCGCCCAGCATGTAGTCGTTGATATCGTGTGCCGGAGTCACTTTCAGACAGCCTGTGCCGAATTCCACATCCACATAATCGTCTTCAATCACTTCAACCTCTCGATTAGCTATAGGAACAATAAGTTTTTTACCTTTCAAGTGAGCTGTTTTTGGGTCATTCGGATTGATACAAACTGCAGTATCTCCAAATATGGTTTCCGGTCGGGTTGTTGCTATCACAGCAAACTTGTTTCTCTCTCCCGCTATTGCATAGCGCAGATAGTATAGTTTACCGGTAACTTCTTTGTGAATTACTTCCTCATCAGACAAGGCAGTTTGTGCTTGCGGGTCCCAGTTTACCATGCGCACTCCTCTATATATTAATCCCTTGTTGTGTAAGTCAGTAAAAACTTTTAAAACGCTTTGCGATCGTTTTTCGTCCATCGTAAAGCAGGTTCGCTCCCAATCGCACGATGCACCCAGTTTTTTTAGTTGCTCCAAAATAATTCCACCATGCTTATGCGTCCACTCCCAGGCATGTTCCAAGAACTCTTCGCGAGTTAGGTCTGATTTCTTTATGCCTTCAGCAGCAAGTTTTGCAACCACTTTGGCTTCAGTAGCAATTGAAGCATGGTCGGTGCCGGGTACCCAGCAAGCATTTTTGCCTTGCATACGGGCTCGGCGTACCAATATATCTTGTATCGTGTTGTTGAGCATATGTCCCATATGCAATATTCCCGTTACGTTGGGTGGTGGAATAACTATTGAATAAGGCTCGCGCTCATCGGGTTCGGAGTGAAAGTAATTGTTTTCTAACCAATACGCATACCACTTGTCTTCGACTTCTTTCGGGTTATATTTACTTGCTATTTCCATATCTGTTTATAATTGAACTACAAAAGTACAAAAAAATGCATCTTGTATGAAATGCATTCTTTCAGTTTGTTTAAATTGTAAGCACAAAATCACAAAGTTGACATAAAGGACACAAAGAGAATTGGTGGATGATTTCGGATTTATTTCTTCCGTTTTCTTTGTGTATTTTCTTCGTGTACTTTGTGTTTAAATGTATCTGTTTTAATATATTTCACTTTGGACTGTTCGACTTCGCTCAGGGGAACCAGGCTCAGGGATCAACTGTTCAACATGTTCATAGATCTTGCTGTTTTCAAGCCCTCAAACCACATACCCCATAACGCACAACACCACATTATTCATTACTCATACAACAAATACGGCTTCCTCTGCTCTTCAAATTTTTCCACATCATTCTGCCACATCGCCCGAATCTCTTCGTTTGATTTGCCATCCATAATCATGGTGCGAATGTAATCTACACCTGTCAGTTTTTCAAAGAAAGATGAAAAAAATTTATCACCCATGTTGAGGTTGTTGTAGGCATCAATCACATACGAGAGATCAAATCCATTTTCCCAAATATACTCATTGGGAACGTTGCGAAGATCAACTCCATAACATTTCTGATTGAGTAACGGAGGATTTTTTGCACCGGGAACACTGCGTGGAGTAAATGAAAAATCTGATCCTGTATAATTGGGATGACCATACGCTTCGAATGGAAACGATGTACCACGTCCCAAACTTACGACTGTCCCTTCGAAAAGGCAAGTAGATGGATAGAGATAGACGGAATGTATATTCGGCAAATTTGGTGAGGGAGAAATGGGCAATTCATAGCGCATGTTGCGCATATAATTTTTGCAAGGAATTACGGTCAATTCACAAGTACGTTCATTTGGCAACCATTTTTCGCCGTTAATCATCAAAGCCAATTCACCCAAAGTCATTCCGTGTATCACAGGAATGGGCAACCAACCAACTCCCGATTTATGCTTCATATCCAAAATAGGACCATCCACATAAAATCCATTCGGATTGGGTCGGTCCAATACAATCATCTCTTTGTTCTGCTCCGCACACGCATCCATCATGCGTGCCATACTGGCATAATAGGTGTAGAAGCGCAAGCCAACATCCTGAAGATCAAAAACCAACAAATCAAATTTCTGCATGGTTTCATCGGAAGGTTTCCCCGATTTTCCATCGTACAACGACCAAATGGGAATGCCTGTTTTTTCATCAACAGAGCTCGCAACATGCTCGCCTGCATCGGCAGTACCACGAAAACCATGTTCGGGAGAGAAAATGCCAACAACGTTAAAACCTTCTTCATTCAATAAATCCACCAAGTGAACATTGCCCACCATTCCGGTTTGATTGGTTAGTACCGCTACTCGTTTTCCCTTTAACAAGGGGAAATACTCCGAAGTTGATTCAGCGCCCATTTTGATAATGGTATCAGAAAAATCTTGGGTTGTGGCTTGGTGGTTATTTGGCGATTTAGAATAAGTGCATGCAAGTAATGCAAACAAACTAACAAATAATAAAGGTGTCTTCTTCATTGCTTAATTTTCTGTTTCTGTTTTGGTATATTTTTGATGTTGATGTAAGTTGTTGAACTCTTCCTCCAATGAATGAAGCTCTTTTTTCACTTTATTCAATCGTTCCAGAATTTCCATCCGACGGTCCTCTTCCGGTTTGTTTGTTTTCAAATGTTGTCTTGCGCCGTCCAGCGTAAGCCCTTTGTCTTTTACCAACCGATATACAATTTCAATCTCCTTTACATCTTCTTTTGTATATTGACGAGTACCTCCCTTTGTTTTTTTCGGGCTGATGTTGTCGAACTCCTTTTCCCAAAATCGTAACAGAGATACATTTACCGCAAAATGATCTGCCACTTCCTGAATAGAATAGAAAAGGCGTTTTCCATCAAAATTGATTGTTCTTTTACGTTTTCCCATAAAGCTGATTATAAATGAATTCCTACCGGTAATGAATTTTTAGTAATATTTTGACTGATTCAGTCTCTCCAAGTTACAATTATCCTGCAAGACCCAACAAAAATAAACTTTTTAAAGTAACTTTGCAAACTGTTTATTAGATATCTATCTTTGCAATGTTGAAAATGGGAAAACTTATCTTACTATTCTGTTTTTAACACCGAACTTTTTTTTATTTTTTTTAATCTATGATGACTTCAAAAGAGATACGCCAATCGTTTAAGGATTTTTTTGTTTCGAAAGACCATAAAATTGTTCCTTCCGCGCCCATGGTAATTAAGAACGATCCCACTTTGATGTTTACTAATGCAGGTATGAACCAATTTAAAGATGTTATTTTGGGAAATGCACCCATTAAATATCTTCGCATTGCCGATTCACAAAAATGTTTGCGTGTGAGCGGTAAACACAACGATTTGGAAGAAGTAGGACACGATACCTATCATCACACCATGTTTGAAATGTTGGGCAACTGGTCGTTTGGCGATTATTTTAAAAAAGAAGCCATTGCATGGGCTTGGGAGTATTTAACCGATGAACTTAAACTGGATAAAACCCGATTGTACGCTACGGTTTTTGAGGGCGACAAATCCGAAAATCTGGAAAGAGACAACGAAGCAGCCGAACATTGGGAGAAGTTCCTGCCAACCGATAGAATTATAAACGGAGACAAAAAAGATAATTTTTGGGAAATGGGCGATACCGGTCCGTGTGGTCCTTGCTCCGAAATACATATTGACTTGCGCCCCGATGAGGAACGGAAGAAAGTGAGTGCTCTGGAATTAATAAACAAAGATCACCCACAAGTAATAGAAATATGGAACTTGGTGTTTATGCAATACAACCGCAAAGCGGACAGAACTCTTGAAGAACTTCCGGCAAAGGTGATTGACACAGGTATGGGTTTCGAACGATTGTGTATGGCTGTTCAAGGCAAATTATCGAATTACGATACCGATGTTTTCCAACCTATCATCAAAAAAATTGCGGAAATAAGTAAGTCTACTTATGGCGAAGATGAGAAGAAAGATATTGCCATGCGTGTAATTGCTGATCACGTGCGCACTATTGCTTTTTCTATTACCGACGGACAACTTCCATCCAATGCAAAAGCTGGCTACGTAATTCGTCGCATTTTGCGACGCGCCGTTCGTTACGGATACACTTTTCTGAATATGCATGAAGGGTTTATGTACAAACTCCTTTCCGCATTGATTGAAGTGATGGGCGATGCATATCCAGAATTGATTGCTCAAAAGACTCTGATTGAGAAAGTGATAAAAGAAGAGGAAGAATCATTCCTGCGTACATTAGAAACAGGCATTCGCTTGCTTGATAGACAAATGGAGCAACATAAAAAAGAGAACAATCTGATATTGGAAGGAACAACTGCTTTTCAATTATACGATACATTTGGTTTTCCATTAGATCTTACAGAACTTATTTTGCGCGAAAATGACATGACCGTCGATCATGAAGGCTTTACCTCCGAAATGAAGAAACAGAAAGACCGCGCACGCAATGCGGCTGTTGTTGAAACAGGCGACTGGACGAAAGTGCACGATGGAGAACCCATCTTTATAGGCTACGATTTTACAGAAACTGATACCGAAATTCTTCGTTACCGAAAGGTGAAACAAAAGAAAAAAGAGTATTATCAATTGGTCTTTTCTCAAACACCTTTCTATTCAGAACAGGGTGGACAAGTGGGAGATAGTGGTTGGATGACCTCCACCGATAGTGACGAAAAAATTGAGATATTCGATACTAAAAGAGAAAATAACTTAGCTGTACATTTGGTTAAGAAATTACCTGAAAACATAGCTGACACTTTCACATTACGCATCGACACAGAGAGGCGCACCGCGATCGAAGCAAACCATACTGCCACGCACCTGATGCACGAGGCATTGCGCAAAGTGTTAGGCAATCATGTAGAGCAGAAGGGATCGTTCGTATCCGAACAACTGTTGCGCTTTGACTTTTCTCATTTTCAAAAAGTGACCGATGAGGAGATTCGCAAAGTGGAACAGTTTGTCAACCGCAAAATTCGTGAGAACATCGCTATAGAAGAAACCCGTAGTGTGCCCCTACAAAGTGCCAAAGATATGGGCGCCATAGCGCTTTTTGGTGAGAAATACGATGAGGAAGTACGTACCATTCGCTTTGGAACGTCCATCGAATTGTGTGGAGGAACGCATATATCATCCACAGGACGCATCGGGCTTTTCCGTATTGTGAGCGAAGGTGCCATTGCAGCCGGAGTGCGACGAATTGAAGCTATCACGGGAAAAGCATGCGATGAGTATATCTACAAAAAAGAAGATATGCTGGTTCATATAAGAGAGTTGCTCAACAACACGCCCGATATTGAAGGCGCTCTGCAACGTTTGATAGCAGAAAACGAAGAGATGAAAAAGGCTATTTACGAGTTTGAACTCGAAAAGGCAAAAAGCCTCAAGCAGTCGCTTATCTCATCCAAAGAGATGAAAGATGGCGTGAATGTTTTTAGTGCCGTATTCACCGATGTTTCGCCCGATATTGTCAAAAATATTGCTTTTCAATTAAAAGGTGAATTCAACGACAATTTGTTTTTTGTTGTTGGTACTGTGATTGACAACAAACCCAATCTAACTGTGATGATTGGGGAAGAATTGGTGAAAAAAGGATTACATGCCGGCAATATCATTCGTCAAGCTGCCAAACAAATCCAAGGTGGTGGGGGAGGTCAACCTCATTTTGCTACCGCAGGAGGAAAGAATGCAGATGGATTGAAATTGGCAGTTGAGGAAGTGTTAGGGAATCTATCCTAAAGAATATTCAAATTAAGCGCATTCCAGCATGTCTCAATATGGTGGAGCATTTTATGTGCACTAAAATCTACAATAGATTGTGAATAACGAAAGCAGAATAAAAATAATTAGAAATGCAACCTTAGTTGGTTCTGTTTTAAACTTATTGTTGACGGTTGCTAAGATACTTGCAGGTGTTATTGGGAAAAGTTCCGCAATGATTGCTGATGGAGTCCATTCTTTATCTGACTTGGTTACAGATATAATTGTATTAGTTTTTATTAAAGTATCAGGCAAGGAGCGCGACAAAAATCATCAATATGGACATGGGAAATATGAGACATTTGCAACCATGCTGATTAGTTTTGCATTGATGATTGTAGGTGCAGGTATTTTCTGGTCAGGTGCTAAGAAAGTATTTGATTCAATTAATGGAGAAATTATAGAACAGCCAGGTTATATCGCTCTCTATGCTGCATTAATATCAATAATCGCTAAAGAAGGGTTATATTGGTATACAAAAATAATTGGAGTGAAAGTAAATAGTCAAGCCATGGTTGCCAACGCATGGCACCATCGGTCTGATGCATTCTCATCAATAGGAACTGCTTTAGGTGTTTCAGGCGCAATTCTTTTGGGAGAACAGTGGAGAGTTTTAGATCCAATAGCAGGAATAATCGTTAGTTTCTTTATTTTTAAAGTAGCTTGGAATATTGCAAATCCAAGCATTAAGGAGCTGATGGAAAGTGCTCTTCCTGAAGAAACAGAAAGTAATATTACCGAAATTATTAAAAACACTCCCGGAGTCTTAGGGTTTCATAATTTAAAGACCAGAAAAATCGGAGCTATATTTGCAGTTGAAGTTCACATCAAAGTAGATAAATATTTAACAGTTGAATCATCACATGAAATAGCAACTCAAATTGAAAAATCACTGAGGAACAAGTTAGGCAAACAATCACATATAGGAATTCATGTTGAACCCTATTATGGACCAATTGATGTGGAACAATCACTGCAAAAAAACATTGGGAATCACTAAGTCGAACTAATTCTGAGTTTATTGATTAAACCGAACAATGGATAATCACAGGGAAACAGTACAATTCACCCATTTTTTTAAATGATTAGTAAAAAGGGAAAAGGGCACCTTGCCATGATGGGGGCAAACATCGCATGGGGTTTAATGGCTCCCCTCTCAAAAAGCATTATGATGTTTGGTGCCATAGGTTATTTATCTTTGGTATCATTTCGTCTGGGCGGAACTGCAATAGCATTTTGGGTAGCTTCTTTTTTTGTTAATAGAGAAAAAGTGCCCCCGCACGATCTTTTCCTGATATTTGTGGCTTCTCTTTTTGCCATTGTTTTCAATCAGGCAATTTTTATCACCGGAGTCTCCATGACTTCCCCCATCAATGCCTCCATCGTTACTACTTTTCTGCCCATCATCACCATGGTGATAGCTGCATTTTATTTGAAAGAACCCATCACTCTCAAAAAACTTTTGGGCGTAATAGTAGGTGGTGCAGGTGCAATTCTGATTATTGTGAGCAGCACCAAGTTAGATTCCGCTGACAGTACATCCAACAGAAACCTGATAGGAATTCTCTTGATTTTTTTGTCTCAAACCAGTTATGCAATCTATTTTGTTTTCTTTAAAAACTTTGTCGAAAAATACTCGCCTGTCACATTGATGAAGTGGATGTTTCTTTTCGCTTCCATCGTCTACCTCCCTTTTGGTCAGTCGGAGTTTCTGTATATTGATTATTCCGTTATTCCATTTTCTGTTTACAGGGACATAGCATTTATAGTTCTGGGCAGCACTTTTTTCACCTATCTGATGGTCCCAATAGGACAGAAGAATTTACGCCCCACAGTTGCCAGTATGTACAACAACGTTCAGCCCATCGTGGCCACTATCGCAGCGTCTATAATAGGAGTTGATGCTTTTGGATTACTCAAAGGAATTGCTATTGCACTGGTTTTTATTGGGGTTTTTATTGTGAATAGGAGTAAAGAGAAGGGAGCGTAAAAGAACTAAGATTGACGAACATTTAATTAGTTCACAAAAAGTCTGTCTGAACAGCTTATATGTTGAATCAGAGTCGGCAAAACCAGTTATTAAATGATATCTCTAATTAGAGGTTGCTTTTTCATATTAAAAGTTGTAGATTTAAAAGATAATTTCATATGTTTGTCTACTGTTGACAGGTAAATAAGTACAGTTTAGATAAAAGAAACTTTTGGAAAATTAAATTTACTTTAAGAAAAGAGAACAAATATGCATTGACTCAATTAGCTGCAAAGTTAGATTTAGATTCCGCAAATCTGAGTAGAAATGGAAATGAATTTTACAGTAATTTAATTGCAAGAAAATTGTACGAGACAATTGTGACAAATAAGTATTAACACTTGCTGAACAAAAAACTGAATATCTAAAACAAAAAGTATAAAATAAGGAAAAAATTATATATGCAAGAACTACTTACCATAAAGGAAGCAAGCGATTGGGCTACTTCTTATTTAAAAAAAGAAGTTACTACTTCAAATATTTCCTATTTAATTCAGTATGGAAGGATAGAAAAAATAGAAAAAGATGGAGGCACCCAAGTAGCTAAAGAAGACATAATTACCTACAACGGAAAGAATAATAGAAGGAAGGAAGAGAGATGGAAAGATAAACTTGGGCAAGATTTAAATTGGACTTTATCCTTTTCGGAATATACGGAATCTGAAACTACTAAACACGTTCACAGGCTTCATCCTTATAAAGGAAAATTCATTCCTCAACTTGTAGAATACTTCATCGATGATCATATAGATAGCTTTAAAACTGAAGTTTTCTTTAAAAAAGGAGAAACCATATTAGACCCATTTTGTGGATCAGGAACAACTTTAGTACAAGCTAACGAATTAGGATTAAATGCTGTAGGAATTGATGTTTCTGCTTTCAATGCACATATAAGTAATTCAAAAATAGGAAGATATGATTTAAAAGATGTAGAAAAAACAGCAAAAAACATTAGTGAAAAATTAGATGCATTTTTAGCAGAAAGACAAACAGTTGAATTTGAAAATAAACTTTTAGAAGAGTTGAAGCTTTTCAACAGCAAATTTTTTCCTTCTCCTGAATTTAAACTTAAAGTTCGTCGGAAAGAAATTAATGAAAAAATGTACGGCAGCGAAAAAGAAAAAGAGTTCTTGTTTACATATCAAAAATTAATTTCCGAATATGGCATTCAACTGAAACAAGAACAATCAGAGAGTTTTTTAGGTAAATGGTTTACAAAAGAAGTTCGCGATGAGATTGATTTTGTTTTTAACGAAATAAGAGAGATTAAGAATGTTGCAACCAAACGTATTTTAAGCATTATTTTAAGTAGAACTATTCGTTCTTGTAGAGCTACCACACACTCCGATTTAGGAACATTGCTTGAACCACAAACAACTACTTATTACTGTAAGAAACATGGTAAAATCTGTAAACCTCTATTCAGTATCTCGGGATGGTTTAATCGATATACAAAAGACACTATTAACCGATTAGCTCAATTTAATCAATTAAGAACTGAAACAAACCAAATTTGTTTGACAGGAGATAGTAGAACAATCGATATTTTTTCGGAGTTAAGAAATAAAAAACCCGACTTTACAAAAATATTAGAAGAGAGAAAAATTGACGGGGTTTTTTCAAGTCCACCATATGTTGGTTTAATCGATTATCATGAACAACATGCATATTCCTATGATTTATTTGGTTTTGAAAGAAGAGACGAGTTAGAAATAGGTCCTCTTTACAAAGGTCAGGGCAAAGAAGCAAGAGAGAGCTATAAACAAGGAATTGCAGAAGTTTTGAATAATTGCAAGAAGTATTTAAAAGAGGACTACAACGTTTTTTTAGTTGCAAATGATAAATACGGAATTTATCCCCAGATTGTAGAATTAGCTGGAATGCAAATTGTTAATCAGTACAAACGACCTGTATTAAATCGTGTAGAAAAAGATAGAAATGCATATTCGGAAATAATTTTTCATTTAAAGGAAAAAAATAAGAAAAAATAATTTTTAATATTAGATTAGAACCATAGTAAAAGAACAAGGAAAAGGGAATATTCCTTTAAAAAATATTTTAAATCGAATTCTAAAAATACGACTAATTGGATATTATACAAAGTAACTAAATGGCCTTATCAGAAAATCAAAAACAACAAATAAAGAAATTACTATCAAAGAAAATAGAAGCGAAGCTTAAATCTTATGGTAGAGAAACTACTTCTATGCCTTTTTTAGCACGTCTAATTCAAGACAACGAAAAAATTGCTGCTTATTCTTTTATCCATTCTATGGCAACTACCCTTGGTATGTCT
>Ga0172378_10003964_pt1 | contig 13932 bp, 14 predicted proteins | sample GrowelOW332metaG_FD_119755 | JGI IMG/M metagenome (GOLD analysis project Ga0172378, IMG submission 119755) | Groundwater microbial communities from an aquifer near a municipal landfill in Southern Ontario, Canada - Pumphouse #3_1 metaG | ecosystem: Environmental > Aquatic > Deep subsurface >... | reverse complement strand
TATTTTTCCCACAAAGCAACATAATCTGTCATTTTAGGCATAAGAGTATTTTTTAATTTTGTATGCCACAAATCTAAACGGAATTAATTTTTGATACAACAGCCGAGTATTGAACGCTTACCATTGCCTTCTCATTCGCCTCGGGAGATTCCCATGCTCGAATCAAATAGGGTCGATTTGAATAATCCTCAGATCCACCTTTAGTATCACCCAAGTTAATGAGTTCAACAAAGGTAAACTGATGGTTAGTCAGTTCCCAAAGTTCATCGGCAACAGGAGCCTGATGTTGATTGAGAACGACAGAATATGTTACTAATTTCATTCGATTAAATTCTTTGTCTATTCCAATCCACACCTTCCTTTATTACTTTAGCGGGATAGCCTCCTATAACAGAATGTGGTGGGAACACTTTACCTGTAACAACAGAGCCTCCGGCTATGATGGAATGTTCACCAATCTGGGTTGCCTTGAAGATAAGAACAGTATTGCCAATCCACACATGATCACCGAACAAAACACTCATAGAAGGATTAATACGCTTGCCTTCTAAGTCAGTTACTGAATGACTATCGCCTGTGCGGACTGTTATATTCGCACTCAACATGCAATCTTTACCAAATATGATTGAGGTACCCTCTATAGCAGCAAATTCAGTGTTAGGTCCACAACTGAAGTACTCTCCAAGTTCTACCAAGTTGTTATCGTCTTCTATATTGATAGAGAGCCCAGATCCTGAAGACCATGGACGTATTATTACGCGATTGTTGTTGCCATTAATATTTATATGTAGTCTGTCAAATGAAGAAACTCCGCCTTCAATAAAAAGAATTTCGTTTTTTGACCCATTAACACGAATTTTAGAATGGCTCAAGAAAAGGCCTGTTATATTTGTCTTTACACGATTTCCATGCCCTTTACATTTAACAGAATTACATTTTACGAGACGATACCCCCAAGAGAGAAAACTTTTAAAGGTATCGTTTTTTTTTATGAGATTCTTTATATTTGATGTTATAGTCATCTTGACTTATTTTGTATTTATATAATCAACAATCTCCTTGGTTCGTTTTTCCCATGTGCGATTCTCCAGCATGAAGGCACGTGCTTTCATGCCAGTTTCAAGCAAATCTGCTTTTGAGCGAGCTGCAATATCAGCCATCTTTTCGGCAAGGCCTTCTGGTGTAATATCATGTAGTATCTCCATATACAGACCATAGTCGCGCTCGGCATGCGCAATCGGAGTGGAGAGTACGAGTTTACCCATAGTTAAACACTCAAGGAGTTTGGAAGGGAAGTGCATGTCCACTTCCTCCTCAATGCGGAGATTGAGCAGAACGTCTGCACTCTCATACACTTTGAAAAGTTCATCCATGCTGAGCATACCGACATATTGGATGCGCGCGTCTTTTTGGGCAGCCTCCTCGATGAGAGGAACATCATTTCCCTTACCTGCAAAAACAACCATGATATCAAACTCTGGATGAGCTTTGACAGCATCTATTACTAGCTTTGTACCATTCTGATCCCAGAGCATACCTGCAAGAACATAAGTAACAGTCTTTTCCTGTGATTCTTTAAGTGAAAAGAGGCGCTTTACGACTTCGTCATTGATACCTCCGTCAACGAGGATATAATCCTGCCCCGGAGCGTATTCCGTGACCATATTTTCGTTGATGACAATGCGACCATCCAGCTTAGGTATGTACTTATGTGCTTTCTTCTCGCTTGATTTATAACCCCACATGCGAATCTTGCTGAGACCAAGACGTGCAGGGGGGACACCAAGATCCATTAGTATGATATGGAGTTGGCTTTGTGTTCGCTTGCAAGCACTATACAGCCACCTCACTGGTGGGGTATAGGTGTTGTATGCAAGCACACGACGCTTATCGTTTTTGTGCCGCTTTGACCACTTTGAAACAAAATAGAGAGAGTACATCCCCCAAAAGATGATTTTTAGAATTTGTACATTAAAAGTTGGCCAAATATGAATTTTCTGCCCATCTTCCAGAACGTCTGTTCGACCAGATATCCAGAGAGGAGCATGTGGGAAAGAAGCGGTAGGAAGACAGCACGCAAGTTCTGTTTCATCATACTTTGGTAGTTCCTTTACTATACCACGCAGCACATTCTGTGCAGAACGGGTAAAGGCTGGGTTCCAATATTCCTTACGATCGGGAACCAAATTTGATATAAATAGAGTTGCCATTTATTCTATAAGTCGTTTATATATGTCAATGATTTCTTGCGTATGATCCTCCTGTAAAATTGGCTGTATACGTCCCTTAGAAATAATCCCAATGCACTTATCTACGAAGTCTTGCATATTACCAAATTGATAGCAAGTACAGCCGATAGGGCGTTTGGTTACATCACTTGCAACAACAGGAAGACCAAAACCAAGGGCCTCTCTCAACATGACAGAATCACCGTCCGTACATGTAGGTCGTGCATACATTGCACATTTTTCATGCAATGGCCACATTTCAGATATAGCACCAACTTGCCAATAGACATCGCTAGAAAATTTTGTATGATCTATCTTTTCCTTTAATGCGGCAAGTTTGTTTGCATCATTGCCCAAATTAGCTATACAGAAGACGAGCGAACAGTCTGGTTTATACTTCTTAATTTGGCAGAAGGAGTCAATCATGAATTGAATTCCGTAAATCTCTTCATTTTCGAGCAACGCGAAACTCTCTGCATAAAAAAGGATGGTATTCTCATGTGTTTTCAAGAATGACACAAGCTCTGCAGAAAGGTAGTCGCTGGGATTTCCTATTTTGACAGGAAGAATATACGGAACTATAGCTTGAACAGGATTTGCAAACCGTATACCTGAACTCTGGAGTTTATCACGTCCTTTCGTATTTACAGTTGTAAACTGTACTTTTGGATCAGATGCTAAGTGAGAAACCACCCAACGATCAACAGCGTTTAAGTTTGATAGTTCCTGCTCTATCATCTGGTTATGAAGCGTCAGAACAATAGGCTTCTTTAATAAAATATGTAACACCCAGATGATTAAATTCATACATAGAGCAAAATGGGTGTGAATAATATCATATTTTTTGAAGATGCGATACAAGTATGGGAAATTCAAAAGACCCAATATAGAACGACATCTTTTGGGTAGCTTGTGATAATACTTGCGAAATTCTACGGGAATACCCTCCAACCTATCGGAATAGAAGGCGTGAGACTCATAACCATACTTGCATAACGACAGATTGAGCCTCTTGACATATACACTCGCACCTCCATAAGGTGGTGGAATGATTGCAAAATGTTTGATTCGCATAATAAATTACTCTAAACAAGTATGTATTTCGTTGTAGGTGAAGTATTCACCACTAATCCATTTCGAAAAAGCCATATAAAAGAGAAATAACGTCATGCCTACATAGACGAAACGTAACTGACTTTTCCACTCTTGCAACATCTTACAGGCTCCAGTAATCATAAAAGGCAGAAAATAAAACTGCATGCGACCACCCAATATACCAATAGACATTGAAAAAATGCTGAGTAGGGCTAAATAATGATATAACTCAGGCTTTTGATCTTTCTTTGTGGTATAGAGATAATACAAATATATCGCAGATGAACAAATAGCATAAAGTGCAGAGATTAATCCACGATTATCAGCAATTTCCATGGCTTCTTTAACAAAGTCTTCGTATCTATCAAAGAACAAGGATACAAGTATATCTACTTGAGAAATAAGTCCTGATAATGAAGTAAAACCTAGGAAAGATATCACTGAAAGCCATATGATTGCGCTTATTTTCGTGAATTTAGGCAAAAACATCATTAGTAAGCTAAGAATGTAGATGATTGCGATACTCGTGTGAATGTTCAAACCAATGAATGCACACAAAGCGAGTGGTTTCCATTGTTTCTTTTCCATAAAATAATAGGAAAGGACAAAGATGGCAACTGTAAAACCATTTCTTATAGCTGATAGCATAAAGAATATACAAGACTGCGTATTCAATAATACCATTACCATAAACAGTGCATGGTATTTCTGTGGAACAATGGAATATAACAAATACCCTAAACTACAGCACATCATAAATGACGAAAGAGTAAGTAATAATCTGAATGATGGAAGAGCCTTGTTAAGCCAAGCAAAACCTCCTTCCATATGGTCGTTGACATCATAGATGTTCTGTTGCGAATGAACGCCATTAAAGAAGTCCTCATACGCAGAGTAATCTGCACCGAAGTTTAATCTAACAGCCCCAAATATGAACAAAGGCAATAATGATATGACGATACGCCTTAGTTTGCCTTTTTCTCCCTTGTTTCTGTTGATGAACAGTATAAAGAAAGTAATTGCAGCAATGATGTAATACTTTTCCATACTATTTTATCTTACGGAGTAGATTTTTTAGGAGTGCTATACATCTACCAATAGTAGGATAGCTATATCCATAACCGTCAATGACGCATAGGTTTTTATGGAAATTGAGCGTATGCAATCCCCGGTGATATCTATAACTTTTAGGATAGAGTGAGAACTGTAGAGTTTCTGAATACACATTAGCCTCGTATTTTACTTTCATGATCGACAAACCTGAACCATAGTCCTTGACACAGTCTTGGGCTGGCCTGTATGTACATTTGTTTACATGAAAATAGTCTCCACCATTACGTGCATACTGTAAGTTGTCTACTATAGGCTTTTTTGAAATTCGAGTGTAAATATTTAAAGTATCTACTGCATGATACAGATGGGCGACCTTTAATGTGTCGGGGAAAATAGTTGCTGTCATTATATTATTACCTGCAATATTGACAATAGTTGCATCTGCCACTGCCTCATTCAAAATCGCACGTGGATTAATCAAACGATGATGCTTTTCATCATACTCATAGGCATTAAGCATGCCTGATACCCCATTCTCAGGATAGACGAATGTCTTACCGTTGATAATTTTATATATAGGGTAAGATAGATGAGTATCTAAAGAAAGTAATTCATATCTTTCTTTTAGTCTTATTGTTTTACGATCTATAACTAACTCACAAAGGATTCCTTTGGGATTTTCCATTGGACATTCCTCGACAAAAACAATGATTTCGTCATCCGTTACTTTATAAATAAAAGGGTCAGCAAACCACCTATCATGATACGGATGCTTCAGCCATGTTATTTGAGGTAATGATTTTTTGACTAATAATTCTGAGGGAGTCAGGTTGCAAAATCCTATATTCCAGTTTTCTGAATAGCTAAGTTTATGGAGTAGTTTCATGCTAATGGAATGGATTTGTAATTTTTTTTATGCAAAGTTTCAACATAGTCTTAAATTGGTTTGCAACCAATTTTCGGAATGGTTTGTTATCACCTTTGCGATATACGATGAAACTATTAGATGTAAATGTAGTTTTTGCCCATTCCCAGAATGATAATTCGCCACCAATCATGTGATAGAAATAAATTACATCAGGACAGAATTTTACCGGTGTAAATCTGTATGTTAAAAGTTCGGCCTGATAGTCAAGTCCTGCATGATAAAGAAACCATATAAATGGTAGATTAAAACCTGCATCTGTGACACAAATGGCATTTCCATCATTTCTGAAATTCATTTCTAAAAAATAGTCTAATCCATTCTTATCGCGAATGAATTCCACACTGAATGTTCCAGAAAACTTAACTGATTTAATGAAATCCTTAGCTTTGCTTACAGTCTGAGTAAAACTATCATCATTTTCGATATACGGGAAATAGTATTCGTTTTGAATACCAGGTCGGTGAATATGAGAATGACCTGGTATAACAATCTCTTCCCCGTCATTGAGCGAAATGCCGAATAGTTGGAATTCGATATCTTTTTCTATATAACGTTCAATCTGGATGACATCACACAAATTTTCGTTTCCCTTGATGAAAGATATAAGCTCTTCCCTTGATTGGCATACGATGGTATCTGATTTACCACCCTCTATGCTTGACAAGGCCTTGGTGATACACGGAAGAGGTACTTCTGCGGGGATATTGTCTCCTTTTTTGTACACAATAAACTCAGGTACATTCAAGCCAATCTTTATAGCCTGATTGCACATGTCTATTTTATTCAACCAACATTGCAATTGTCCATGGCATCCAGGAATGTGAAATTTAGAAGAATAGCGACTCCTATTTGAATCAAGAAGTGCAGCTATAACATCACCTGCAGTGAACACAATTATCTCACCATCAAAGTCTTCATACTTAGATAATGACTGCAACAAATCTTCGTCGCTGAAACAACGTATAAAGTTACCTGTATATTTACTATGTTCAACGTAGCCATCAATGGTATCACCGAGGACGATAACGTCAGGAGTGATGCCTTTAATACCAAGGCTTCTTATAAGCCCCAGTTCATTATGATAGTCAACGCCTACTACAATGGCTTTGTATTTGTTCATGTTGATTTAATTCTTTGATAACAATTGTTCATGTTCTTCTATTTCTTCTTGGCTCCACCTCATTTTGATCACTTTAGCAGGTACTCCTCCAACAATCGAATAAGGAGCTACATCCTTTGTGACAAGACTGCATGCTGATATTATAGCTCCACGTCCAATCCTGACACCTTTTAAAATTGTGACATTACAACCCATCCATACATCGTCTTCAATTATAACATCTTCGTCATACTTGGAGATGTCAACACCTTCCCTTTCAAGCAGTACCTTGTAATTGTCTGCCATATAGGTTCCCTTAATATCATAAGGATGGTCGCCTGTCATGATAGTCAAATTAGGCCCACTGAAAGACTTATTGCCAATATAGACGTGAGCACGTGTTGCAAATATTGTTGCACCGCTACCTATACTAACATCGTTTGCAAGATGTAAGTATTTTACACCTGGTGTATAGGGATTGGTGCACACGATATTAAAAGGAGGTGCAATGCTACATCTTTCCCCTTGCTCTGCAAAAGACGTAACTAGCTGTTTTTTTAAAAATTGCCATTCTAAATTCCTAAGAATTGCAACTAATTTACATATTATTTTGAGGATTATGTTCTTCATTTTTTTATACTGTACAGAATGGGATGCCAAATATTTTTCCTACGAGGAAGCATTTTTCTTCCTTGAAGCTACTCTTGAATTGAGTTTTGAATGCAGGTGTATTACCATGCATCACAAGTGCTAAGACGCGCGTCTTGCCTAACTCGTGAAGTTTCATGATACGAAAATCATTCATTTTGGAGTGGATGCCTCGACCACGCGCCTTAGGATCACAGTATGAATCTTCTAACAAACCTTCATCTTCTGACATATAGATTGGCTTCTTCATTTCAATGGGAAGACCAAGTTTCCGAAGTGAGAACCATGTAGAATAAATCAAATAGTCATCTTCAAGAATTCCATAGGATTTATATGTTGAATCATCTAATCTTTGCTTGATAAAAGCCAACTTTTCTGCCGTGAATTCTTTGGGATTACCCTTTAGGAAATCTTCGTATCTGAGTTCTTTAACTTCAAAATTAAAGCCATCTAGTCTTTTCTTTGTATGCTCTATGTCAATATCTAGCGTAAGATAATGAAGTTTGGCATAATATGTTCCAATTTTGAATCCGACGGAAACAAATATGGATTTACAAAAGGCTGCAATGCCTTTCTCTTTAATAACATGGATAATGTTCATCGTGTAAAATTTGATGTAATTTATGCTCCTATATTATCTGTTTCTTATTTTATCTAATATGGGGCGTACTTTAGATAACAGTAGTTGTTTCTCTAAATCGGTCAATCCAAGTAGGCATACAGTAATTAAAACACAGAGTATACTTACTATACAAATACAAAGCATTGTCAATAGAGATGGACATAGGTAATGATGAAGTGCTAATGGTATGATAGATGCTACGAGAGTCGTAAATATTGGCTTCAAAATGACCTCTATTGTATAAGTTCTAAGTGACAAGGATATCAATGGTCTGATAATGACTAGCATTGCTGCATGGGTTGCAGACGTAACAGCAAACTGTACTATGAATACAATTTCAGGAGTACATTTCATCTTTAATGCGATATATGAAATGGGAACCATTAGAATCATAATAATTCCTCGCCATGTTTGAAAAGTCTTTATCCGACCAGTTGCTAAATTAGCAGTCTGTAGTGGCTGTATCCATGCTGTTATAAGCATAATCATGAGCGAAATACGTGTGAATGCAATGGTGTGATTAGGAACATCGCCTAACCATAATGATAAGATTGTCTTTGCCTCCAATGCGATGGGTAAAGCCATTAGAAGAAATATATAATACGTAAGCTTTGAGCTTGTGATTATCAAATTTTGCATTCTTTGCAAGTCTCCGACACCGTAGCTTTTCGTGATCTGTGGTATGACTGCCATCTGAAAATTGGAAATGAAATTATTTACGATGGATTGGATTTGAACTGCTATACCTCGTGCAGCATTTACGACAGGACCGAAAAACATATTCAAGAAAATGTTCAGAATAGGCGTACACGCTATTGATGCAAGATTTCCAAATAGATTCCAGAATGCAAACACAAACATCTCTTTAATTTGCTTTATATCAACAAGTCTAGCAAATTTTGATTCTGGAAAGTGCTTCTGGCAATAACCGCTATAAATAAATCGATTGAGTAATTGTACTGTAAATAATAATCCCGCATACAGAATGAGCTTGTCAGAGGGAAGATACATTATTGCAAATGCAATTGCGAGATTTAGTGTTGAACTTAATGAGTTAATGAAAGCGAAAGCACTCATTTTCTCATGAGCAATTATTACGGCATCATATGGTACACAGAAAACTCCAAGTGCGCATGTAGCAATTGAGAACTGTAGGACCCAAAAACATGCTGTCATACGATCTGCGGGTATCTCCATTTTTGTTTGAAAAAGCCATAAACCTACAACTTCACATAGAACTATGATTAACGCAGCAATGATAGTGTGTACAATAAGACATGTTGAAAAGATTTTCTTTTTCTCATGTTCATCTCCTTTTGAAATAGCAACGGTGATATATCGGTTTGTTGCATTACCCATTGCAGAACGTAGAAATACAAACATAGTGGTGACACTTCCTACAACATTATATAGTCCGTAATCAGTAAAGCCCAACGACTGCAATATCACACGCGCTGTGAATAACGATATTAGCAAGCCATAAAACATATTGATATATAAAATTATGGTGTTTTTGACAATTCGTTTATTCGCTGATATATTATTTGATTGTTCTGTCATATAAGTTTTATTTGTTTGTGAAGCTATCCTTATTGATCGTAAACATCATTTAGGAGTCCACCAGTGTAGCTGCAAAAAAGAGAAGGTGTGTATTGCAAGTGCAACTATTCTATTTTTGTTCCACACACTTCCTGTTTTTATTGTTTTAGAACTAGCTGAACATTGAGTTAATGTCACTTATACATTTTAAATATTGTTCATAATCATGGGATCTAGGGATTTGAAGGCCTCTGGTTGATAGCGTGAAAGGTGATTTGCTGATTAGACATAATTTGAGTTCAAAACCCTATTTTGAACTTTATCATCAATAATCTCAAGAGACACTTTTTCTGCTCCAACAGAAGCGTTATGAGAATCAAGAAATCTTTTCATAATATCCAAGGAGAAATATGGGATTATTGAATGAATGTCGATATCAGCTTTCATCTCAGCTTTATATGGCCCAGATGAAAGCTGACAGAATTTTTGGTATCGAAGTATGCCCAAGTAATATTAGAATGATTGTTAAACCTTTTGCAATATCAAGCCATATATACCGTTCATTTAGTGTGATTATATAATTCTGCATTTGTACTTTTCAAATTATTTTACTAAAGGTTCTGTTTAACTCTTATTTGGTAGTTAATCTTTTGATTTATCTATCGCTATGTGTAAAAAAAAATGTTAAATGCTTCTTTTACTTGAGACAGAGCCAAAAGATTCTATTATTTTACCATAATGTGAAATTTTTTAACACATATCTTTACGCCAAACCATCTTATCTACAATCCCAGTATAAGACTGAATGATCTTTACAACCTTTGTTGAAACATTTTCGTCTTTATAATCAGGTACCGGAATGCCATGGTTGCCATCCTTGCAAAGCTCTACAGCTGTATCAACTGCTTGAAGAAGGGATTTCTCATCGATGCCTGCAATTACAAAAACTGCTTTGTCGAGTGCTTCGGGGCGTTCGGTAGATGTACGGATACAGATGGCAGGGAATGGGTGTCCTACACTTGTGAAGAAGCTTGATTCTTCCGGGAGGGTACCACTATCAGAAACTACTGCAAAGGCATTCATCTGGAGGCAGTTGTAGTCGTGAAATCCCATGGGTTCCTGCTGGATTACTCGTTTGTCCAACTTAAATCCACTTGCAGCCAAACGGTTGCGTGAACGCGGGTGGCAGCTGTAGAGGATTGGCATATCGTATTTCTCAGCCATTGCGTTGATGGCGTTGAACAACGAGAGGAAGTTCTTTTCAGTATCGATGTTCTCTTCACGATGGGCACTTAGGAGAATGTATTTTCCCTTTTCGAGGCCCAAGCGTTGATGTACATCGCTTGCCTCAATCTCTGCCAGGTTGTTATGTAATACTTCTGCCATGGGTGAACCTGTAACATAAGTGCGTTCTTTTGGAAGTCCGCAATCAGCCAGGTAACGACGGGCATGTTCTGAGTAAGCCATATTCACGTCGGAGATGATATCTACAATGCGACGGTTGGTCTCTTCGGGCAGACATTCGTCTTTGCAACGGTTCCCAGCTTCCATGTGGAAGATGGGAATGTGCAGACGCTTTGCTCCAATTACACTCAAACAGGAATTGGTGTCGCCCAGAACCAATACGGCATCTGGTTTGATCTCAGCCATCAACTTGTAGGAAGCATTGATAATATTACCCATAGTTGCTCCCAGATCGTCGCCGACTGCATCCATGTATACTTCCGGATCTTTTAGTTTAAGGTCCTTGAAGAATACGCCATTCAGGTTATAATCGTAGTTCTGACCTGTATGAGCCAGTATGGTATCAAAGTAAATGCGGCACTTGTTAATTACTGCAGATAAACGAATGATCTCCGGTCTTGTGCCAACTATAATTAGAAGCTTGAGTTTGCCATTCTCTGCAAACTTTATATTGCTATAATCTGTTCTTAATTCCATTGTTATCTATTATTTAGACGCTACAGGTTCGAAATAGGTGTCGGGCCGATTCGGTTCGAAACTTTCGTTCGCCCACATCACGGTTACCAGATCTTCCGTTTCAGAGAGATTAATGATGTTGTGGGTATAACCCGGAAGCATGTGTATGGCTTCAATCTTTTCGCCGCTCACTTCAAAATTCAGGACTTCATCACTTCCAACTTTTCTCTCTTGTATCAGTCCGTGGCCGGAAACTACAATGAAGAATTCCCATTTGGAATTGTGCCAATGTTGTCCTTTGGTAATTCCGGGCTTTGAGATATTTACTGAAAACTGACCGCAGTTTGCCGTTTTGAGTAGCTCGGTGAAAGAGCCTCTGTCATCTACGTTCATCTTTAAAGGAAAGCATACCTTTTCTTTTGGTAGATAACTCAAATAGGTTGAATATAGTTTCTTTGCAAAACTGTTGTTCGGAATCTCCGGCATCAATAAGGTATCGGGTTGGTTCTTGAATGAGTCAAGTAAGGATACAATCTCGCCAAGCGTTACTTTGTGGGTAGTAGGCACAACACAATAACGGCCGTCTTTTTTAAGTATGGCCTCAATTCCCTCGAACTCACAGTGCTGTTCTTCCCCCTTCAATACAGCTATCATTCCATTTACAAGATCATCAATGTAAAGTAATTCCAATTCTACAGTCGGATCATTTACCTGAATAGGCAGACCGTTAGCCATATTATTACAAAAAGTAGCTACCGCACTGTTGTAGTTTGGTAAACACCATTTTCCAAAAAGATTAGGGAAGCGATATACTAATACCTTTGCTCCTGTCTCTTCACCATAGGTAAAGAATAACTCTTCGCCTGCCTTTTTGCTACGTCCATATTCGGAGTTGCCGAATCGTCCGGTCAAAGAGGCTTGTTGAGAAGAAGAAAGCATTACGGGACAATTGTTCCCCTGTTTTTTCAATGTATCCAGTAGGGTGGAGGCAAAACCAAAGTTACCATACATAAATTCATCCTGATCTTTAGGTCTGTTTACCCCAGCAAGGTTAAATACGAAATCAGCCTCCTTGCACCACTTATATAGCTCTTCCGAAGTTGAATCCAGATCATAGTCATAGACTTCGTCTACGACTATATCACCGTAGAAGCGAGCTTTTCCTTCCTTGATGTTGTTTAATTGTGCGCACAAGTTTTTACCAACAAAACCTTTAGCACCTGTAACCAATATTTTCATAGTTGATTATTCTGAACGAATTTCACGCGCTTGCGCCTTGTTGATAATACCAAGATCTTCCTGGATAAAACGAAGACGCATCAGCTGTTCTTTCATTCCTTCTACATCGAGACGGGCTGTGTTGTGAGAGTGATAATCTTCTATCTTTGATATTTCCTCGCTACCTTCTGTAAAAAACTTATTGTAGTTTAAGTCGCGGGTATCGCATGGGATTCGATAATAGTTTCCCATATCCATTGCTTTTGCCATCTCCTCGCGTGTTACCAACGTTTCATAGAGTTTCTCACCATGACGTGTTCCAATCACCTTCACTTCGGTCTCTCCGTACTTAGGGTCAACCTTCGCATAGATTTCTTTTAATGCGATTGTTAAGGTCTCCAATGTAGCTGCAGGCGCTTTCTGAACAAACAGATCTCCGTTATGTCCATGGGTAAATGCATAGATAACCAAATCTACAGCATCGTCTAATGTCATCATAAAACGAGTCATGTTCTGATCGGTGATTGTGATCGGATTACCATCCATCATCTGCTCCACCCAAAGAGGAATAACAGAACCACGGCTTGCCATCACATTTCCATAACGGGTACAACAGATCGTTGTTGCTGCATCTTCACCTAATTCACGACCCTTAGCAATAGCAACTTTTTCCATCATCGCCTTGCTGATACCCATTGCATTGATTGGGTAAGCCGCCTTATCAGTAGAAAGTACCACCACATTCTTTACTCCATGTTCTATGGCAGAATCCAATACATTCTCCGTACCCATAACATTGGTGCGGACAGCCTGCATAGGGAAGAACTCGCAAGAAGGAACCTGTTTCAAGGCTGCTGCAGAAAAGACATAATCGACACCTGTCATTGCGCCATCCACGCTACGCTTGTCGCGCACATCACCAATATAAAATTTTATTTTAGGATTCTGCAAACGATGACGCATATCATCTTGCTTCTTTTCATCACGACTGAAAATACGGATTTCCTTGATATCTGAGTCAAGGAAACGACGAAGTACCGCATTACCGAAACTTCCTGTTCCGCCTGTTATCAACAGGACTTTATCTTTAAAGATTGACATATCTATTTTTATTTCTTAATTTATTTATTCAGGGAAAATGCTTTGATTAAACAAACTCTTTAATGTAATACTATGATAAGGCTAAATGAATACTGTAGATGAAATTGTTTTTAATTTCCATTTTAATTTATAGTACATTTAATTTTATTACATTTTAAAAGAATAAGTATTTTTTAATGTAGAGTTGTTATTGTCTTTCCCCGAAAGCAACGCATCCTCATGTTTGATTTTCCAATCAATCCCTAATTCCGGATCATTCCAGGCAATGCCGCCTTCGTGTTCGGGGGCGTAGAAGTTGTCGCATTTGTATTGGAAGATGGCTTCGTCGCTTAGTACTACGAAGCCGTGGGCGAAACCGCGGGGTACGAAGAACTGACGTTTGTTTTCTTCTGTTAGTTCTACGGAGACGTGTTTGCCAAATGTGGGGGAGCCTTTTCGGATGTCTACGGCTACGTCCAGCACTTTTCCTTTTACTACTCTA
>Ga0172378_10003962_pt1 | contig 13933 bp, 9 predicted proteins | sample GrowelOW332metaG_FD_119755 | JGI IMG/M metagenome (GOLD analysis project Ga0172378, IMG submission 119755) | Groundwater microbial communities from an aquifer near a municipal landfill in Southern Ontario, Canada - Pumphouse #3_1 metaG | ecosystem: Environmental > Aquatic > Deep subsurface >... | reverse complement strand
TTTAAAACCACGAAACCAGACGGTGTAACGACTATCTCCGGGCGGCATTGTAGCCAAGCGCTATTCTGGTTTAAAGATGCTATTTGGTTTATAAAATATAAACTTTAAGTTTATACAGGTTGTGGTCATGGATAAGTTTAACAACATGCGCGTTTTTTGCCGGATTGTCGAGTTGGGCACGTTTTCGGCGGTAGCCAAGGAAATGAAGCTATCGACCATGATGATCAGCAAATACATCGCCCAACTGGAGGCGTCCTTGGGCGTGGTTCTGCTGCATCGCACCACGCGCAGCTTAAGCCTGACCAGCGCCGGAGAAGCGTATTACAACCGCAGCAAGCAATTGCTGGAGGATCTGGCTGATTTGGAAGCCGCCACCGCGCAATTGGGCGAACGGGTGAAAGGCACCATCAAAATCAGCGCACCTATCGATTTTGGCGGTATGTATATGGTGCCGGCTATCGAAAGTTATCTGCGCCAATATCCGGAGGTGAAGATTTTGATGTCGCTGGACAACAAACCGCCGAATTTACGGGTCGGTAGTTTCGATATTTCGTTGTTGGTGACCGACACGCTCGACCCTGGAGTCGTGGCGCGCAAGATTGCCGAGACGGAATTATGTACCTATGCATCGCCGGCTTATCTGAGCGAAAAAGGCTGTCCGCAAACGATAGAGGAACTTGGCAATCACCAATGCCTGCATTATGTTGATACGCCGCATGGGGATTATTGGCTGTTTAATGTCGATGGCGAACTAAAAAAAATCAAATCCGATTGGGTGCTGGCGTCGAATAACGGTCGGGCATTGTGTCAGGCGGCGGCGATGGGGATGGGAATCGTCCAGGCGCCCAGGCTATCGGTAGCGCCGTATTTACAAAGCGGCGAGTTGGTGGAAATTTTGCGCGAATACCGCCGCACATCGCTGGCAATCTACGCCACTTATTTGCAGCGGCGTTTTTATCCCGCTAAGTTAACAAGCTTCATCGATTTTTTATTGGCGTATTTCGAGCGATAAGGCTGAAATTGGGCTTATGAAATCAAATACGTTGACTGCGGTTCCTCGGCCGCTTCGAGTATTTGTTCCATGCTGACTTTATCGTAACCACCGGATAGCAGGACGATAAAACGCTCGCGCAGCATCGGGCTTTGCCGGGAACGCAGGATAATATTATTGGCGTCTTTTTGCTCCAGAATCCGATACCAGTTGTAAATCATTTGGAAAATGCGGCCCATGGGTTCACGGATGCGCTCCTCATAATTACGCAACCGGGCCGCGCTGAAATCGCCGCCATTTGCGAAACCGTCCAGAATGGCATCGGCCGCGAACAGACCGCTACGCATCGCCAGTGTCACGCCGGCAGAAAACACCGGATCGACGAACATCGAGGCATCGCCCACCAGCACAAAGCCGTCGCCGTGAAAATGTTCGTTCATATAGCCAATCGACGAAATGGTTTTGACTTCCATCGCTTGCTCAGCGTCTTCGAGCCATTCGCGCACGCTGGTACAACTGGCAATGGCTTTCTCGAAGCGTTCTTGGGGAGAATCTCCCAAGTTTTTCGCGAAGCGGGTATCCAAAACTGCACCGACGCTGGTGATATCGTTTCTTAAGGGGATATACCAAACCCAGCCGCCATCGATGGTGTGGATGTCCGTCGTCACCGAGCCATCCATCACCTCGCCAAAATTGATAAAACCGTGCGGATTGCGGCGAAAGCCACCCTTGAAATGTGCAAAATGAGCGATTTTGTTCAGTTCGGGTAAGGGGCGCCGCCAGTTGAGTTTGCGGGCGATCAGCGACTCCCGTCCTGATGCGTCAACCACCACCGAGGCATGAATCGGCGCAGGTGCGGAACCATTCTTCCCGGCACTAACACCAATCGCTCGTTCGCCTTCGAATAGTACGTCCGCGACTGACCATTCCCGACGCACGTCAACGCCACATTCTGCTGCATGTTCCAGCAAAATTTCATCGAAGCGAGCGCGTTCGACATGATAGGTATAAGGCCGTTCGAAATACCCTGGATATTCGGCAGTCAGTAGCAACACATCGGGTCTTTGATTGAACATGCCAAAATTGGCGCCTTGTTTCACTGTAAAACCTTCGGCTTCAATCTTTTCGGTGATGCCCAGCCGCCGCCAGATTTCCCAACAGGCCGGCAACAAGGATTCACCGATTTGAAAGCGCGGAAAGCGTGAGCGCTCGAACAACACCACGCGTTTGCCAGCCTTGGCCAACATGATCGCCGCGCTGGCGCCGGCCGGCCCGCCACCGATGACGGCGGCATCGAAGCATTCAAATTGCGACATCGGATTCCACCTGAATCTGGGAGTGATTGTTTAATTGCATGACTAGTTTGTTGCAATGCCGTTGAGTTAAGCCGCCTCTTCTGTTGGACGCTGTCGTAAAAGTCAAATGTAGGTTGGGTTGAATACAATAAAGCCCAACCTACCTATTACACAGCCTCTGATAGAGGGCCGGACAGGGAACGGTTTTCCTTAACTTAACGGCATTGCTGTTTTGAGTGTGGGTTTCTTACTGTTCAGTCTAATACAAACCCGTTGGCAACGCGTTCATGAACAGGAGGGCTAAACGCAAAACAGCTTCCAGCAGCGTTGTCAGCCCAGGCAATTACATGCACCGTTTGCATAAACGCTAATTTTGCAATAATACCCCGCTAACTAACTCTAAAACCAGCCGCCGATGAACACCACGGAAATATTCCTGATTGCTCTGACCATTATCTACAGTCTGCCGTATCTGATTTGGCGCATCGGCAGGACAGACTATTTCGCGCCGCTGGTGGTGGTGCAGATCATTACCGGCATCCTGCTGGGGCCTGGTATTTTAGGTGCAGCATTTCCCGATTATTACGCCTTTGTGTTCAACAACCAGGTGATACAAGCGCTGAACGGCATTGCCTGGTGGTCGGTGATGCTGTTTGTCTGGGTAGCCGGCATTGAATTGGATCTGCGCCAAGCCTGGGAACATAGGCTGGAAAGTACTATCACCGCCGGACTGGCACTGGGCGTGCCTTTGGGGTTTGGCTGCGTCGCCGCCTTGGGTATGCTGACGTTCGAGGGCTGGATAGGCAGTAAAGCGATGCCCTGGCAATTCGTACTGGGTATCGGTATGTCCTGCGCGGTGACAGCGTTGCCGATATTGATTTTATTGATGGAAAAACTGGAAGTCCTGCGCCAGCCCATCGGTCAGCGCATCCTGCGTTATGCCAGCATGGACGATATTGCGATTTGGGCGGTGCTGGCATTAATTCTATTGGATTGGGAGCGGGTGGGTCGGCAGGGTGCTTTTCTGCTGGGTTTTGCGATATCGGCATATGGGATTAGGAAACTGATGGCCTGGCTGCCGGAACGCGACCGTTGGTATGTCGGCATCATCGCCTTGGCGGCTACCGGTTTTGCCGCGGATTGGGCGGGGCTACATTTTATGGTCGGCGCCTTCCTGGCCGGCGCTATCCTGGATGGCTGTTGGTTCAATCAAACGCAAATGGACCTGTTACGCCATCATCTTTTGCTGACGGTGATGCCGGTTTATTTCATCAGCGCCGGCTTGAAAACCAATTGGGCCATGGGCGGAACCGCGGTGCTGGTCGTCGCCGGCCTATTGTTGTTTGTCTCGGTGTTCGGAAAGCTGCTCGGCACCCATCTGGCCGGAAAAATCCTGAAATGGAAACGCGGCGAGGCCTCTTTGATTGGCTGGCTGCTGCAAACCAAGGCCTTGATCATGATCATCTTTGCCAATGTTTTGTTGGATAAGGAAATTATTACCAGCGAGACTTTCACGGCCCTATTGCTGATGGCCGTGCTCAGCACCATGCTGACGGTGCCGGTGGTATCGCCGAAACTGGCGCGGATGAAGTCGATTATCTTCCGCGCCAAATAACGGTTGTAAACCGTAAAACCGCCAGCGTTGATCTGGGTTCCGTCACCACCTTACTTGGGCTTGTAAATCTAAGAACATCAATGACAAACTGTTACCAATTGCAAAAAATTATCCTGATAGACAGTTTTTGGTCCGGCAAAACCGTTTTGTTGAAACTGGACGGGCACACCAATCTCAGCGGCACCAACGGCGCCGGCAAAACCACCTTTCTGCGCTTGATGCAGTTGTTCTGGGGCGAGCGCCCCAGCAATATCGTCGGTGGCAGCGGCAGCAAAAAAAGCTTTCTGGAATATTATCTGCCCCGCACCAGCAGCTATCTGGTGTATGAATACCAACGGCCCTATCAACAGGTTTGCCATGTCATGGTGCAAAGTGATGGTCGCGCTGCTAGATACAAGTTCATTGACGCACCGTATCGGCAGGATTTCTATATCGCTGAAAGCGGTTATCCCCGCGACAGCCAGAGTATAGAGCGTTTTTACCGAACGACCGGGTCTGAAACGTCCAAATTCGTCGCAGTCGACGACTACTGCGGCATCATTCAGTGCCATCAGCTCAGCGGTGGCAAAAAAGACTTGCGCCTGTTGCAAAAGCGTTATGCGATGGCTGCCGCACCGATGAACCACATCGAAAAAGTCATCGGCTCGGTGATCGAAAAAATCGGCGATTTCGACGTGATCAAGCAAATGCTGATCGATATTTCCCGCAGTAAGCTCAGTCAAACCTTTTTGCAAAACGAAGACGAACAACAACCCTTCCAGCTCAATAAACAACACATCGACGCCTGGCTGGCCGATTTGAGCGCGGCGCGGGAAATTGAAGCCAAGCGCGCCGACTTTGACCAGTTGCTGCAAACCCTGGCCGAGCTGAAGCAAACCCTGAAGTTGCTGTCGCATTTGCACTTTCTGGCTCGGGACAAATACAAGACCGGGCAGCGAGACAGTGAAAAACTGGGTGGCAGTCTAACCGGCTTACGCCAACAGCGGGATCATCTGCAGCAAACGTACAATCAACAGCTTGAACCCAAGGAAGACGCGCTTAGAAATGCAAAAGTCGGCTTAGAAGACCTCAATTTCCAAATCGAACAGCTGGAAGCGCAAAAACTGACATTCGAAGCACAAGGCGCCGAAAGCTTTGGACTCAAAGGTGGCAAGGCCGAAGACTACGCGCAACAACAGCAGGATATTCAAGCCGAACTGGATGCGCTTGAAAACAAAACCCAGGAAATCACCCGCTTTTACCAAAACAAATTATTCGAGCTACGGCACGGCCACGACAGAAAAGTCCAAAGCTACCAACAGCAACGCTCCGAAGCCAAACTGCGGCAAAGCCAAAGCCTGCGCGAAGCGGATAGCGAATTTCAGCAGCGCAAAGATCGCTTGCTGGAAGACAAAGAACGCCGCCTGCAGCCTGTTAAAGAACAGCGCACGCAATTTTCGACCACATTTCAGCTCAAGCAAAACGAACTAAAAAATCCGCCGATTCCGGATAGTCTGCGCGCCGATCAGCGCAAAAACCGCGCAGCGCTGGATGATGCCGGCCAGTGCAGCAAGGCGGCTTATCAAGCCTTGGCCGAAACGCAATCCGATTACCAAAACCGGCTGAATCTTTACCAGCAAATCGAACGGGATATCCAAGCCAAGAAAGCGGAATCCAGGCGCACAAAAGTACAGCATGCCGACTGTCAGAAACGTCTGCGCCCGGAGCCCGGCTCGCTGCAATATTTCCTGGAACAGGAAGTCGAAGGCTGGCAGCAAAACATAGGCCGGGTGATCGCGCCGGATCTCTTGGACAATAGCGGCCTAGCTCCGCAATGGAATAACCAAGCTAGCCAGGAGTTTTACGGCCTTAGCATCGACTTGGAGGCCTTGGCCGATCGCAGCTCTCTGACAGAAGACAAGGCACGCCTGGAACAGCAGGAAAAAGACCTGTTCGAACGGGTGACCACATTAAGCAAGGAATGTGCTGAACTGGAAGCATCTTTGCAAGCCGCCAATAAACTGCGCGAGCAAGCCAAGGCCGTCGGGGGTAAAGCACAACAAGCCGTGCAACAGGCCGACAAGCAGGAGGAAAACCTGCGCAACGAAGGCAAAGCGCTGTCCGACCAGGTCGAGGCTGCAACCGCCAAATCCAGACAGCAATTGGAAGATAGCATTAACCAATTGTCCGCCGACATCAATGCCTGCGACAGGGCCTTGGCCGACATCGACAGACAGCACTTGCAGGTCATGCGGGAGCTGCAAAACGAGTATCTGGCCCGCAAAGGCATCATCGATTCGGATTTGGAGAATTTTCTGCTGGCCATCCAGGCGCAAATCGAAGCCGACAACGCGCATTTCAAACAGGAGCAAAGCCGCATCAACCAGCAATTGAAAAGCGATTTAGTGAGCAGCGGCGCCGATGAGCAGACTGTTTTGACGCTAATGGCTACACGCAAAGAAGCAGAGCACTTGGAAAAAGAGGCTCGCGTTTTTCAGCGCAAAGCCCAGGAATATCAAGACTGGCTGCAAAAACGCTGGCAACAGCATCCGCAGTACTGCCGGCAACGCGATGACTGCTTTCGTCAAATTCAGCAGTTGCAAGACGAAACTGATCGGTTAAAGCAGGATTTTCAACGGCAAAGAACCGAGTTGAACCAACAAATCGGCACTCTGGAAGAACAGCTGAAGACAAACAACAGCCTGTTGGCGCTGTTGGAGCAATGCATGGAGCAATTACGCAATTGCCCGCCGGTGTTGGCCGAGGGCCAGCCTGACTATGCGGCGGGCACTCTACCTCGCTTGGTTCAAGAAAACATCAGGCAACGCAAGCGTCAAGAGCACGATATTCAAAGCGGGAAGCAGGAGCTGGTGAAACTTTTCAACTCTCATCAGCGCAGCCAATTGGCGGAAGCCTGGTCGCAAGCGCTGCACTTGGCTGCTCACCGCAGCGAGTTTTTTCAGGCCGAAGCCCTGGAGATCGAACAACCGTTAATCGATGTATTGCAAATGGTCGGCCACGTCAAACAGGCTACCGCTCAACAAATCGAGTTGCACGCTTCCAGCGTCAACACCTTTTATCAGCATTTGTATAATTTTGACCGCGCGATCAAAAGTACCGGCAGCGAATTGTCTAAATACGTCAGCGAGGAACGCTATTTCGCCGCGCTAGGCGAAATCACAGTCAATATCCGTTCCAAAATGAGCGACCTGGAATATTGGCAAGCCTTGAAAAAGTTCGGTGATCAATACGGCCAATACCGTGACACCGCTGAATTGAGCGGACAACAGGGTGTTCCGGAAGGTTTGGTGCAGGCCATGAACGAACTGACCGCGCTGTTGCCGGCCACTGGTGTCAAAATCAGGCATGTGGCTTTGTTCGACATCGAATTCAGCATCTTCGAAAACGGCCAGCTTAAACATGCCCGCAACGCCCGCGAATTAAGGGACGTGAGCTCCACCGGCCTGTCTTATCTGGCGTTGATTACCTTCTTCACCGGCGTCACCGCCATGCTGCGCAAACAAAACCCCACCGTGGTGTGCTGGCCGATCGACGAACTCGGCGATCTGGCGCCGGAAAACATCGAGGCGATGATGAATCTTTTAGCCAAGCAAAACATCCATATTCTTTCTGCAACCCCGACCGCGGACCGTCATGTGCTGGGTTTGTTCAATCGCCGCTATCTACTGACTCAGCAAAGGCTGCACGAAGTAGAACTACCGCCCAGCAAGCTGGATACACTGTTGAACGCACAGACTCTCCAGGAGGCTAATCATGTTTAAGCAAGTTGCCGAAGACCTGTTGACTGGTCATTTCATTTGTCCGACTGCCTACCCGGAGGCGTTTGAGTATTTGTCGCAGCCGGCCAATGCCGACAAGATCAACGCCTTCTTAAAACCACTGGACCGCGAATTGTTGAATCTGGACGGCGAACTGTTTTACGCCGGCTACACTGTAGTCGACGACAGCAACCACGCCGCCATCAGAGAGGCTTTTTCGGAAATACGCTCGCAGTTACGCCCGGTGGTGGAATGGATGGATATGGTGATGACGGCTCTGGGGCAAGACACGCCGATTCGGGCTCGCGACGAGATTCGCCTGCATAAGTTGTTGCAAGCCATTGAGCATGAACCGTCCTTATCGGAACAACTGAGTCGCCTTACGCAATTAACGCTGTTCAAAACTAACAAAACGGTTATCGCCGAGCAGTTGTCCTGGGTATTGCAAAAATTGGAACAAACCGGCTACCTGGCTCGCCCCAATCCGCAAGCTTCGGTTTATATTGCTACAGGCAAGATCAATTATCTGCATGCCGTGATTGCCTTTTTGAACGATGCCGAGAACCTGGAGTTGGATCAACACGCAAGCGACGGCGAAGACCACGAACAGCAGGAACTGTTTTTATGAGCTTTGATCACGAGCAGATTGCCGGACTGATCCGCAAGCTGGCCGGCGCCGACCAATTGTTGGCGCAAACTTACAGCGACGGCACGCTGCTCGCCGATGATGAAAACCGTGCCGCGATCAACAGCTTAAAGAAATTCGGTATTTTACGCACCGCCGATACCAGCGATGAATACCGTTTGACCAGCGACATCAAGCGCTTGATCGACCGCCTGCTATTGCGCAATCAGCGATACCAGCAAAGCATCAACATGGCCAAGATAATTTTGAATGTTGAGGAAGACATCGAAGACTATCGCCGCGCAGTGGAACAGAACCGCCAGGACGAAGCGCAATATCATCTAATACAGATCGACGATACGCTGTACGAGGCGATTGAGGCGCTGGAGAACAGCCTGAGTGTGATGTTCGCGGCCATCATCAGCCAATTCGGCTTTGTCGGCTCTTTGAGCAGCAAAATCAGACAAAACCAACGGGCGCTGAACTATGCTCAAGATCTGGTGCAAGAGCTTAATCAAGTCAGAATCAACGATTGCTACGGTTGGCTGAGCTGGAGCACTATTCCGCCGGAATTGAGTCGAAAAGTCATCAATTTCATCGACCAACACAAAAGCATCGTCGAACGGCTGACCGGTATCGTCGGTCGCATGAAGGAATTGCTGTTCAAATTGCGGTTGCAAGAGCAAACCGCCAACCGCTGCCGGGCCATGGCGTATTTTCTCAGGCAACATCCGGAATGGGAAGCACTGGACTGGAGCGCGGAAGCCAGCATCCCGGCACTATTAAAACGCGGTGCCGGCCTGGCACTTCAGCCCGGCATCAATACCGCCAATCCTGTATTGCAGGCCGATCTGACCGCTATCGTCCAGGAACTGCGACGCCAGTCTAAGCCCGTCGCGCCGCTGGCAAGGGACAGCGCCTCACAGCCGCTGAATACCGAGATTCCCGATCGGATCGCATACGATCAAGATCTATACGAAACCCATATCGAAAATCTGTTTGCGCTAGCGCTTCAGCAGCAGGGACGCAAAATTTCGGCACTGCATTATTGGCGTGAGCAAAGTCTGGAAGTCAAAGCCGAACTGTGGCTGGACATGGTATTCGCGCAACATTGCTGCCTGCCCCAACGTGTGCGCCACGCCATTATATTGGACATGCAAGGCGAAAGCTTGGCCGGTTTCGATGGTAACCAGATCATCGAAGAAATCGTGCTACAAAGGGTGGCGTGACATGGACAGGAAGATGTTCCAATGGATCAGTGCCTTGGTCAGAGACAAACCGAATCAAGACAGCAAGCGCCGCATTAGTCCGCTTGGTCAACAAGTACTGGCACATTATGGTTGTGGTTATGTCCGCAACAACTGTCTGATTTTTAGCGCCGAGGACAAGCGCCGCCTGCGTCAGAGGGTAAAAGACGAAATGGGCCTGGACCCGTTCATAACCGAGCAATTGCCAGCCGATCGGTTGGAGATAGCCAAATTTCACCCCAATGAAAAACTGGCCGCTAAGCCTGCCGGCCATGATCATCTATTACTGAACAGTGCCGACGGCGTCCTCCGCATCAACGGTGTACAAATTCCACTGCATCCGCAAAGCATCGCCTCGGCCGGCTTGCTTTGCCTGAACGCCAGCATGCGGACAGTGGAGCACCAGACCATTGTGGTCGTCGAAAACCTGGCCATCATGTCGTTATGCCATAACTGGCAACTGCCGCTGCCTGACAACCACGCTCTGTGGGTCTATCGCGGCGATTACAAAAGTGGCGCCAAAGCCCAGGCCTGCCGCGACTTTATCAAGCGTTTTGGCGCCGACAAAACCGTTATCGTCTTCAGCGATATGGATCCTAAAGGCTTGGAAATTGCGGCGACATTGCCTTTTGCAAAATTCTGGTTGGGTCCCAAAGCCGATTCGTGCCAACCTTTACTGAATAGTCGATATGCAAGCCGCATGGGTTTTGACACTCAGTCTGACGCTCTTGGTTATTTGCTTCGGAAGTCAGATTCAAATTTGTTATCCGAGCCCTTTAAGAATCTTGTTTCCGTAATGCGCGATGAACGTAGTTCGTTGCGACAAGAACATACCTATAGCCACAATGTGCCTTTGGAATTAATTCCCATCTGGCTGCACGATCATTGCTGAAGCTTGTCAGTGCTGCGTTTCAGCTTTGCCGAAAGACCGCTATTCCAGTCCTAAATAGATCCAAAAATCCTCTTGCTTAGCTATGCCGAGCACGGCTTGAGCGGCGAGTAGTGCAGAGACGCTGACGCCCGCCACGCCGCCGCCCGGCCGGGTCCAATGGCCGGTGTGATACAGGCCGGGCAGGGCACCTACCACACTGGGCCGGTTCGGACCGATCTGATCCGGACTGGGGGCAAAGCCGTAGGCCGCGCCTTGCTGGTTGAGGGTGTAGCGCTCCAAGGTGCGCGGCGAACCCGACTCCACCATCAACAAGTGGTCGTTAAGACCGGGAAAATGCCGCTCGGCCTTTTCCAACAACCGCTGCTGAAAGCCGCTCTTGGCTATGCGCCAGGACTGACCGACGTCAAACGGGCATAGCGTGGTCAGCATGATAATGCTTTGTCCCGGCGGCGCCAGGGAAGTATCGGCCAAAGAAGGCAGCGTCGCGGAAAACCAGTTGCATTGGCCGGCCCGAGTTAAGGCGTAGCTGGCTTCATGGTCGAACGATTCGAAAAAAAAGCCCTCATGGGCATGGCTCTGTTCGGCGATGGGCAGGTCGGTAGCGATATAGCTGGCGAAGATCGACAAAGACGGCGACAGCTTCGCCAAGCTTTCGCAATAACCATTTGGCAAGTGCTCGCGGCCGACTAACAACTCGGCAGTCTGCCGCGCGTCGATGTTGGAAACCACTGTTTCGGCCCGGATCACCTGGCCGTTTTCTAATATGACCCCGCAGGCTTTGCCGTGCTCGACGCAAATCCGCCGCACGCTGGAGTTTAGCAAGACTTCGCCGCCCTGATTTTCGATGGCCGCAGCCAGTTGATTGGCGTATATCTGGAAACTGCCTCGGCAGTAGTAGCCGCCTTCGTAAGTGTAACCCGCCATCATGGCTGCCCAGTACAGAAAGGACAGTTGCGACGGCGGCAGACCCAAATAAGGCCAGAGCATCGCGCAAGCGCTTTTCAGGCGGACATCGACCAGAAACTCGTCCAGCGCTTCGGCCAGCGTGGTGCGGCGGTAGCGGAACAAATTGGATAGCATTTGCGCCGGCGAGACCCGCGTCGCCTTACTCTGGGCTAATAACTCTTCCGCCAGCATGGCCTCTTCCGCCAACACTCGGCAAAGCCGAATCAATGCCAGCAGGCCTTCTTTTTCCTGCGGAAAGCGTTCGGTCAAGCCGGCAACGAACTCCGCCTCGCCGGCTCGCAAAGGGATTTCGAATTCCGGAAAAACCGCGCGGGCGTAAGATGGGACGGGAATGAAAAGAGACTGTGGATCTATACCCACGGCACGGCAGATTTTATTAATGGTGCTGCCGTTGCCGTAGCCTTCCGGGTTGCAACCGCTGACCAGATGTACACCGGAATCGAAATGAAAATTTCGTCGCTTGAAGCCGTGAGCATAACCGCCCGGCCTGTCGTGCCTTTCCACCAGCAACACCGACTTGCCGGTTTTCGCCAGTAATGCGGCGGTACTCAGCCCGCCAATGCCCGCGCCAATGACGACGACGTCGTAAACTTCTTTTGCCGATTCCCTGTGAACGCCGCGCATGGAGTGTCTTCTATGAGGATAAATAGCTGGCTAGCTTAGGAACAAACTTAACAGAAAACAAGTTGGTTTTTTGTCCGGGGATAACCGATGGAAACTTTGTTATTGTGCTGCTAACACGCGTTTTGGAGAGGGGTGATCAGGCAGGTTCGGCTACCAGTAATCATTCAAACCATATTTCTGAACGCCAAAAATCAAGCAATCAGCCGACAGTCAATTGCATGGAAGAGAAACTATATCAATCGCCAAAAGAAGTGATCCGGTTCATTGTTCCGTTTAGTAATGATCAAAATGTATGCTGCCCACTTAGAAAAAAGGCTTTCAGAAAATTATTGCCTCTGCAAATCCTTTATTATATAAATGTGATGGTACACATAATTAATTATTACTAGGTAGGTTAACTTTATAACGGTTGAGCCCAGTATGATTAGTTTTGTTCGTCTTTATTTGTAAAAACACATAATGGGAGTCAAGACAATATGTATAAGAAAACCTTTGCCAAAACATCCGCCACCCTATCATTGCTCATCTGCTCATCAACCGCCATGGCAGTTTGCGAAGGGCTACCTGCCCACGCTGAACTGAAAGCCGCGTTGCAAGCGGCCGTGGCGCAACCGAACGGCGGCTTCAACTTACAAATGTGGGCGACCGTGGTGGATCGTGATGGCATCGTCTGCGCGGTTACCTTCTCCGGCGCCGATCGAGGCTCGCAATGGCCTGGCAGCCGGGTGATTTCCGCCCAGAAGGCCAACACTGCCAATGCGTTTAGCCTCAACGGGCTGGCACTCTCGACAGCGAATCTTTACTCGGCGGTGCTTCCAGGCGGCAGTCTATTTGGCCTGCAACTCAGCAATCCGGTGGATACGACCGTCGCCTACGCGGGTAGCCCGGCGCTTTTCGGCACTGCCTCCGACCCGATGCGCGGTCGCAAGATCGGTGGTGTGAATGTGTTTGGCGGGGGGCTTGGGCTTTACGATAGCAACCAAAAAATTATCGGTGGCCTTGGGGTCAGTGGCGATTCTGCCTGCGCCGACCACAACATCGCTTGGCGCGTTCGTAATGATCTTAATCTTGATCACTTTGGCGCTTTCGTGGGCGGCGTCAGTGGAGACGCCATACGGCCGGACAATATTGTCTACGACATCCCGCTTCAGCCGCTCTCGACTACAGTCAACGGGGCTGGCAATAGCGCTGGGGGCTGGGGGCACCCGCAATGTTCGGCGGCCGCCAAATCCATCGCTACGGATAATCCTGCTACTAATCCGAGCGCCCTTCCTCCGGTACAACCCTGATAGGGAAGATTACCTGTGCTGGCTTGAGGTCAGCACAGACATAGCTGTTTATCCAAGAGCCCTGAACAATGGAATAACCGATTCTGTCCGGGGCTGCCACCAGATCACTTTCATCCTGCCGTAGGAGTACATGATGAATCTCAGACTATCACTCCGCGTGTTGCAATTCGCGGGGTTGCTGTTTTTAGCAACAACACTTCCCGCTTACGCCACCGCCGTTTATAACGTTTCCATCACTGGTGACCTCACAGTCAGCACCGTGGGAGGAGGCATCGGTTATGACCAGATTCTCACCCAACCGGCTTCGATAAGCACCATTGTGAATCCTCCTGGCGGGGGAACTGCTGTAGCAACTGCAGATTTCACAGAATTTACCCCGATCGCAGCCGACACTATTCGCGTGAACGCTACGGCAATCGGAACGGCAGAGGGAGCAGGAAGCACATCCTTTGCCACGGGATCCGTGGGAGGTGGGTTAAACGTCACAAACCTGGGCACTTCTCCAGCTCCGTTGTTTATCAATGTTGACATTGACTGGGCCTGGACTTTGCTTCTGGACGATCCCGTCAATGAATCGGCAAGCGCAGCCTTTTCTCTGGCTTTATATGCTGACGGTCAATTTGTGGCGACG
>Ga0172378_10003960_pt1 | contig 13936 bp, 9 predicted proteins | sample GrowelOW332metaG_FD_119755 | JGI IMG/M metagenome (GOLD analysis project Ga0172378, IMG submission 119755) | Groundwater microbial communities from an aquifer near a municipal landfill in Southern Ontario, Canada - Pumphouse #3_1 metaG | ecosystem: Environmental > Aquatic > Deep subsurface >... | reverse complement strand
GCGGAAGCCAACTTTCGTCGTCTTTTCATCAGTTCCTTCGCTTGTCGTAAGTGACATTTTAAGGTCATAAAGACAAGGAGCCTCAATAGACCAAGGGTTAATTCCTTGAATCTTCGTTTCATTAGTCTTAAAAGTTTCGATTAAGCGGTCGTGATAAAATAAAGAGAAGGAACAAACAGGGTCTTTTCCTTTTCCTTCAATTTCATAATGGATTGAAAGGTGGCCATCACCTTCTCCTGATGCATAAAGGTCTTTAATGTAGGTATTTGCCCGACTTTCAAGATAAACAGGACGATAAATACCACCAAAAGTCATGTAGTCAACTTGGCCTCCAAAAGGAGGAATATTCGGGTCTTCGTTGGAATCAACAACTACTAAAAGTTCGTTGTTTTTCTCAATGACTTCTTTACTGATTTCAAACTCAATTGGAAGGTAGCCGCTGACTTTTTCTCCTAAATCATGACCATTGAGAAAAACCCGAACTTTAAGCATGACACCTTCAAAACATAAGAAGAGTCTTTCGTTCTTTTTCTTTTTGTAATCAAAAAGTTTGTGATAAGAACAAACGCCTTGATAATCCCTTTCACTGAAATCATTAAATGGATGCAAAAATGAAGAATGAGGAAGATCAACTTTCTCCGCATTTTGGGGAAATGATTTGATGAGAGATTTATCGAAATTGGGGAAAAAGTCCCAAGAAAAATTAAGTGATGTTTTCATACATTTTATTGTAGCCTAAAGGATATAATGATTGTGCATGAAAATTACATATTGTAACAATATTTTTAGTCTTTCCTTTGGAGAGTCTTCTTACGTGCTTTCTATTTCCAGCAACGGGAAGATTGTATTCGAGTATTTTGGTCAACGTTTAACGGATAAAGACATAATTACTTCTTTAATTCGTGATTATCCTTGTCCTGAAGGTTCTTCTCTGCTCGAGGAAGAAAACGACGGCTCTGGTCCTCAAAACATGGCTTTAGAATATTCCCTTCCTTTTAGAGGTGATTTCCATGAGCCTTCTCTTATTTTAGAAAAAGAAAACTCAGTAATTTTTGACTTCCGGTATGACTCTTATGAAATCAAGAATAATGCCCCTATTCCAGGTCTTCCTTCGCCTAAGGGTGAAGGGCAAGAACTAGTAATTAAGTGCCTTGATCATGCTCAAAAATGTTCTCTTTATCTCCATTACATAATCTTTGAAGACTCCGATGTTTTAGGGAAGTATTTAGAAATTCATAACGAAGACGGCTCTTTATTAATAAAAAAGGCTTCGAGTTCTCAACTCTGTTTAAGCGGCAGCCATTATTCGCTTCTTTCTTTGCATGGAGCCTGGGCTGGTGAGGCTAATCTCAGCGAAACACCCTTAAAAACTGGTGTTGTTTCCTTATCTTCTAACAATGGAATGTCCTCTCCTTTTTGCAATCCTTTCTTCATGATTGAAGAAGAGGGTTGTGGAAGAAATTACGGAGCGGCTTACGGCTTTAACCTCCTTTTTAGTGGTAACCATGAAGAAAGTCTCGAAGTGGATGCTTTTGGGAGCCTACGGATCAAGCAAGGAATTTCCTCTCTTTGCTTCAATAAGGAACTAAAGGAAAATGAATCCTTTTTCACTCCTTTAGCGATTATGTGTCGGAGCGAAAAAGGAAGAAATGGTGTATCTCAACAAATGCACCATTATGTAAATAGCAAAATTATTGATCCTCGGTTTTCAAAGACGGAGAGACCTATTGTCTATAACAACTGGGAAGCTACTATGTTTTCCTTTAATGAAGACAAGATTCATTCATTAATGAAAAAGGCTAAACAATTAGGAATCGAGACTTTTGTTCTTGATGATGGTTGGTTCGGTTTAAGAAATGATGACACTAAAGGTTTAGGAGACTGGGAAGTTAACCCGAAGAAACTTCCTCATGGCCTTAAAGGTCTTTCGAATTACGCAAAAAAACTTGGTCTTAAATTTGGTATATGGATGGAACCAGAGATGGTTAACAAAGATAGTGACCTTTATAGGAGTCATCCCGATTGGATAATCGGAGAAAATCGCCATAAAGCGATGGTGGGACGTCATCAATTTGTTTTAGATTTACGAAAACCTGAAGTTCAAGATTTTATCTTTGAATCTGTTCATAAGACCTTGCTGGCAGGGGATATTTCTTTCCTTAAGTGGGATTGCAATCGTTCTCATAGTGATATTCCTGATGGTTATTCCTCATTTGATTACGATTATTATGTAGGTCTTTATTCCGTCTTGACTCGCATAAAGACCGCTCATCCTGAAGTTCTTTTTGAAAACTGTGCTTCTGGTGGGGGCCGTCATGACCTCGGGATGTTAAGCTTTTTCCCTCAAAGTTGGGTAAGCGATGATACCGATCCCGTTCAAAGAAATGTGACCCAAAGCGGTTTAGCCTTAGGCTATCCTCTTTCCACCTTGAGCAATCACGTTTCCGCAAAGACTTCAAACCAATTACTCCGCCTTACTTCTCTTGAAGCGAAGTTTGATTGTGCCGCTTTTGGTGTTCTTGGCTATGAATTAGATCTCAACGATCTTTCTGTGTTTGAAGAAAAAACAATCAAAGCCCAGATTAACTTTTATAAGGAACATCGTTCCCTTTTCCAAAGAGGAACTTATTTTGAATTAGCTTCTTATCAAAAAGAGGGCTACTCGTCTCTTCAAGTAAGCAGGGGAGAGGAAAGTATTGTTTCTCATCTTCGTTTTCTTCAGAGCCCTTCTCCCATTAAGTACCGTCTTAAAGCCTTAGAATTATCGCCTGAAAATCTCTATTCCTATAAAGTAAGGAAAGAGATGATTTCACTCAAGAAGGCTGGTCACTTAATAAATATGATTTCTCCCATCCATCTTAAAGAGGATGGTTTCCTTGTGAATCTCCTTTCTCAAAGAAAGGGTTTAGAGAGTGAAAAAGAAGAAGGAATAGTTAGCGGGGCGGCGTTTCTTAGTTATGGAGTCCCTTTAGCTCAAGAATGGTCGGGAGTTGGTTTAAACGAAAGAGTGAGGATTCTTGGGGATTTTAGCGGTCGGCTTTATTTAATAAAAAAATATTCATCAAAATAGTTTATTTTTTGTAGTAGACTAGGCGCGTTGAAAGTATGAAACAGAAAAAGAAACACATTCAAATTGGATTATGTCTCATTGGATTAGGCCTTCTTTCTGCTTGCGGTCCAAGCAAAGGTCCTCTTGATGCCATAAGTGAATTAAAGATTGCCGCTCAAAAAGACGCTAATCAACCTAGTCTTGGACTCGAAAGTTCAGGGAAAATTGCCTTTACTTTGGGCGTTAGTAACTACACAGGAAATAAAGGAGTGGTTGTTGAACAAGCCACTAGCGTTTCTCTTTCTGAAGGAGTTTTTAATCTTAACGTCGACGGATTAAGTGCTTCTAGGATCAATGATGTTCGTCTTTCTTCCTATTTAGGAGGAAACTTTTCCTTTTCTTATGGCAATGTTGCTGACTTAGTTTATAAATCTCAAAGCATGGCTTTCTATATGAACCAAGGATCTATATACGAGAACTTAACGGGTTCCATCCAGATGCTTTCTATGGCTAACTTAGCCCTCAAAGAGATGAAGATTATTACGGCGGATATTCCGGCCAAAGGCTTCGTTGCTCTCTCGGATGAAGAAAAGACGATGCTTGATTCTTTTTGCCCGCTCAATAGCTATTATTCTTCGAAGATAGAAACCATTTTTGATGGATTTTCTTCTAAAGTCAAAGAAGACCCATCGGGGTTTGCAATCGGAAGCGAAAATGGTTTTTCTTATTTAGATATTACCTTAACGAAAGAAGAGATCTTATCCTCAATTAAAGAAGTGGCTGTTGAACTTTATGATGCCGCTTCTTTAGATAAAGGAAACGTTAGGATTCATTATTCTAATAACGGAATTGAGAAGTTTACTTTTGATGTGGCGATCTCTCAAGATCACAGCGCCGTTTCTAGTTATGTTAAGAAAAAGAGTGCTTCCTCCACATTTTCCCTTTCTAGTTTTGAAGGAAACTTCACTGGTTCTTTCAAAGTAAACAAAGGTGATGATGTTTTCGTTAATATTCCGACTGATTTAAACGAATACCGAGAGATTGATCCTTCTTCAATCAATATCAGTATATTTAAGTAACTTTGCTCTCTTCTTATTTAGGGGAGACACTATTTTTGAACAGGGGTTTTCCGCTAAATAACTTGCAATTATTAATAGGAGTGGATAATATAGACAAGCCTTAAGACGCGGAGTAGATGGTTTCTAAGACATCTCACGTCGGCGGGCATCGGGAAACCGAATATCGCGGGGTAGAGCAGTGGTAGCTCGTCAGGCCCATAACCTGAAGGCCGGTGGTTCAAATCCATCCCCCGCAACCAAAGAATTTCTCCCAGGATCTCCTGGGTTTTTATTTTCTTTATTAATTCAGTAAAAGTAAGTTTCTTTTCTTCATGTTTTTTATTGAACAACGTCTTTATTTTGATGAATACTGAATTATTAAATAAAAAAGAAACCACTTCTTAAATACTTAAAAAGCAAAAATTTTAAAAACTAAAAAATCAATAATCCTAAATGATAATTGTTTACATAGTAAAACTAATAAAGTATATTATCCTAGATTGCGGTTGAGCCCCCTCTTGGCCGCAATCATTTTTTATTTTTTTCCGCATTAACTTGCATAAATTTTAAGTGATCTTTTCCTCCATAACAGTAGTGTTTAATAGTTAACTATTAGCCGATAAATATAAGATTTTTTCTTTCTTTACCTTTGATATAATAAAAGCAATATGAGTATTGATAACGATAAGCCTGCAAATAAAGTTAAAAAGACTCTCGATGCTAAAATTGAAGAATTAGCCAAGAAGGCCAGTAAGAATTTTGTTACTATCTATTCTGAAAATCTAAAAGACGAAGAAGGGAATTCTCATATTAGTGTCGACCTTCGACATGGAAACAGGATTTTCGCTGAATATTCTTCTGGTGAGCATCTTAATGAGAATATCTTTTCCTATGTTAATGGGCTCTGTGACTATGTTCCTCTAATTAATCCTTTAATTATTGATTTTCAAATATATTCATCAATGGGATCTCTTAAAGAGCTGATAAAGAATGAATTTCTCGCTCATTATCAGTTCCAAGTCGATGGAACAAAAAGGAAAATGAGAAAGAATCTCCTCACTTCGATTTGCCTATTCTCTCTTGGCGCGCTATTCTTGGCCATATACGCAACCGTCCGCTATTTCCTTCGGAACGAACCTGTGCTCGATGCCATCATTCCAGAAATTGTTTCTATTATGGCTTGGGTGTTCGTATGGGCGGCGACGGAAAAGGTTTTCTTTGATAGAAAAGAAATTGCCAAAGAGTACTCTAAAAACAAACAAATTAAGAACGCGAAAATCGTGTTTCATGAAACTGAGGAATAAAAAATGATTGTAACCATAGTAAGCGACGTTCTAGGCGCCGCTAATAACGGAACGACGATAGCCTGTCTAAATTTAGTTCATTCATTAAAGGCCAAAGGCCATGAAGTAAGAATAGTTTGCCCTGACGCTGATAAGAAAGGGACACTTAATTATTTTGTTGTTCCAACTATTTCTTTTGGGCCTTTTGATTCAATTGTTGAGGCTAATGGCGTTGTTCTTGCTAAGGGTGATCCATTAATCCTTATGAGAGCGATTAAGGATGCTGATGAAGTTCATATCATGATGCCTTTCATTCTTGGGAGAAAGGCAGTAGAAGTAGCTAAGTTTCTTCATAAGCCTGTCTCGGCTGGATTTCATGTTCAAGCGGAAAATGTTACTGCCCATTTCTTTTTCTTTATCCACTGGGGCTGGCTAAATCATCTTGTCTATGTCAATTTCTATAAACGTTTCTATAGGAAAATAGATGCTGTTCACTATCCTACTCAGTTCATCCGTGATGTTTTTGAAAGAGAGTGTGGCCATAAAACTAATGGTTATGTCATTTCTAATGGTGTCAGCAAGGAATTCAGGAAACGGGATATTGTTAGACCAAAAGAACTCGAGGGTAAATTTATTATTATTTGCACAGGACGCTACAGCAAAGAAAAGAACCAGGCGGTCCTAATTGAGGCGGTTGGAAAGAGTAAATACAACAAAGATATTCAAATTATTTTAGCAGGAGAAGGCCCACGTCATAACGAACTAAAAAGACTAAGCGATAAAGTGCTCGCCAATCCTTGTATGTTTAGGTTTTATTCTCGTTCTGAACTTGTTGACGCTCTTTCTATTTGTGATCTTTATGTTCATAGCAGCGATGTTGAAATTGAGGCTATTTCTTGTCTTGAAGCCATCTCAACTGGTTTAGTCCCGCTTATTAATGATTCGCCTTTAAGTGCGACTAGGTATTTTGGCTTAGGAGAAAATAACCTATTTAAGAGGAATTCAGCCACCTCGTTATGTGAGAAGATAGAATACTGGATTGAACACCCTGAAGAAAAAGCGGAATGTGCTAAAGAGTATGCTGGTTTTAGTAAACAGTTCGATTTTGATTATTGCATGGAACAAATGGAAAAGATGATTATCGAGACGGCGAAAAAGGGAGTTAAGGCGAATGAAGGAACAAAAGAAGCTTTATTATCATGACTTACTAAATGATGATTTTGCAGGAACTAAGATAACAAAACACCCTCTTCCAAAGAAGTTTAAGTTCGCTAATCTCAATCCTTTATGGTGCTTTTTCTCTTATCTTCTTTATTACATAATCGTCATCCCTCTCTTTTGGCTGATATCCAAAGTTTTCTTTGGTCTTAAAGTTGTGGGACGGAAGAAAGTAAAAAAGGTTGGTCTTAAAGGCTGTTTTATCTATGGCAACCACACTAGTTTTGGCGATGCTTGGTTTACTCAAAGCACCATTACACCCCCAAAAAGAACCTATGTCCTTGCTGGACAAGATGCGGTTTCCATGCGACCTATTCGTTGGTTAGTTATGATGCTTGGCGCTATTCCGGTCCCAGAAACATTTGATGAATCTAAAAGATTTCTAGCCGCGATTGAAACTCGTTACAAAAGAGGAGATGCCATTGTTATTTTCCCTGAAGCGCATATTTGGCCGTTCTATACGAGAATTCGCCCTTTTGGCGACGCTTCGTTTACCTATCCAGCAACCTTAATGGCTCCAGTCTTTGGAATCTGTACTACTTATTCCAGAAGAAAAGTTTTCAAGAATCTCCGTCCTAAAACGGTTATTCATGTCAGTGATCCTTTCTACCCTGATCCTAATTTATCTTTAGGAGAAAGAACGTCGGACCTTCGAAGGAAGGTTTATGACTTTATGGTGGAGTGTTCCGCTAGCAATGAAAACTACGAGTACATAAAATATGTTCATCTAGAAGATGGAGAAGCTCCTGAAGGAAAATAATCTAGAGCGTTCTCTTTGAAGTCTTGAGTTAGTTGCATATAATGATGGCTAAGGAGATTAATTTCTATGGAATTAAAAGGATCTAAGACTGAAAAGAACTTGGAGATTGCCTTCGCTGGTGAATCCCAAGCCCGCAACAAGTATACGTATTACGCTAGCAAGGCTAAAAAAGAAGGATATGAGCAAATTGCTGGTATCTTCGAAGAGACTGCTGGAAACGAAAAAGAACACGCTGAGCTTTGGTTTAAGTACCTCCACGGCGGAGCTATTCCAACCACAGCCGATAACCTTCTTGATGCCGCTAATGGTGAAAACTATGAGTGGACCGATATGTATGCCACTATGGCTAAAGAAGCTCGTGAAGAAGGTTTTGAAGAGATTGCCATGAGATTTGAGATGGTTGGTCAAATCGAAAAAACTCACGAAGAACGCTATCGGAAGCTTCTCTCTAATGTTAAAGAAGGCAAAGTCTTCATTAGCGAGGATGTCGTTATTTGGAAGTGCCGCAACTGCGGACACATTATTGTTGGAAAATACGCTCCAGAGATTTGCCCAGTTTGCAAACATCCAAAGAGCTATTTCGAACTTAGAGCTACTAATTATTAATAAGTAACAAAAGAAGGGGCTTCGGCTCCTTCTTTTTTGCAAACCGAACAATATTGACTTTAAAAAATGCGAAAACGGCTTGATTACTAAGCCTCACTTGTGGATAATAACAAAGCGGACTTTTGGACCATTGGTGTAGCGGTCTAACATGTCTCCCTGTCACGGAGAAGACCACGAGTTCGAATCTCGTATGGTCCGCCAACGTTGGCCCGATAGCTCAGTCGGTAGAGCAAGGGACTGAAAATCCCTGTGTCGGCAGTTCGATTCTGCCTTGGGCCACCATCGTTAAAGTAGCCTCCTTAGCTAAGGAGGTTTTCTTTTTGTTTTCTAGGCTTTTATGCGACTGGTATAATCAAAAAGGATTATTTATGGTTTCTAATGACTATTTTGATGCTTTCGTTGATAGAAAACGATTTTTTATTAACGACACAGCTTTTAATCTTCTAGGTAATTTTCTTATTACCTTTGGCTTTCTTCCATTACTTTTCGTTTTCCTTCTTATTAATGGGAATCTAAATTTTGAAACATACGCTTCAATCTCTCCTTTTATTAATAATGGCATGCCGATTATTGGAGGTCTTGGCTTACTAATTTTCCTTTTTACTACAATTGATGGTCTTCTTTACGATGATAATGTTTTTAGGACTGCTCTTTACTATACCTTGCTAGGAACCTTGTTTTTCTTAACTGAGGTTGCGTTTTATTTCGTTGTTAAACATACCATTGGAGATGATTTGCTTGCGGATTTTACCCAAGCTTTTCCAACCAATTACCTATTTTCTATTCTTTCTTTTGTTTTGATTTATCTTTTTGCTTTTGTTACTCCTAAGAACCTTAAAGGAAAGAAATTACCAATATTTTTCTATCGTCTTCTAACTCTTTTACCTATTAGCTATATTTTTGGAAGTGCCGTGGTTTCTTGCTTACTTTCTTATGGGATTATCGCTATCCATCCTCTCTTTGCTTTATTGCTGTCTGGACAAGATCTCTTGCCCGAAGTGTGTGGAGTCTTGTTTCTTTTCTTCTTGTTGTTAACAAAAAGAAATGGTGTCTCTTCTAATTCTTCTATTCTTCAGGCTAAGAGGAACCTTCTCTTTATTCTTTCCGTAGTTATTGCGGCTGCTATCGATTTTATTTGCTATTCCTTTGCTGATCCTCTTTGTGCTTCTATCTTATGTTTTGGCGATTTTACCTGGTGTTTACTTTTAATTCCTCTTTTCCTCTTTTATCGACACATAGAAGGAAAGCGTCACAAGGTTTTAGATTTTTGTAATGATTGGTATTACACAGCTTTATTTATCTCTTTGAGTGCGGTCTATTGTCTTATCCTTTTTGTAGCCTAAATATTGCATTTTGCTTGAAGTAAGTCGTTAGTTAGTCCTTACTAAAGGTAACAAGCACCTTGTGCGAAAGGATAATTATGGACAAGAAGAAAAGAGCTTTGACGAACGAAGTTGGGGCGCCTATTGCCGATAATGAGAATGCGGTTACGGCTGGTCCAAGGGGTCCGGTTTTAATGAGCGATGTCTGGCTCATGGAAAAAATGGCCCATTTTAATCGAGAAGTAATCCCTGAAAGAAGAATGCACGCAAAGGGATGGGGAGCTTACGGCACCTTTACTGTTACTGAAGATATTAGCCAATATACCTATGCTTCAGTTCTTCAAAAAGGTGAGAAAACCGATGTATTTGTGCGGTTATCAACAGTTGCGGGAGAACGGGGAGCCGCTGATACAGAACGAGACATTAGAGGCTGCGCTTTGAAATTTTATACTAAGCAAGGGAACTGGGATTTAGTTGGAAACAATACCCCTGTTTTCTTCTTAAGAGATGTTCATAATTTCGTTGGTCTTAATCGCGCGGTAAAACGTGATCCTGCCACGGGACTTCATGATGCGAACAACACATGGGATTTTTGGAGCATGCTTCCTGAAGCTATGCACCAGATTACTATTACGATGAGTGATAGGGGTATTCCTGAGACTTTACGAAATATGGATATGTTTGGTGAACATGCTTATTCCTTAATTAATAAAGAAGGCAAGAGAACTTGGGTTAAGTTCCACTTTAAGACTATGCAAGGAATAAAGAATATGAGTGATGAGAGGGCTAGTGAAATCGCTGGAATGGATCGTGATTACCATGGACGGGATTTATACGCTTCGATTGCTAAAGGAGATTTCCCTCGATGGAAACTCTATGTCCAATTAATGAGCGAAGAAGAAGCTAAAACCCTTCCTTATAATCCTTTTGACATTACAAAAGTGTGGTATCACAAAGATTTTCCTTTAAGAGAAGTTGGAATTCTCGAATTGAATCGCAATCCCGAAAACTACTTTGCTGAAGTTGAACAAGCTGCTTTTACTCCTGCTCACGTGGTTCCTGGAATTGGCTTTTCACCTGATAGATTCCTCCAAGGTCGTCTCTTCTCCTATGGGGATGCCCAGCGGTATCGTCTGGGGGTTAATCACAATATGATTCCCGTTAATAGGGCTAAAGTTGAAGTGAATGATAATAGCCGAGATGGGGCTATGAGAGTTGATTCTAACTATGGTGGAAGTGTTGCCTATATGCCAAACGGACAAGGCGAATGGTACTCTTCTCCGGAAGTATCTGAACCACCTCTTTCTTTAGAAGGCAGTGCCTGGAGATTCGATCCTAAAGATGATCCAACCGATGATTGTTTTGTTCAACCTGGGAAACTGTACCGTTTAATGAGTGAAGAAAAGAAAACTTTACTTATCGAAAATACGGCTCGGGCAATGAATGGGGTTAGGAAGAACATTAAGTTAAGGCATGCTGCCCATTGTTTTAAGTGCGATTCAACATATGGGGAGAGAATTGCTAATGCGATTGGAGCGGATCCAAAAGAGGCGAAAGAACTTTCGTTACTCTCGCATGGAGAGTTAGTTAAGGCGACAGCGGAATAAGATACCTTTTCTCAATTATTAGGAAATCTTTTTAAGAAGACAAATCTAAGTATTTATTCTCGTTTTTGAACTGCCTATAATACGGAGGAGGTAAGATTTATGGCAACAAAATCATCCAAGATGTCAATTTCCCGAGTGTTCTTTTTAGTCGCTGGTCTGTTACTTATTGTTAAGTTTCTCATCGAGGGCGGAGTGCCTTCGCCTTCTGCAAATGTTTTAAATTTCATTGTTGGAATCTTTACTTTAATTCTAATTCTTGGATTTTATGGTTTCTTTCTTTTTGGAGCGAAAGGCTGCGACGGAGTTGCTCGGTCGGCTGCTCCTGCTGTTTTGCTATTAATTCTTTATGGTCGTTATTCTATTAATTTTGGTAATAATAATGTTAATTCGATTCTTGGTGCCATTGCTAATATGGCCTGGATTTTGATAATTCTTTGTGGGTTTGTCTATCTCTTTGTTCATAGCAAAGCCGTTGGAATGGTTCTTTCGATTTCTTCCATAATTTATGCCGCGTTCGTAGTAATTTCCTATGTTGTTATGCTCATTATTAGTCTTACTTCTGGTGGCAAGTTTGCATGGGCACCTTTTGTCGGAATGATCCTTTTAGGAAGTGCTCTTTCCTTAGTTGGGGTTGCTGCTTTTCTTAATTCCAAGAATAAATCCCTTATGGGTTTATAGACAATTAACTTCTATTCGGGCTCTATCTTCTATATTTTTGGTTTTTTAGGCGCGTTTTGAAGTCTTTCTATTTCTTTTCTAGTACTCGGCAAGTAAAATTATTAATCATCGCTTGAACAGTGCTTTCAAAGATGACTTTGTTCAACACGGAGGAATAATTAATGAAAAAGACAGCTTTAGGTGTTTTTACTTTAAGTGCTGGGGCAGTTGCTATTTCCATCTGCTTTTTGCCAAGTTTATTTTCGAGTTTTCCATTAACAGGAGAGAACATCGGTTACCGAATTGTTCTTGATTCTCAAAATGGTGGGTTCACTAATGGTTCTTATTTAAGTGGCGCGGTTGTGAACTCGAGTGCAGTTACAACCAGCGGAAATAAGATTTCTCTTAGCGGCCAGAATGTTATGAAAAAGACGAATTTTCTTGCCCAAATGAAAGCTTCGGCCGGAAATTTCCATAATGAAAACGCGATTACTGGTATTGATTCATTTACGATTACTTTTAACTCTAGTAAAACGGGTACTGCCAATCTCTATTTTGGTACAGAAGCCGACCCTTCTTCAAATGAAACTGTTGTCTCTCCAAAAGTAGGAGATTCCACTTTTACTTACAGCATTGCTAAAGGCGACTTGCCAAGTGGTATTTCGTATTTTGGAGTTAAGAACCAAGGCGGCAATGCTCTTTACGTTAAATCTATTGAGATTGCCTACTCTTGCACTTTAGGACCAGCTGTTCTTAGGAGCGTTAGTATTTCGGAAACGAAAGACATCTATTATGTTGGTGAAACATATTCGGATCCTGCTGTTTCTGGGCTTAAGGTAAATGCTCTCTATAGCGATGGAACTTCGAAACCTCTTTCCTATGATGCCGCTGGCGTTCTTGGTTATTCACTTAAGGGATATAATGCGAATCTTGATGAAATCGATGGTTCGACTCCTTTCTTAGCAAAAGATAAAGGAGAAGCTATCTTTACTGCTGTTTATGAAGGTAAAGAAAGTACAGATTCCGTTACAATTTTTGTTGCTACAAGAGGCGAAGAGATTGTTGAGACTTCAATTACTCTGAATGAAGAGAATGTTCTTCTTTCAATTGGAAACACCCACCAAATTGTCACTTCAATTCTTCCAACCTATGCTTCCGATAAGAGTCTTACTTACGTTTCTGAAGATTCAAAAGTTGCTACTGTTTCTGATACTGGTTTAGTTACCGGCGTCGCTCTTGGAAAGACAAATATCATTGTCACTTCAAAGCACGGTTTGACAAAAAAACTTGCGGTTACTGTTGATAATGATCCTGGGTATTCAAAAGAAACTGTTAAGTATACTTCTAAACGACTTGATAGTGACTATGCTCCTTCAAGTGGCGAGCAAAAATTCTTAATGATTCCTATTTCTTTAGCAGGATCTCCGTCCTATTCTTGGACCGCTTCAATATGGAATAATTGTCTTTCTTATCTTTCTGATATTCAAACCTATTACCGAAGAGCGAGTAACGGAAGACTTACTTTCACTGGTACTTTAGCGGGTTCTTACACTAATACATACCAAAGCAGCAAGACTGAGACGAATCTTAACGGATCAGAAAATATGAGTCTACTCTACACAATTCTTGATGAAGCTGTCACTTGGGCTGGTAGTTCTACTGGTGGGGGTATCAACCTTGATAATTTTGATACTGATGATGATGGCTATATCGACTCAGTTCATTTTATTTTTAATGGTTCTGACAATAATGTTTGGGGTGGCTTATTGTGGCCGCATATGAATATTATCGGTAGAACGGCTGGAACAAAAAGTAGTCCAAAAGCTAATTGTTATAGCGCGACAAACCTTGGCCATTTCTCATCTGCTGTTACGACAATTCATGAACAAGGACATATCTTTGGCTTAGAAGATTATTATGACTATTCACAAAGCCAATCTAACTATTTTGATTTGATTGGTGGTGCTGATATGCAAGATATGAATATGTTTGACTGGAATCCTTTTTCTAAACTGTCCATGGGTTGGATTGATCCGATAGTCGTCAATGGTAAGAAGAAAGTTTCGGAAATTACTATCCAACCTGCTTCGACTAGTGGTGATTCTTTGATTATTCCTTCTTCCTGGAATGGAACTGCTTTCGACGAATACATTATTCTTGAACTATTTACACCTAACGAAAATAACATGGTTGATTGGTCCACTTGGAGCAATAGTAAAGCTAATTTAGGTTCTTATGGTGTTCGTCTTTACCACGTTGACGCAAGACTTTGGGGGTACAATTCATCTGCAACGTTTAACTATGGTAGTTTTGTTGACGACGTAACGACCTCAAACTATGCCTTCCATCAGATTGCCGCTAACAACTCTTCCACGG
>Ga0172378_10003959_pt1 | contig 13937 bp, 8 predicted proteins | sample GrowelOW332metaG_FD_119755 | JGI IMG/M metagenome (GOLD analysis project Ga0172378, IMG submission 119755) | Groundwater microbial communities from an aquifer near a municipal landfill in Southern Ontario, Canada - Pumphouse #3_1 metaG | ecosystem: Environmental > Aquatic > Deep subsurface >... | reverse complement strand
TGAATTTTTATATCAATATGGATTGAAATTCACTTCAAAACGACATCTTATAGAGGATTCTATAAATGATTTATTTTTAGACCTGATCAGAAACAGAAAAACAATAGGAGAAACTGATAATATCCGTTTCTATCTTATACGATCTTTTAGGCGTAAACTGGTTCGTGAGCTTAAAAAAGAACTGCGTTACGATTATAATCTGTTTTCGGAAGTCTTTTTTGGTGTTTGCTATGATATTGAAAATAAGATAATTCGTAAAGATTCAAAAAAAGAGATATATAAACGTTTATCTTTTGCCATTGAAGAATTAAGTCCCAGGCAAAAAGAGGCTATTTATCTAAAGTTCAAAAGCGGGTTTGATTACAATGATATTTCAGAAATTATGGACATAGGAATTGACGCATCCAGAAATTTGATATACAGAGCTATTAAATCCTTAAAAGAATCAATCTCTAAATTTAGTGATGGTAATATTTTGCTTTTTATTTTCTTGAAGTTACGTATTCTTCCAATAATACATTGAAAAATCTCACAAATAAAAACATAAAACCCTTCTGATTTATCTTTTCCCCGATAATAGTAAATAATATTACTGTTAGTGATGATATTTTCAATTTGTCTGCCTTTTATAAATGAAAGCAAGTTATATGAAAAAGTATCAGGATTTCGAACTAGAAGATTTTGTTGTTGATAATGAATTCAGGAAATGGGTGACGTGTCCAACTGAATCTTCTACATCTAAATGGAATAGCTTTATTTCAAAATATCCCAAGAAAAAAGATTCTATAGAAAATGCGGCACTTATTGTAAGATCCCTGGAACCCGTTGAAAATGAAATTTCTCCGGACAGGATCAATATCATATGGCATCGGATTATGCAAAATCGTAAAAGGCATTTCTTCCGGTTAAATATGTTTGCAAAGTATGCTGCTGTTTTTATCATAGCATTTTTTTTGGGTTTTGGTGTTTATAATTTTCACAGAAGCCAGCTTTCAGATTACTCTGATATATATACAGAAGTCCATGTTCCTTATGGTGAGCGTTCACAGGTTATTTTGTATGATGGAACGAAAGTCTGGCTCAATTCCGGAACAACCTTAAAGTTTCCTCTTGTCTTTAACTCGAAGAAAAGGAGTGTTTTTGTAAAAGGAGAAGCATTTTTTGATGTGGTTAAGAATACAAAGAAACCATTTATTGTGAATGCCGGTCATATGAATATCCAGGTTTTTGGAACTCGATTCGATGTTTGTGCCTATACTGATGATCATGAATTTTCTGCAACGCTGGAAAAGGGAAAGATTACGGCGACAAACACTCTAACCGGCGAAAAGTTACAGCTAAAGCCCGGAGAACAGGCGATTTTTGATTTTGATGCAAAAAAAAATACACATAAAACTGTTGATACCGAATTATATACTTCCTGGAAGGAAGACATGTTGCACTTTAAACATGCCGGATTTTCGGATGTTATAAAGAAAATGGAGCGTTGGTATGGTGTTAAAATTATTGTAGACAATCCAGCAAATTTTAATAAATGTTACAATATGACTATTAAAACAGAAAGTTTACGGGAAATGCTGAATCTTTTATCTTATACAACGCCTATGAAATATAAAATAGAGGAAGATAAGGTCTTTATCTATAAATAAAAAAACAGGGAAAGTGCTACGAACACTTTCCCTGCAAAATCATGTTTTAACATGAAAGTAAATTAGAAATCCCGTATAAAGGGGTAATAACTGAAATTTAAATTACAAATGTATGAAAAAAAAATGGTTTAATAATAAATGGCATTTTGGTCATTTATTAAAAATGTTAAGAATTATGAAGCTGACTGTATTGATTGTTTTAGTGTCACTTGTGAGTTTAAGTGCAAGTGTCTATTCTCAGCAGACCAAGCTGGATGTGTCCCTTAAAAATGCTTCGGTCAGGGATATTCTGGAGCTTATTGAGGACAGGACTGACTTCTTTTTCCTGTATACCAATGAGGACATTGACGTAAACAGGAAAGTAAATATTAATGTAAAAGAAAAGCCTGTAGAGTATGTGCTTGATAATGTATTTCAGGGAACGGATGTAACATATCGTATCTCTGATCGCCAGATAGTTTTAACAAATAACATACAATATAATAAATTTCAGTCACAGCAACAACGATTCGTATCCGGCAAGGTAACAAATTCGGTTGGTCAATTTCTTCCAGGAGTTGCCGTAGTAGCAAAAGGCACTGCAACAGGTACGGTTACTGATATTGATGGAAGTTTCAGATTAGCAATTGACCCGGATGTGCAAACATTGGTATTTAGTTTTATTGGTATGCAACGTCAGGAGATTGAAATTGGCAACAGAACTACTTTCAACGTAGCACTTATTGAAAGCGCAATAGATGTAGAGGAGATAGTAGTAGTTGGGTACGGTTCAGTAGAAAGGAGTGATCTAACCGGTTCTGTTTCGAGGGTTAAGGCCGACAAAATCGAGAAAATGTCAATCACTCAGGTTACCGAAGCTCTATCAGGAACCGTGGCAGGGCTTTTCTCAAACCAGGAAACTAAAGCCGAAGGCGGTGCTTCTCTGGAACTCAGGGGACCTTCGTCATTAAAAGCTAATACATCTCCGTTGATTGTAATTGACGGGGCTATTTATCCCGGTAGTATGAGTGAAATTAACCCCAACGATATTGGGACCATTGATGTGTTAAGAGATGCAAGTTCAGCCGCAATTTTTGGTTCCAGAGCAGCCTCCGGTGTTATTTTGATTACTACAAAAAAAGGTCTTAGCGGAAAACCTACCATTAACTTTTCTTCTAAAGTGGGCGTTTCCTCAACAACAAATGATTTATACCCTTATGGAATGGGACCCGGTGCGGATCCTATGGACTATTTTCGTATGCACAGGGATACAAAAAACTCAAGAGCCCAAGGCAGTCTGCCATACTATTATTATTTTAATCCCGATAATCTCCCGTCGGATATTAGCCAGAGCGAGTGGTTGAATTATGCTGAAAATCCACGTGACAATGCTACTGAAGAATGGTTTAACCGTATTTCTATTTGGCCCATTGAAAAAGAGAATTACCTGGCAGGGCGCACCACCAATTTTTATGATAAAGTAATAGGTACAGGACTCAGGCAGGATTACAATTTAAGTGTAAATGGCGGAACAGAAAACATAAATTATTACTGGTCTATTGGATACCTCGACAACGAAGGCATCATTAAAGGTGATGAATTTTCTGCAATACGCAGCAGGCTGAACCTCGACATTAAAGTTACAGAATGGATAAAAGTGGGGATGAACACTCAGTTTACCAGCAGAGATGAAGGGGCTGTGGAGGGTAACTTAACTTTATTATCCCAGAGTAGTCCTTACGGATCAATGTACAATGAGGATGGCACAATAAGAATATATACGAATGATTATGTCAAAAACCCGTTAGAGAATTATTACGGGCAGGACAAGATGAAAGATATAAACTCTCTTTTTTCCAATCTTTACGCCGAATTAAATCTTGGATTTGGAATCACATACAAAATATCGTATCAACCGCACCTGGCATTCACAAAAGACTTTAATTACTGGTCAACTTCAACAACTACCGGAAGTGAAAGTTACACAGGGGGCTATGGGTACCGTGACCACACTCAGACATTCGGATGGTTATTCGATAACCTGATAAAATGGAACAAAAAATTTGGGGAACATGTATTTGATGCTACATTTCTGGTTAGTGCAGAAAAAGAACAAAGCTGGTATTCCAGGCAATACAATTCAAACTTTTCCCCAAACGAAAATCTGGGGTACAATGCTTTACAGTTTGGGGTTAACCCCGGATTAAGCGATAACGACACAAAAACCACAGGCGATGCGCTCATGGGCCGCTTGAACTATACACTAATGGGCAAGTATCTGCTAACGGCATCGGTCAGAAGGGACGGCTACTCTGCTTTCGGAGAAAACAAGCGACTTTCCACATTTCCGGCATTTGCATTTGGCTGGAAAATTAACGAAGAAAATTTTTATGATATTCCCTGGATGAATCGGCTAAAATTAAGACTCTCCTGGGGAAAGAATGGGAATCGTTCTATTGGAGGATATAGCGCACTGGCACAATTAGGATCCGTTATATATTACAATGGTAGTAATGTGCAAACAGGTGTTTACAGTACAGGCATGGCAAATCCCGCATTGGCATGGGAACGTACCGAATCATACAACATCGGGTTAGACATCGGATTGTTTAACAACAAGGTTGATATCACACTTGATGCTTATGACGCGACTACCGAAGACCTGCTTCTTGACCGTCAACTTCCACGGGTAACCGGTTTTTCCAGTATCGCATCAAATCTAGGGCAACTGGGAAACCGTGGAATTGAGTTTACAGTAAATACAGTAAATATATCCCATAAAGATTTTATCTGGAAATCAACCTTGGTATTCTCAGCAAACAGGAATAAAATTAAAAGTCTATGGGGGGATATGGGAGAATATACACTGTTAAATAAAAAACAGACCGGAGAACTCCCCGATTTTCAGAATGAGTGGTTTCCTGGATATGCCCGTGATGTTATATGGAATTATGACCGGGATGGCATATGGCAGGTAGATGAAGCAGCAGCTGCTGCCCAATACGGATTGGAACCAGGGGACTACAAAGCTATCGATGTAAACGAGGATGGCAAATACACTCAATTTGAAGATAAAAAGTTTATTGGCTATACGGCACCAAGAACACGTTGGGGTTTAAGAAACGAGTTTACTATTTATCAAAACCTGTCTTTGTCAGTATTCATCCGGGCCGATCTGGGGCATATGCGCGAGGTTCCCATATCGGGTGACAAGTCAACGCACGACAGGCGAAATGATTGGGGTTTTGACTATTGGTCACCCGAAAATCCGGATAGTGAATTTCCAATGATCAATTATCCCGATAATAGTTCGTTTTTTGGTGGAGGTATACTACCTTATGTGAGCACAGCCTTTTTGCGGGTACAAGACTTAAATTTATCGTATAACATCCCTTCAAATAAATTGCAAAGAATACTGCCTTTTCAGAGCTTACGGGTTTCCCTTACTGCAAGAAACCTTTACACCATTACCAACTGGCCAGGTTTTGATCCTGAGTCTGGGAATCTGCCAATGCCCAAAACATTCACTTTTGGAGTGGATATTACTTTATAATATATATTGAACAATGAAAAATAATAATAATATGAAACGGTTAATGAAAATAGTATTAGTGCTCGCTTCATCTTTTTTGCTTCAGATATCATGTTCAGAAGAATTCTTAGAGCCCGATCCTCTCTCTTTCTATAGCCCAGAAGAGGTATATGTAAATAAAGCAGGTTTTGAATCGGGTATGATAGCCCTTAGAAAGGATTTAAAAAACGAATTCTATGGCAGCAGGAACAATTTGCAGATGGAGTATGTTTCCTCGGATTTCGGTTATGGGCTCGGTCTTACTGACTGGTCTATTATTACTCCGTCTTCCGGAACTTATTTCCCGGTTTTACAGTTATTTGAACGGTTTTACGGGTACATTAAAAACACCAATGTTATAATATCCAGAATAGATCAGGGTGAATGGGAAAGTCAGGATGACAGAAATGCAATATTATCGGAAGCACTTTTTTATCGTTCTTGGTGGTACTTTAGGTTGATAATGACCTATGGTGATGTGCCTTTTGTTGGTGGAGAGTTAATGGGACCAAAGCTCGATTTTTATACATCCAGCAGGTGGACCATACTTGAAAAAATTATACGCGATATGGAGTTCGCTGTACAATGGCTTCCCGAGCAAACAGACCCGGGGGTTGTAAATAAATACGGGGCATTGCATCTTCTATCGAAGCTTTACCTTTCAAATTTACAGTTTGATAAGGCCATAGAAGCGGCAACACAAATTATTAACGGACCGTATGAATTAATAACGGAACGTTTTGGGGTAGATGCAGAGAATCCGGAATTGAATATACTATGGGATCTTCACCGCCCTGAAAACAGGACGATATCAGCAAACACCGAAACCATACTCGCAGTTATTGACAGGTATGATGCACCTGATGCTGCAAAAACACAGGCATATACTATGCGGGGATATCACTGCGGATGGTGGTACCAATATGTACTTGACAGTGAGGGTCAACATGGAACAACAGACAACGGACCACAATATATTGCATTGGGCAGAGCCAACCCGGATGTCAACCAGTCTGCTTGGTTTAGTTATGAAATTTGGGCGGAACATGGTTATAACTGGACAAATACACCAGATTTAAGAAGGTCTTCTGAAAATTGGTGGGAAACTGATGAAATATTGTATAACAAACCTACATCTGTAGACTACGGAAATCCTATAAATATTGATAACTTTGCCAATAGCTGGGACACGTTGAAAATATGGCCTATGCCCTACTATAAAACCTGGTTTCCAATGCCCGATGAATATGAAGGTAGACCTTATGGAGGAAACGGTGATTATTTCGTATTCAGGCTGGCAGAAACCTATCTTATAAGAGCAGAAGCATATTATTGGAATAATAATCCCGGACTTGCGGCAGATGATATAAATGTAATCAGGAAACGTGCAAATGCTTCTCTCATTGCAGCCGGTGACATTGATATCGACTATATTTTTGATGAACGCCTGAGAGAGTTGCACATGGAAGAATTCAGGCATACCGAATTGGTAAGAGCATCAAATATAATGGCAAAACTTAATATCGATGGTTATAGTTTAGAAAACCTTTCCGAAAACAGTTTTTGGTATCACCGGGTGCAGAATTATAATACATATATTAAACTTGGGACAGCAGGTCCAAATACATTTAAGGTACCATCAATATATATTTACTGGCCCATAGATGTCACTGTTATATCCTCAAACACTTTAGGTGTAATCAATCAAAATAAGGGATATGAAGGAGAGGAGCTTAATGTGCCGCCGCTTACAACAAAAATTGAAGATACTTACGTTAAATAAATTTTGTTTGAGTTAAATAAAAGGCTGTCTGGAAAGTATAAAAGATAATGATACTGTTTTTTAGACAGCCTTACTTAAATATTTTTTAATAAATTTAATATGAAAAAATGAAAAAATTAATTTTATTATTGTTCATAATTTTATTCATTCTGACATACGCTTCTTCTAACATGGAGTTAAATGCCCAGGAATGGAAAGCAGGCGTTGCGAGTGTGAATATTACCCCTGAAGCACCGATGTGGATGGCTGGTTACGCCTCACGCGATCATGAATCAGAAGGAGTGTTGGTCGATTTATGGGCAAAAGCACTGGCACTGGAAGATGCAAAAGGCAAGCAAGCGGTAGTTATTACTGCAGATTTAATTGGATACCGGGGAAGTTATATGACGGATCGCATTAAGAAACGGTTGCGGAAGAAATATCGCTTAACCGATGCGGAGGTAATTTTAAACTGTTCCCATACACATTCCGGTCCCGAATTGATGAAGTCGCCGGAGGAGTATTTTGACGATGAAGGTCAGACTGGTATGCATTCCCCTGAGCAGAGGGAGAAAATCAGACGATATTCTGAAAAATTGGAAGATCAAATTGTGGAGTTGGTTGGAAAAGCATTGAGTTCCAGTGAATCTGTGCGGATATTTTCAGGAAACGGAGTCACCCGATTTGCCGTAAACCGCAGGGTCAATCGTTCAAAAACCACTGTTAGTGAACTGACCAAAAAGCTGGAAGGTCATGTGGATCATTCTGTCCCTGTTATTAAGGTCGAAAAATCTTCAGGAGAATTGCTCGCGGTTTTATTTGGATATGCCTGTCATGGCACTACATTGAGCATTTATAAGTTTTCAGGCGATTATCCCGGGTTTGCCCAAATAGAACTTGAGAAAACTTTTCCCGGAGTCACGGCCATGTTTTTTCAAGGATGTGGAGGAGATCAAAATCCTCTTCCCAGAAGAAAGATTGGCTATGCCCGCCAGTACGGAAAAGAACTTGCAGCCGCTGTTGAAGCTGTAGTAAGCGAACCAATGCGGGAATTGTCATCAAATTTATCGACGGCATACTCTAAAGTTAATCTTGAATTTGCAAATCCAACACCAACCCAGAATGAACTGATGAGGATTATTAAAGAGGATACCATTCCGGGTTACCTTATTTATCAGGCCAAAGTATTGTTGAATAAACTTAAAAGAGGCGAAACTCTTATGACCTCCTATCCCTATCCGGTACAGTTCTGGAAAATTGGTGAACAAAATATGGTTATAATGGGAGGAGAGGTAGTAATAGATTATGCTATCAAGTTAAAACAAATTTTTGGCGATGATCTTTTTGTTATGGGTTATGCCAATGAAATGATGGGTTATATACCTTCAACCAAGGTTTTAAGCGAAGGAGGATATGAAGCTACAAGATCGCCAGTCTTTACAACACCCTGGGCGCCGACTATTGAAATGAAAATTATTTTGGAAGTCATAAAATTGGCACAAAAGGTTGGAGCAGAATATAGTCTGAGCCAAAATTAATCAAACAAAGCTCTACTTTGTAAAAAAATAAAAAATACATGAAAAAAGTAATTTCAATTTTGGTCATTCCTCTTTTTTTTATGTTGATATCCATATACGCGAATGGAAGTCAAAAGGTCAGTGGGGAAAATAAAGATTGGAAAGCAGGGGTCGCTAAAACTATAATTACTCCCGAAGGGAAATTATGGATGGCAGGGTACGCTTTCCGAGATAAACCTACTGCGGATAAAAGGCATGATTTATGGGTTAAGGCATTAGCTTTAGAAGATGGGAATGGTAAAGTGGGGGTTTTCGTTTCCATGGATGTTGTCGGTATCCCAAAATTTTTGTTGCATAAAGTTTATGAAGGTGTATTAAATAAGTATGGAATAACTAAAGAACAAATGCTTATTAACGGCTCACATACACATACGGGCCCTTTATTATATGATCCATTTAGACCAATGTATAATATTAATCTGAAAAATGAGTTATTAGATAATGTTATTAAATATTCGGATAAATTTGTTAATAATATTGTAAAAACTATTGGTGATGCATTATATTCCAGGGAGTCAGTTCGCATATTTTCTGGACAAGGAATGGCTAGATTCCAAGTTAACAGAAGGAACAATATCGAATCTCAAATACGGACGGCTGTTGAATTAAAAGGACCGAATGACTTTTCCGTGCCTGTTATTAAAGTTGAAAACAACTTGGGGAAAACGATAGCGCTTTTATTTGGTTATGCCTGTCATGGTACAGTACTTTGTGATTATAAATGGTCAGGAGATTATGCGGGTTTTGCACAAATTGAATTAGAAAGGATGTACCCTGATGCGACAGCGATGTTTTTTCAAGGGTGTGCCGGAGATCAAAATCCCTTACCCAGGCGTACTCCAGGTTTGGCAAAGCAATATGGAAAAACTTTAGCCTTAGCTGTAGAGTGTGCCTTGACAGATAACATGAAGGAATTAGATCCACAATTGGTTTACGGATATAAGGAAATTAATTTAAAATTGGAAAAACTTCCAACTAAAGAGGAATTAATTGAAATTGAACAAAATGGATCTCAATTTAAGAAATTCTGGGCCAGTCATCTATTGAAACAGTTGAATGCAAATGGGAAGTTGATGGATAGTTATCCATACCCTATTCAGGTGTGGGGATTAGGAGAACAAATAATAGTCGGATTGGCTGGGGAAACAGTGATTGAATATGCTATTAATTTAAAAAGAATTCTTGGGAAAAATACATTTATATTTGGTTATTGCAGTGAGGGAAATTTGTCGTATATACCTTCCGCAAAGATTATTAAGGAAGGTGGATATGAGGCTTTAACTGCCCAATACTATAAAGGATTTCCATGTGCCTGGTCTCCGGAACTGGAAGTTGATATTTTAAAAACGGTAACTGAAATGGCTACTCAATTATTTCAGGGACAAATAGAGATTTTAAAACCAGAAAAATATTAAATTACCGTATTATGGAAACGGAGTATCTTATCACTATCCGTAGTTTTTCTAATTAGAATGATAAACAGGCACTTGCAAAAATATTATATATTGAAAAATATATTAATATTCAGTTTATTATACCTTTTGCGGATAATGATCGGATACTTCCTAATAGGAACTATATTAAAAATTGCCATTCAATTTTTAAAAGTCCCAATACATTGTTGATTTCAACCAATTCAAATTTTTTGTCCTCACTTTTAATCTCGATATCTCCCTCAGGCTTTTTTTAAGCAACGAGTTCCTTTGCAAGGCGAACAGCAGAATTACCATTACTGCCATATCCATCAGCATGGATAGAATCACAATAATTCTGTGAAAGTGGAGCTCCTCCAACCATCACTTTTACCTGATCACGAATGCCTAACGTTTCGCAGGCTTCAACTACGGCTTTCATGTTAATCATGGTAGTGGTTAAAAGGGCACTTACAGCAATAATTTCAGCCCCTTCTTTTTTGGCTGTTTCTGCAAATTTTTCGGGTGAGACATCAACTCCCAAATCGATAATTTCAAATCCTGCTCCTTCAAGCATGGCAGCTACAATATTTTTGCCAATATCGTGAAGATCCCCCTTTACTGTACCAATAACGACTTTACCTTTAGGTTCAGCTCCTTCTTCCTTCAGAAGAGGACGTATTAACCTAAGGCATCCTTTCATTGCTCTTGCTGCCATTAATAAATTGGGAACATAAGCTTTTCCATCTTCAAAACGTTGTCCTATTTCATCCATTCCAGCCACCATATATTCCATTATTTTGCCAGGAGAAATAGAATTGGCAATTGCTGTCTCTGTAATGCTTACAGCTTCTTCAAGCTTGCCGTTAACAATACAAGGTGTTAAATTCTTTAATTCCATAATTGTTGATTTTTATGTAATGATAATAAAAATGCGTTTTGAAAACTTCCACTATATTTTCAAATATTTGCACTATATTTGCATTTATTGATTTTATAGCCAATAAAATGTAGATATATTGTGAATTCTTCAATAAAAACAGGGGTGTTTCAACAATCTTATACCCAACGGGAATGGGTCTATCGTGATGAATATGAATTATTATTCATTTCAGAAGGAACAGGTCAACGTATAGTTGGTGATCGAATTGATTCGTTTAAGCCAGGCGATCTTATCTTTTTAGGACGAAGATTACCTAATCTTTGGATTTCTGATCCAATAAAAGTTGACCCGAGTTCCAATCGATGTGTAGAGTCCATTTTTATACAATTCTCTCATGAATTATTAATGGGACAATTGTTCTCGAAACCTGAATTTGTATCAATACGTAATGCCATACACAGGTCAGCACAAGGATGTGAAATTGTTGGGGATGCAAGAAACAAAATTTCGGAATTAATGATGCAGGTGCCTTATCTTGGAGGATTTGAACAGATAATCAATTTACTCAATATCTTAAATATTATAGGAAATAGTAACGAAATTAAATTTATGGTCAGCTCTAAATATCCTCAAACCAAACAATTTAGATATTCTAAACGCGTTCAGGTTTTGCAGGAATACTTAATGAAGAATTATCAAAAACCTTTAGAATTAAATGCTTTGGCCCTTCTTCTTCATATGCAATCTGCATCTTTATGTCGTTTTTTTAAACGTGAAACAAAAATGACCATTTCTGAATACCTGAATCGTTTGAGAATAGATTTAGCAGCTAAAATGCTTATGAATGAACAGTTACTGATCGAAGAAATCGCCTACGATTGCGGATTCAATAGCATATCATTTTTTAACCGACAGTTTAAAAAATATACATACTATTCTCCAGGTATTTATCGTAAGGTTCATTATTCCTTTTCTAATTGAAAGGTTTTATGAATTTTAGAATTATAATATTTACAGCTTTTTGGCTGGAAACTGCATTTGCATTGCATATTCCACTACAAAATCATCGATATCGAATAGTTCCATGTTACTGGCATTATCTTTGATTTTTTCAACTTGAGATTCAAACTCAAGTGATTTCAGATACATTTGAGCACCTGTTCCGGCTGCATTCCCAACTGGAATAATTTTTTTTGATAATTTTTCTGGATAAAGACCAATTCTAATCGCATTATCTGGTTTAAGATAGTTTCCAAAGCCTCCTGCGATAACAAGGGCGTCTACCTGATCCGGAATTAATCCGGCTTGCTTTACTAAAATCAACATCCCGGATGCTAAAGCACTTTTTGCCAGTTGGACTTCACGAATATCAGACTGTGTTAATACAATATCTTTATTGTTGGCTGTGTTTTTTGAATTTACTATTATATAGTCTGAATCTATCACACCTTGTTCGTCTATGATGTTCTGATCGAGTAAAGTAGAAATAAGATCGATTAATCCTGAGCCACAAATTCCAATGGGCGCAACATCCCCAATTGTTGTATATCCCTCTTTGTTATAAGAATCAATAGCACCTTTTTGCGCAGTCATCCCACAGCTAATATTGGATCCTTCAAATGCCGGGCCGGCAGCTGTTGAACAGCAGAATATTTTTTTTTGTGTAACAAGTGCCATTTCTCCATTAGTTCCGATGTCGACAAATAAATAATTTTTAATTTTTTCAGGGAATTTGAGTGATGCTAGACCTGAAACGATATCGGCTCCTACAAACGCAGAGATAGAAGGCATAAGATGTACCTCAGCTTTGGGATTGCATTTGATTCCTAATTCGTTTGCAATGAATAATTGTTTATCAGTAAATACTGCTTTGTGTGGGGCTGTACCTATAGAAAAGGCGTTAACTCCGGCAAGAAAATGCAACATTGTAGTGTTTCCTGTATATACTATTTTAATAATAGATGATGAATCAAAATTTGAATTTTCAACAAAAGTTTTTATTTGCTGATTCGTCGCATCAATGATGATATGTTGTAGTGTTTTTGTTCCTCCATTATTTTGATTGCAATAGCTTATGCGTGATATTACATCGCTACCGTAGCTTGCCTGAGGATTTAGCTGTGTCTGTGTAGCTTCTGTTTGCCCTGTAATTAGATTAATAAAATAAAATACCAGTGTGGTTGTACCTACGTCAATGGCAAGTCCTAAAGGAAATGAAACAATTTCCTGTATAATGCCTGGATTAAGAGGGTAATATGGTTTAAATTGGTGTTGTGCTTTGAGTACATTCATTTCCTGTTGATTGGGAAGGAAAATTTCCATATCGGAATCAATGAATGTCATACACGCAAGCAAAAACCCCCCGTCCGGCAAGTATACTTTGCATTTTCCGCAAATTCCCATACCACCGCATGGTGCAGCAATTGGAAATTTATTTTCCTGAAGATATTTTAATAAATTTTTCCCCTTTTGTACCTGGGTCTCGTATTTTTGATTGTTTAAATGTATTACGATCTTGAAATTTTTCAACATATGTAATGATTTAATTTTATTAATAAAATAATTACAGGGGAACAATTTTTTATAAATCTGTCAATAAGCACTCCGGATAGAAGAGCTTACCTAATAATAGAGATGCCTTTTTCGAAAACCAGATTAGTAGTCATTGATCGTAAATTTCAATTCAGATCTAAGCAATTAAATACTAAAAACAGATTTGGCGTTTCTTTAAAGAACAGAATATATCCATATTCATCGCAATAACTAAATTATATTTTTAAAAGCTGATAGAAAACATAAAAAAGTGTAAGCAAATATTTACAATATGGTTTGAAAGCAAAATAATTGACAATAAAAATATCTAGGACTTGAAAAACAGACTTTGGCCTTTTGTCAATGCCTTTCATATAATAAATAAAATCAAATTATAAAGATCTACCTTTTAGAATAAACACATATTTAAATTTGAAAAGAGTATGAGTATTTTTTAAAAATATTTTATTTCTCCGAAAAACCTACGTCTCCTGCTAATGTCACAACTTCCTTTAAAATCATTTCCTCAATCTGAGGTTTCCATGTTGATGGCAATCCATAAGCCTGCTGTG
>Ga0172378_10003958_pt1 | contig 13938 bp, 18 predicted proteins | sample GrowelOW332metaG_FD_119755 | JGI IMG/M metagenome (GOLD analysis project Ga0172378, IMG submission 119755) | Groundwater microbial communities from an aquifer near a municipal landfill in Southern Ontario, Canada - Pumphouse #3_1 metaG | ecosystem: Environmental > Aquatic > Deep subsurface >... | reverse complement strand
TCATAGTTATCCCATTTCTGCCCCTTATACAGCAAATAAAACGAGCCTAGCAAAAACGCCGAATAGCCAATAAAGGCTATCCAGCGTGTAAATGACCATTCCCCATTTTCTTTTAACATTTCTAGCAACTTTTCTTTCATGCTATCCCTTCAATTCTTTTAGATGCTTCCGGATTACAGGTGGTATCACATGGCCATAACCACCACGGTCAGCATTTTCTATAATAGATATAGCTTCCATGACACCAAACCCTGCTATAACAGTGTAGCGGCAAAAATCCGTCTTTAAGACCATATCCACTAACACGCCAAAAGAAACAGCTACCAGTATGGAAAGCTTCTTCATAACGCCCTGGTACCCACGTTTTGAAAAAATGGTATGTTCATGCCATGCTGCGTACATGCCCGTTGCATAATCTAAAAGCATAAGGATAAATAATGCCATCAATTGTTTATCAAAGCCGCCTACTGCTGCAGCAATAAAGCCACCTATAATTCCGGAAACTGCAATTATTTTAATTTCTGTTTTGGAATATAAGTTAGCCACAAAATAAAACATCTCAGAAATTTGGATCATCTCCCTAGCCCCTTTAAATTTTCTAGTTTTTCAGCTACTAAAATAAACACATCATCATCTCCAATTTACAAAACTTTAATAACATTAATAGTGTCATAGCAACTATGAAAATCTCCATCAATAGTATTCCAATAATAAATAAACAAGAAATTACTTGTTGATAAGGTTGTATATTCAATAGATTCATAAGTATTATGATTTTCCGTATTTCCCCATGTTGGTGTATAACTTCTTGATATATTAACAGAAGGAACTAGGGAAACAGTTGGATTATCCGCAACTCTCAGTCTATTATGTATATACATAGAAATTCTATATGTTGTGTTTGGCTCACATGGCATAATTGCCGTACGTACAGATAAATCTGTATTATCATAAACAAATACAGGATAATCATCAAATCCTATAATGCCTGTGTAAACATAACTACCTAATAAATCATATCCACCATTCAAAATAAATAAATTTGTTTCTACTGTATTATTTTTCCAGACCAAACTATTACCATGATATACTTCTTTGATATAATGCCCGTTGTGATATATTTTTTTAATGAGATTACCATTGTGTGAAATAGTCATTTCGTCACCTATTCCGTTATAAAATAAAAAGTATTCGCATCTGGTGTTGCAGGAAGTGCGGCTACTTCTTGAAATTTAGTATCAATCTGTGTAGCAGTATAAATACTTTCCCATTCTGTCGCAAAATCAGTATTATTAGTTTTTATTAATGCTTGACCGGTTGTACCCCCGGCTGCAACTCCTGCACCAGGCAATCCTTGTATACCTTGCTCGCCTGTGTCACCCTTTGCTCCTTGTTCGCCATTAACTCCATCTATACCGTTTGTACCGGCAATACCTGGTATACCCTGCGGTCCAGTATCGCCTTTTAATGAAACAATAAAATCTGCTTTAGTTCCTGTGTGCCCAGTATCTAGCCAAATTTGATATGCACTTGTTATTGATGCTAAAAAATCTGTTTCCGTTCCTGTATTCCCAGCGGCTAACCAGATATCATAAGTGCTTTTTCCGTCTGCACCATCCGCCCCAATTGTGCCATCCGCCCCACGAGCTCCGTCTTTTCCTGCTTCGCCTTTTGCTCCTGGCGTTACTAAATTTAAAACCATAGTTACATTTTTAAATGTTAATTTCATTATCATCTTGTAACATCCCTTTCTACATTAATGACAATATTTTCCAGCGTGCTTACAACAAGACCGTCAACGGTATATTGTATATCGCTATAGAGTGGTCCAACCGCCCATTCTGAGGTGGGACCAGCTCTAAATAAATATTGACCGGGTGCTTCTGTAGATTCAGTAATTTCTAATTCATCAATTAAAACATCATACCTATCTCTAATTTGACATTTCAAATTACTCGCAATTCCTGTTATTTTAGTTACCCCATCGTCTTCAAAAATTTCGTTTGAAAAACCAAAAGAGTCTCCGCGTTTCATGTTAACACTAGACATATTTGTATCTCCTTCCTTAACTAGGCACCTTGGTTAAAATTCTAATTAATTCTGCTTGGGTCTGCCCCGTGACTAATGGTATGCGGCCATTATCGGTATAATGTTCTGATAATAATTGTTTGGAATTATCTGTAATATTAATCATGTACAAAGCATTGTTTGGGCAATTTAAAAATAATATTCTTTCGTCATCCAATGGTGTTACTTGTGGTGGTGTAGCAAAATTAGTAAAATTATCAACTATAGTTGATACGTCCATGCTCCATGAACCATTTTTCAACAAAAAATAAGCAGGATAAAAACCGTTTTCATCACTATGCCCCTGATGTTCTTCGAACGTGTAGCCATTGCCCGCAGAACAGCTATTAATATAATAAAAACTGCCGTATTGTGGCCAATGATCTTCGATAGTATTTAATTCAAAATAATATATATATTCTGTTGACAAATTTGGGATGCCAAAATGTGTCTCCCAATCTTCCACTCCATCCCATGCGGCGTATTTTTGGTATTGGCACAAATTGTAATCAGTTTTAGTAAAGTTAGTAAAGGCAGATGTGGGTTCCATGCTCCCTCCTGTTAAGGGATTATCTGCCTGCCCCAGCTGCATATCAAAATATGGTTGATTTTGTGTAGTATCGTAAGCAGTGGCAATTTTTTCATCAAAATGCTGAACGCTACCATCTGAGCTAATTGTTTTATTGATAGTAACCACGCTATTACCTATTGTTTGATAGGGATAAGTTGTCCAGTGATTGTGGCTGTCAACGTGCGTATAAAGCGCATTTCCATCACGTGATTTTATCAAATAATTGTTGTTAAAACTTATTGCAACGTTTATTTTATTTTGTTCAAAATTTACGAAATCAATTGATAAAGAGCTTAATTGTGGCCGGTTAATTGCTACTACGTTAGCGCTTGTAATTATATTATCTGCAAACAGCCACACATCTTCCCATAAAAGATGCGAATTAGGATTGGCATAAGTAAGGCCAACATTCGCGAGCACCTCTTCAAGGCTAGGATTCGGTAATTTTTTAGTAATTAAAACGCTTGAATCTTTAGATGCCGTTAAGCTTTCTTGCCATGCGGTTTCACCTTGCGATAAAATATCGTCGGTAAGATTATGATTGCTTACCATTTCAGCATTTTTATATTTAATGATTGCAACATGACCACTTGTGTTGAAAACTTCTTCAGTAGCATTAAAATATCTCACATATTCAAAATCATTTATATAAGCCGACCAGTAAATATCACCAATATCATCAATATATCCATCTGTAAAAATATTGCGCTCATAAGAGTATGGCAATGTAACAGTAAAATTAGTATAACCATTAGCTGTTAACACAGTTGTAGTTATTTGATTCCCTGATGTGGTAATTCCAAGCCAGGCGAATTTTGTACCATTAGAATTATAAATAAATCTGCCGCCAATTATCGTACCGGGAATTTCCATGTACTCTAATGTTTCGGCATTGTAAATTCTAAAAATCGGATTAGTAATAACACCTTGCCAAATAAAGTATTTTTCTGTTGCTGCGCCTGGCGTGCCCATTACAGATATGGGGAAATTAGTATTCTTTCTTGTCCCGAATACATAGCCTCCATCAGTCCAAACCGTTTCGCCAATCTCAAAATTGCGGTTTCCTATTGGCACTTTCTTGCCGGTACCGGTAACAATATAAAGACTTTCAACATTAATAACTTTTTCTTGAATCACTTGCCAATCACCACCGCTCGGCTATGGCTATCGTTAAACATCACATAAACCATATCGCCGTCTTCGATATCTATATCGACCGCTACGCTGTAATTGTAATTTATCCCGTCAACCAAAACTCCATTGCCAACCACCTGCCCCTGTTTGATATTGTTTTGAGCAATATTTTTATTATTAGTAATTATTCGCGCAATCGTGTTTGTCAAACTTTGAAGGCTCATTAATACCACCTCACAAACTCAAGTTGTTGATATGTTTTTTCTGGTAATTGCTGCACGTTGTTGCTTTCCAAATAATAAACATTGCCGCGCCATGAAATTTTATTGATGAAATCACAAAAACTAGGACCCAAATAAACAAGCGAAACCCTTTCTTCGGTTTTTCCGTCAAGAGATTCAATTGCATTTACGATCCTGGTTAACGTTGTCGAATCTGAAACGTTAATATTCATGCTGCCGCTAAATCTGCCCGATAATCTTACTTTATTCGGACCCACTTTATTCGCATGTCCGGCATAAGTTGAGGCATCCTTTATTGACCATGGCGAAGCTTTAGCACCAGGGTTCCCTGTTACTATCTGTGAGTTCATCAAAACACCGTCACGGTAAACAGCAACCCCCCAATGTCCTTGGCCCATGTCTGAATAAATCGTTTCATTCACAACAGTAACAACTTCATCAGCAAAAGCTTGTTCGCTAAAATTAGTATCAACATAGTTAAAGCCTTTTGTTGTGGTAATAATCGTTTCAGTGGATTTGATTAAATCTCGGCCATTCGTAGCGAAAACATTTACTAAGGTAGATTCATTTGTGACTGAAGTTACCACCCTGTAAGGGATATTAGCAGTTGTTAATGTTGGCGGCGTATTAACTTTTGTTTCTACTAAGGAAGCTGCCTTACCTGTTAAATTAGCGGGTGGGACAATCGCATTATATGTGTAAGTAGTAGTCCCGATTTTTGTATTATCAGTACTTGCAAAAGCTTCCGACGTAAGTAAGCCATAGGAAAATGTTTGTGTATTCTCGCCGACTACGAAAACACCGGATATCAATGTTTGCCCTTCATCCGGATCCACGGAAGTATTGGGATTAAAATTATCCGGCAAATCTCCCGTCAAATAATAATTGAGATTTGAATCATACAATAAATTCATTTTTTTTCTTTTTATTGATGGATATTTACAATCCGCATCTAGGATAGTGACGGTTCCTGTTTCTTTTCCTCTTTGGACCATATAAATATTGGAGCCACGCTCATACACATTTACCAAGGTAGTTGGAATGATGCCTGTCCATCCAAACACCTTTTGTAATAAACTCATATACGTTAAATTACAATAACAATTTCCTAATGAATTTTTCGTTAGCAATCCGGTTGGATAAAAGTCATCAAAATGTTGTACTGCGCTTTTACCAATTTTACTAACTGTTTTGCTGGTGATTGATTCCGCGCCATCAGTAAAATCAATTGAAGGACTCGCCGTTCCGTCAATATCAAGATTCATCTTATTGTTAATATCATAAGTGCCTGTAATATTGTATTTTTTGGTTTCTTCGTTATAGCTATAAGTGTCAACCGTAAACCCATAGCTAAATCCCAGAACGGTACCGCTTATAGTCGACCCTATTGTTGGTGCGTCAAAAGCATCTGCATGAAAGGTGTCTGATATAGTTTTCGTTTGCAAAGCAATATTTAAACTTGCTAAAGTCATAAATCATCACACCTTCCAAAATTCCAATTGCAAGATATATTTTTGAGGGAATTTAGAATTAGTAGAAATCCGTCTTATAATAACCCTTCTATTTGTTAAACTCTCACCCTTTTCATCCGTAATGGTTACTTTGGTTCTGTTTACCCAATAGCCATTAATCAGAGTATAGTTAGCAGCCGTAAATATAGCCGTACAGGTTATAACTTCTCCGTTAGCTATAATCCCATTGTCAACGACCACAACGCCGCCAATAACCTTTTCTATGGATTGTCTGTCATCCGGTTCTACTTGCCACCCGTCAGGTGCTTTGAATGATGTAGCTTCACCAATATTAATAACCATTTGCAGCACCCCCGGTTGCATTTTGTATAGCATTTTCAATATTTGTTGATACTTGGTTTGTAATTTCTGCAATATCACTTTCACTACGAACAACAGGCTTATCAATAGTAATATCAATATTATTATGATTGACAATATTTGGCTTGCTATTAGTCCCCGCGTTCGTACTGGCCGCGCCTATTTGGTTAGCCAAATCCTGCACTTTCGCATCGAAGGGAGCAAAAAATACCGCCGCTGATTGTTGGCCAACAGCTGCGAATTTATTTGGCAAACCGCCTATTTCAGTATTAAAACCATTAAGCCCATCGCCCATGCTTTTGTCCATAGTCAAACCAGGGACCATATTGTTTTGAACAAAGCTTTGGATATCGGAATATTGTTTGATTAATTCAGGTGAAAAAGTATCACCCTCTTTAATGCCCAATTCTTTACGTTTTTGTTTGAGTAAATTTTCCTGCAAACGTTTTAAACGATCTGCGTTTGAATATTGCAAAGTATGAGTTTCACCATTTTTTGTATAAGTCGCAGTGGTCGAAACCATAGCGTCACGAACATCTTCTAAAAGTTTGCGATTATTTTTAATAGCATCTAAAGCAGTACTCTGCACAGCTTTTCGCTTTTCTTCCTCGGCCCATTTCGTAGCTTGGACTTCATCGATGCCTTTTTGCTTGTAAGCTCTTTTTTCTATTTCTATCTGGTCAAGCCTATTTTGCAATTCGGACTGGAAGGCTTCTTTAATTTTGGCCACAGTGCTATCGTTGTAATCCCGCATAATTTTAGCTTTGGACGATTCGTACCACTCAGTTAATGTTAAATCGTCAATATGTTTCTCGCGATAAGTTTTAAATTTTTCGTCTAAATCATGCAGTTCATTTTGTAATTCGTCATGAGTTAATTTGTAAAGGCTTGACGTTATTTCTTTTTTCGCCGCCAAATCAGCTTCATTTAAAGCCTTTTGCTTGGCATCTTCTCTTGCTTTTTCAGCATCAGTAATTTTGCTTCCATTGGATGCCTTTGCTTTAGCTTCCTCTAAGGCCTCTTGTTTTTTTGTTACATTTGCGAGTTCTTCAGGTGATAAATCTTTCCATTCGTAAGTATTAAACCATGGGGCTATTACAAGCGGCGTTCCCTCTATCTCTTTCTGATATGTTTTTCTAGCTTCATTCCATCTTAATTTTGCCTGTGTTTCCGACGGCTTTTGTCCAATAACGTATTCTGTTTCATTAGCATCTTTAGCTTCTTTTTGTTTAGTAATATAATTTTGCAAGTTGTAAGTTGCTATAGCAATATCACCAGCTAATTTTAACCAGGGTGGAAAAGGAATACGGTTAAAGGCAGCCATTTCAACGCCCGCGGTAACTATTTCAGAATTAGCGCCATTAGAAGCCTCGTTGAATGCGTTATAAGCCTTGGCAGCTTTGTCTAGCATCGTTAATAAATCTTTATAAGCCGGTAGCAAGTCCTTGCCTAAGCTCTTTGCCTGGTCAGCAATATGTTCTTTTAACTGCATCATTTGGACATTAGCATCTGAAGAATTTTTAGCCATATAACCAGTAGCATCAGCTGTTTGCTGCTGGATAATTCCAATACGCGCCAAAGCTTTTTGATGCTCCGATAACGTAGCATCTTGAGCAGCAATTCCATTTGTGTAGGCATATTGAGCAATCATGTTGTCCGTTACAATAACGTTTAATTCTTTCAGGCCACGGACTTGGCCTAGTACGCCCGACCTTAATTTATTAAAAATTTCTTCAGGATTCTCACCGCGCATTGCCGCTAGATTAAACGCAAGCACCGCAAATTCTTGTGAGACCTTTTGACTTTCTTCCCTGGTGAAATTCATGTTATCTAATGCTTGGTTCATTTGCACTGCAAAATTTCTTAAATCATCATCAAAACCGCCTATTGATTCTCCGGCAGTCTTTGACCATTCACGCATGGAATCAGCACTAGAACCAAAAGCAAGGCTAAATCTTTTGTTTTCTTGTTCGACTTTAACGGCCATAGCCACAGAAGCCGCTCCAACGGCTGCCAATGCTAAAGATGCAGTGTTAACAAAAGTATACGCTGATGCAGCCATTGCTTTGTAAGCGGCTGTCCTAGCTAATGTAGTAGTTCTTAACTGGGATTCAAGTTTGGCAAGCGCTATTTGTTCCTTACCAACGTTATTGCCCATAGCAATAGAAGCTGCATTGGTGGCTTTATAGCGTGCTTCTAATTCCTTATACGCAACATCAGTTTTAGAGACTGAGGATGCCATTTTGGTTTGATATCCGGCAGCAACTGTTGTTAGATTATTAAATGCATTTTGGTGCAATAAAACCGCTTGCTTTTGGGTATTAACCATTTCGGTTAATATTCCCATTTGGCGGCTTATGGATGATATCTTACCGGATGCGGCATCAGCGCCTAACATTTCAAGCTGCAATTGGACCTTGTTGGTCCTATTTTCTTGCGTCAATTGCTTGGCAGCGTCCTTAACTTTTTTGTTAGCCTTTTGATAATCCTTTTCCCATTCAGACGTGTCTAACGTCAAGATGGTGACAAGTTCGTCAACTGTTTGGCTCATTATTTTACCTCCTTTTTTATAGGATTAAAAAACATTCTCAAATGGTACTGTTTCTGGTTGCTTATCTATATCTTTACTTTTAGATTTGACTATGAGGATATCCATGATCCACGCTACTTCATGATCATCTACTTCCTTTTGTGTCCAACCATAACCTTCATGTAAGTTTGAATAAAGATAGACCAGGCTTTCATACTCCGATAATTTTACTCCTCCACTATCGGAGCTTGCGGGTTTGGGAGTTGGTCAGCCTTTCCCGACATTAGTACATTTAAATAAGTATCTATTTTTACAAACAGAGCGGGTACCGCATCAACGCCCAAATCGTCAATATCATCAATTTCAAAAGCAGCCTTAATAATTCGCAACTTTCTTTCGACGGTTTCGTTGTTAATTTTTTCTGTCAATTTTTCAATTTTATCTAATAGATTGGCAAAAGCTTCGATAGTTTGAGGATCTTTATTGTTTTTTAATATATTAAGCTTTTCCAATTGCTCACTTAATTCATTTTTTAGTTTATTGCTTTTGTCCCTAAATTCGGCCATCAACCGCCATAATTTCACCTTTGGCTCAGGCATTATATAGACTTCCCCGTTTAAAATCAGGTTAGGCTTTTCCATTTTCAGCACTCCTTTAATTTAAAAAATAAAGGGTAGCCATATAGACTACCCCAAGTAAAATGCGATTACGCAGCAACAGTAAAATTAAATACATTGACTGCGGCTAGGCTATTATTGGCAAGGTCTTTAACCGCCTTGGTAACAATAACGTCATAACTAGCGGCAGCAGAAAGCGCAGCAGTCGGTACAAACGTATAAACCGTATGACCGGTATTCCACGTTCCGGCACCAACAACTTGAGTGCCATCAGCTTTCTGTAAAATAAAGGATTCACCAACAACCAAGCTGGATGCTGTCATAGCTTCACTGAAGGTTAATACTACTGAAGCGTTGGCGGCAACATCAACGGCAGCATCAGCAGGTACGCAAGCGACCGTAGGAACAACAGCATCACCGGTAGATTCAACTGCTGTATACCAGTTAGCCCCAATAGAAGCCACATAATCAGGATGCTCTTCATCTGCTGTCTTTTCCCAGTTGCTATCATAATCCCTGCGTACGCAGTTAATTACAATAGTATCAGTTTGTGGCTCCGGCTTTTCACCTTTAGTCTTATAGCTTTCATCAGGAACCATAGCCTTGCCTTTTAAGATTTTCTTGTAACGCTTAGTCCCGTTGGTTTTGGTGCCTTCGAACATTAACGCAATATATGGAGCTATGTCATCAATGTTTGATACCATGACCCCGCCTTCAATTGTATGCCCCAATAAAACAGCTTGTTCCGCAAGTGATAATTCAATTCTATTGATTGTTAATGTTATAGCGCCTAAGGCTTCATTAATTTCTGCCGGACCGTTGTCGGCATATAATGTGTCGCTTGTGGCGGCAACTTTTCTATCAATAGAAATTACATTGGGAAGTGCTACCGGTGCATCGTAAGACACGCCGGCAGAAGTATCACTAATTAATTTGGCATAATGTAAATTTCTTAATCCAACTTTTGACATTTTTAAACCTCCTCGAATATAGAATATTCTTTTATTTTTGAAATCACAGGACCGTTTGTGCTTTCCCGTATTAACTTGCTTGTATAATTTGACAATGCGGCGTCAACGTTAGCTTCTAAGGCAGCCAAACTTATCGTATTATACAAATATACCCAATAAGTTTTCTGTTGCGTTTGAGGCAAATTATCGGCATATACAACAGGTTTATTTTGTACCTGTTCGTACAATATCAAAGGATATACAGGTGTCTTTGGCGATTGGTTTGCTACATAAACACGATCACAACAAGTAAGCAAAGCGTTTACAAAAGCGATTTTAGAGTCCATATTCTTTATACACCTCCAGCATCGCCGTTTTGATAATATCCTGCATCTCATCTTTATGAGCATCAAAAGCAGGATACAAAAAAGGCTTCTCGCCCGTCTTGCTGAACAACGGGTCCCATTCAGCGTATTGCCCATAAGAAACGCCTTTAGGATTTTTAGCTGGCGTTGTTGTGATTCTAATCTGCCAACCTTTGCGGGTTTTCTTCCATGCCCACGAAATAGAATCCTGCAATTCCCCTGATTTATGCGGTGCCAATTTCTTAGCAGTAGCCACGATCTCATCGGCAACATGCTCCATCGATAGCCTAACCTTTTCGGGTATCGCCTGCCCAATCCTCAAAATAGCACGTTCATAGGAATTGGGATCAGCAGTACCCTTATAACGTCCTGTTCTGCTTGTACCTGATACTCGAACAAGCGCCATATAATCAGCCTCCCTCAACAACAGGATTCGTGTTATCATCGGTGGTCACTAATTGTAATTTTACGTCCAGGACTTTTTTACAATAGTTAGCCGGCCAAATAATATCATACGAGATTCCGTCCTCAATAATTCTGTTGCCTTTGACTAAAAAAGCAGATTGACCTTTATAAATGAACCTATGAGTAACTTTTTCGTCTAATCCATAAATTCTTTGCACCAAATCACCATTCTCAGGTAAAATAAAACCTTTTAAAGTAGCAACAGTAGCAAAATCATTTTTGGCATTTCGTTCTTTATCATAAGTAGTGGTTGGCGCTTGGATTGTGACCGTTGATTTTCTCATAATACCACCGGCTTTTTATACCGTTCCAAAATCCCCAACACAGCTTCTGAATAATCTTGCGAAAGAAAAGAAGATTGCAAAGGCCCCAAGCTTTCAGAGCTTTCATGTTCACTGCCTTTTCGGTTAATATCGCTGGCAACCATTTTTATGCACGCCATAATTAAATCATTGGGCAACGTTGGCACGATTATAGGAGCAACGTGTGTCGCTTGCCATGGTAAAATATAACCACCGGTGTATGTCACTGATATATTCCGTTTTTGAGGTGTATTTTCTCTTAACGTAGCTTCCGGAATCATAGGATAATAACACACCGGATAAACAGATGATGGTGTTGGCCAAATCCCATTGATTCGCAATAGTTGACCGGATGCGGCATCAATATCGTATTCACTTGAATCTATAGCCTCACCATTTATCAAAACCGCGGAAACGGCTGTAATTGGATAATTAGCCAAAGATAAATATTGTCTGCCGGAACCTACTATTTTTTCAGTTCCTGTTACTGTGCCGAAAATACGATTACAACGTTGAGCAATATCGTCACTCACGGCATTAATTAGCTGTTCAATACTCGCATCTTGTGATGTATCACCGGTGTCTATGTCTAAGTAAATCTTGACATCAGCAACCGTAGTCAATGCTTGAGTGCTTAACATATCATCACATCCCTATTCCGATGCTATAATGCTAAGATTTGTTAATGCAATTAAAATCGCATTAATAGCTGCTTTATTTGCCATTGCTAAATCCGCTACAGACTGCGCATCTGCCTGTACATAACTAGCTGTTTGAGTGGCAGCGACAGCAGTAATAGCCGCAACTAAAGCAGCTTGTGCACCACTAGCAGGTACAATTAAGGACCCTGCTTCAAGTTTTATAGTACCGCCATTCGCAACGACAAGCATATCGCCGCCGTTTGTTTTATAAACTTTAGGTTGATAACTTTCATCACTCATTTTCACACCTCCAAAAAATATGAGTAGGATTTTTATATCCTACTCATTTATTTTAATAATTATGCTACGCCCTCATCGGGAGACACAAGAACTGCGCCAACAATAATGTCCGTAACGCTATTATCAACAGGCATTACTTTTGGCTTATATTGAATTGCATAGATCTCGCCAACTGCGGTATTAGCACCTGCACGAATTACAGAAGCTCTTACATACCGTTTTGTCGGTTGATACACGTCAGCAAATACAATTTCAGCATTCGCTGTTGCTACCACTCCTGAACCCTCTAAATCAGCAGGAGAACCCATAGCGGAATCATCATCTTGCTTTACTTTTAGCAAGTTACCGGCATTCGCCGTAGCAATAGACGTTACGAATGCAACCCCTTCATAGCCTTGCATGTCTAATATCGAACCGAGAACCTCTGTCCCGGCAGAAACAGCAGCCACAGCTACTTTTGTAATTTTTACATCATTACTTAAATTCATATAATTTACCCTCGCTTTCTTTTAAATTAAGCCAATTTAATACGAGCAAACGCTTCGGACATTACAGGAGCACCATCAACTTCAGCACGACCAATGAAACCTACTTGATTGGTTTCAGCATATAGTTCAACTAAACGTTGAATTTGAATGCTTAACGCATCGGCAATCCAATAATTTTTGAAATCTCCCAAAATTCCTACATACTTACCTGTAGTCATGGTATTAGGAGCATATTCAGATGTTACATATGGAATTTCTAAAATACGATCAGGGATAGCGCCTGACAAACCCGGTTGCCAGATGTATTGGCCATTACCGTCTTTAAGTTTGCGAATTTCGCCCAAAACTGTACGGTGGAAAAGCCATTTGCAACTTGTACTAGCAAGGTAAGGAGCTTTTAAAGATGTTTTCACATCAATTAAAGTATCAGCCTTGATTGCAGTGGCAGTATTATTTCCAGCAACATCACGATCTGCTCTAATGCCGTCATTAGATAAAGTAAAGATGCCCAAAGGTTTTTCTACTCCATCGCCTGTCATGAAAGCCTTTTCTTCAGTAACGCCAAATTTATAAGCCAAACGACCTCTTACAAGAGCTTCTACATCAATCGTGGATTGGCGTAAAAGCTTGTTAGAAATTTTTACACGTTTTGCAAAGGCATGTGGAAGCATTTCCCTTTTACCAAATTTCAAAGAATCGTCTAAAGAGCCTGTGGACAATTCAGGTGTCCAATCTGCATCAGAAACATCTGTGTCCATCGTAGGAACACCAAGAGATTCGGCTTTTGCCAAAGGAATAATAGTGGCTAATCCTCTAATGGCTACCAAATCATCGACAGCTTTTAGCAATGTAGCAATAAAAGCTTGTGGTGCTACTAAATATCCACCGTCAGTATCAACGCCGGCAGATAACGCCCTATGCTCTGCTTCATTCAACATACGAGAACCGGAACGCAAATATTTGTTGAAAGCGGCTCTTTGTTCAATCGCTGCCTTTTCTGCATCACTCTTGAATTCCTGCTTTGCCGGATTAAAAGGTGCTTCAATCTCTTTTTCTGAGTTTTTTACTCTTTGTTCTTGTTTAATTTGGCCGTCTAAAGTATCAAAATCAGACATAGCCGCCTCGTATTTGCCTGTTTCATCGGCGTTCATAGCACGTTTTTCTGCATCACACTTATCAATTAACTCACGAGCCACTTTAACTGCATGGCCTCTTTTTTCCATTAATTCTGCTAATTTATCCATTTTCTCACCTCATAATTTAATTTTTATTAGTTTTTGATTGATTTTCGCTATTTTTATGCGTTTTTGTACCAATTCCTATCCAGGAATCTTGCTAACTATCCAGTTAATACAAGTTAAGGTTTATAAAAACAACCTATCCAGGTTGCAATTATTGAATAGATTTCTCTGCCAAACTAACTTTAAGTTTGCG
>Ga0172378_10003956_pt1 | contig 13942 bp, 16 predicted proteins | sample GrowelOW332metaG_FD_119755 | JGI IMG/M metagenome (GOLD analysis project Ga0172378, IMG submission 119755) | Groundwater microbial communities from an aquifer near a municipal landfill in Southern Ontario, Canada - Pumphouse #3_1 metaG | ecosystem: Environmental > Aquatic > Deep subsurface >... | reverse complement strand
GTGAATAGATATGAAAGGAAATAATTAATGAAAATAACAATTAAAAGTATGCTTGTCGGTATATTGATGATTCCAGTTTTAGCGCTGGGCTTAAATATGTCAAATTTAGCTGTTCAGCCTACCGCTGTAGCGGCTGCTCAAGATTCGATTGTTCAGGGTGCGAATGACGCAAAGGGCAAAGATCAATCTACTAACCTATTTGGCACTGGTGGTATTTTTACCACTATTACAAACCTAGCTTTGTATCTTATTGGTGCGGTAAGTGTCTTGATGTTGATTTATGGCGGTATTCGCTATACTATCTCTGGAGGTGACAGCAATGCTGTTACTGGTGCAAAAAATACGATTTTGTATGCAATTGTTGGTATTGTGATTGCCCTACTGGCTTATGCTATTGTAAACTTTGTTTTAACTAATCTCATTACAACTTAATTATTTTAGGCTAATAGTAAAAATACAACCCCTTACAGGGGTTGTATTTTTGTATAAAAGATTCGTTATTGAATCTGAATCTTTTTAGCTAATTCCTGACGAATCTTGTTAAAGCTGATGGTTAGAACGCCGTCTTTTAAGACTGCTTCAACCTCGTCTTCTTTAACGCTAACTGGCAGGGCTAAGGTTCGATTAAACTCACCCCAGTAGCATTCTTGAATGTGCCAGTTAATTGCGTCAGCATCGTCACCGCTGCTTAGGGTGCCGCTGATGGTTAAAATACCATCACTAATACTGACGTCAAGATCTTCCTTATTTACCCCGGCAGTACGCGCTTTGATAACCAACTTTTCATCGGTTTCATAAACATCTACCGCTAGTTGACCTGGGAATTCTTCCTCAGTGTCATCCCAACTGTCTTCTGCTACAACCGTTGTTACGGCCGTGTCGTCTGACGTTAGGCTGTCGTCATTTAGAAAAGCTGCTGTTAGCTCATCTTCGATTAATAAATCGTCGTTTTGTTTACGGGCCATGATAATCCTCCACTTCTCTAGGCTCTACTTGACAAATAGTCTTTCACATTATAACTAACATATGCAGTATAATCAACCATAGGAGGCCTTAAAACGTAAAAAATACAATGATTGACGACATATTATCTTATATTGCCCCACACCACTGTTGCGGATGCGGTAAAATCGGCGGTTTATTATGCGGTAATTGTAAATATAACATCATAAACGAAAGTGAAAACGCTTGTATCGTTTGTCATCAGCCAACTAGTCTACTTTGTTTATGTAACACTTGTAAAATGCCATACGAAAAAGCTTGGTATGTTGGTCGACGAGAAGATGTTTTACAACAATTAATCGATGTTTACAAATTCAAACAAGCCCGATCGGCCTATCGAGATCTAGCCGAGCTTTTATCGCAAACACTACCTGATCTACCTAAGGATACCGTAATTGTTCCGATACCTACTATCTCGAGTCACATCAGAGCGCGTGGCTATGATCATATGTTGTTGATTGCAAAACACTTAGCTAGAAAACGCGGCTTGCGCTGTCAGAGTGCCTTATATCGTAAAACAAACACAAAACAGCGCCAAGCTAGTGCCTCGCAACGTATAGCGCAGGCAGAAAAAACCTTTGGTGTTAGGAGTGTGGTTAAGCCGGACGTACCCTATTTAGTGTTGGATGATGTTTATACGACTGGCGCAACGGTTAAATATGCCAGTAAAGTTTTACTAGAAGCTGGCGCTAAGTGTGTTTGGGTGGCGGTAATTGCACGGCAAATACTCGACTGATGGAGTTATATCTGCTATATTTAAAAGGGTAAAAAATTGGAGAGGTGCCCGAGTGGTTTAAGGGAACAGTCTTGAAAACTGTCGTATCGGCAACGGTACCGCGAGTTCGAATCTCGCCCTCTCCGCCAATAAAAAACAACGACCGATTTGTTGCCGTTGTTTTTTATTTTGAGGATAACGTATATTCGTTTAAGATAATTAGTCGCCTAAATACTGTCTTGAATTATTCTTTTAATCTCAAAAATCTCAATAGGAATAATTTTTGTGTTTTCGAGATTTTTTCTCTTAACCATCTCTGCACTAGTTTAATTTTATTTTTTTGGTACACGAACTTCTATGATATCCTCACCGTGAAAAGTATCGCTATAAAGATCCTCGAAGGGAATGTGGGCCGGTTTTTTATCGCTAGTTATCGTCGTTAGGCATTGTTCTTTACCGATTGCTTCGAGCGTTATTATACAAGGAAATGGATGTTCCGCTTCTTGCTCGAGTTCCTGTTTGACTTTTTTATCGGTGATGTGCGACAAAACTTCCTCTCTTATTTTTTCAATGTTCGGTATATACTCTCTTTTTTTGAAATCTAAATTATCAATATTGTGTAAAATAATCTTTTCTATATCAACAATATCGCAAGCTTCGCCTATGCTCAAATTTTCTTCACCGGTATTGTTGATTGATTTTTGGTAAATTATTTCGGGCGTGGGATTGTTTTTTCATTTTAAATGCCGCTAGTGTAAATTTGGCGATTAAATATTTGTTCCACCAAGATTAGAGCCTGGTGCAAGCGTGGTTAATACGAAGTTGATAGCTGCGTAAGCCATCAAGGCAACTATTAGACCGATGATTGCGTAAAGTATTGTATTTTTTGCAGCAGTAATAGCCGTGGCGTTACCGCCCGATATAATGTATCGTAATCCGCCAAATATAAGCATTACAACACTCAAGGCGCCAATGATAAATAACATAGTGTTGGTTATAGTGGTGAATGTGCCAGATACGCCGAATAAATCCCTTGGTTGACCTTGGGCGTGTGCAGCGTCAGCGCCGGCTTGAATGGGCGCGATTGCATGGGTTGATATAGGTGTTGTTGCTAAAAATAGCGCGAGCATAATAGCGCAAAATGTAGGGTAAATTTTATTCTTTAATAATCTCATCTCATAAACTCCGGTTGTTACACCATATACTTCGTATTATAGCAAGTAAAAATAAATAAAGCTAGTCTAAGAGATTAAAAATATGCTACAATTAATCGGTAATTGTATGGAGGAGTACCCAAGTGGCTGAAGGGGACGGTTTGCTAAATCGTTAGTCTGGGGAGACCTGGAGCGGGAGTTCGAATCTCCCCTCCTCCGCCAAGATAGAAAATAGCCTCAATTGGGGCTTTTTTATTTTCCCATTCCCCTCATGCTATACTATAAATATGCAACCCGAACAACAAAATAATACTTCGCCAAATTTGGAACCAGTAACCGAGAGATATACCCCTACTCCAGCTTCAGAGGCTGTTAATAGGGTTGATGCTAGATCTCAGCCGGTAATCGACAACCCGCCACTTCAATGGACGGCGCACGAGTATATTTATCGACAAAAGAATGGTTTATGGTTTGTGCTTTTTTTGATAACTACCCTAGTTTTTATTGCGTTTGATGCTTTTTTTTTGAAATCCTATACATTTTCGGTTTTAGTTGTGGTCATGGCAATTGCTGTGGTTGTGTATTCTCATCGCCCGCCAAGGATAGTCAATTATACCTTAAGCAACGCCCAGGGGCTTTATGTTGGTGAAAAGCTGCACCGTTTTGATGAATTTAAAGCTTTTAGTGTACTATTTGAAGAAGGTTACACCTCGATAATTCTGATACCAGTTAAGCGATTTTTGCCTAGCGTGTCGGTTTATTTTCCTCAAGAGCTTGGCGAACGGATTGTTGATGTTTTTGGCGCAAGACTACCAATGGAAAAGGCTAAACTCGATTTTATTGATATTTTAATTCAAAAAATTCGTTTATAGGCGCTTTAACCTGTTTTTGCATGTAAAATTATGCTATAATAGCCCGTATTCCGTCGTGACAACGATTGAAAGCACCTTCTAGTTACATAAAAAGGCAGAGTTATATTTTTATAATTCTGCATTTTTGCACCCGTAGCTCAGCTGGATAGAGCGTCGGCTTGCGGAGCCGAAGGTCGTAGGTTCAAATCCTGTCGGGTGTACCAAAATAAGGAGACTAGCTAAGGTTAGTCTTTTTATTTAGTGAGAATATCTGATAAAATAAGTTAATAATGGAGAGATGCAGGAGTGGTTGAACTGGCCGCTCTCGAAAAGCGGTAAGGCGGTAACGTCTTCGAGGGTTCGAATCCCTCTCTCTCCGCCAGAAATTATAAAATAGGTAATCAAAGTATTGCCTATTTTTGTTAGGTTGATAAAAGTATTTTTTGATACAATAATATGTATGAAAAATCAGTCTATATTTACGAAAATTATCAATGGCGAAATAGATGCTTATCGAATCTATGAAGATGAGCGCGTAATCGCTTTTTTGGATTTACATCCGCAAGTAGAAGGACATACCCTGGTTGTGCCAAAAGTACAGGTTGATCATATTTGGGATTTAAGCGATGACGACTATGAATATCTGTTGAAGATCGCTAAAAAGATCGGACAACATATTCGTAGCACGATAAAATCACCGCGGGTCGGTATGCTGGTGGAGGGTTTTGGTGTGCCACATGCTCATATCCATCTAGTGCCGATTTACAAGGGTAATGATCTTAAAATTACGCAGGACTTAGACCAAGAACCAAATCATAATGAGCTAATGGCGATGGCTACGCGCCTAAAGATGTAATGTCAATCCGAATCGTAGCGATTGGTAAGAAGCATGAACCGTGGGTACATGATGGCCTGAAGCGTTATCAGACGCGCCTGAATAAGCCTTTTAATGTAGAATGGGACTTGTTACCGCATTCGACTTTACCAAACGATATGGCGCGCCAGGAAGAGTCTAGGCGCATAATGCTTAGGCTCGGTGATAGCGAATACGTGATTTTACTAGATGAACGTGGCGGCAATATTAGCTCGCCCGACTTTTCCAAACTTCTAACAAATCAATTTAACCTAGCTCGCCCAATTACTATAGTTATTGGTGGTGCTTTTGGTGTAGATGAATCGGTTTGTGGGCGTGCAAATTACGTCTGGTCGTTATCGAAGCTGGTTTTCCCGCACCAATTAGTTCGATTGTTGTTAATTGAACAATTATACCGGGCTCAGGAAATCGCAAAAAATGGTCCATATCATCACAGTTAAGCCATTGTAGAACCTAATGTTGACATATTATAAAACTTATGCTATATTTTTAGGAGTAACACTTTAAAAAATAAAAAAACAAAAAATGATAAATTTAAAACCATTGTCGATACTTATTTCAGCTTTAGCGATGTCTGGCATTTTGACACACACCGTGCAAGCAGAGAGTTTAGTTATTAAACATGGCGTATCTGAGCACAGACAAGACCTGTTGTCCGTTGGTCGGCATATCCATATCGATTCGGATGCTCTTTCTGGCAGCACTCACGATTTAAGGGTTCAGGACCAAGCTGCTCGCCCACGTGATGACGACGATAAAGACCGTTTAATCAAGCGCCGAACAGCCGGTGAAGGTTTTGGCAATAGTTTTTCGACTTTGCTTAACTTATAATTTTTAGTTCATTCACTAAACGGTCTTGATAAGCTTCCTTTTGGGAAAGTTGTTCACGCGTCTCTTCAACTAGTTTTTTCGGTGCTTTTTCGGTGTAGTTTTTATTGGCTAGGCGCGCGTTTAAGGCTTGAATTTGGGTGCGCACTTCGGCGAGGCGTATTTCGAGATTGCGTTGATGTTCATAAAGGACTTCTTCAGAAATATCAAGCCAAGCTTCTCGACCGCTTGCTGCGAGTCGCAATCCACGTGGCTGGTCGATTAGTTCAATACCTTTTAATTTTGCCATTTTTTGGATTAAATCGATGTTATCGGCAATTAAACTGTCGTTTTGGTAGAGCAAGGTGTAGCGATCGTTGCCTGGTAGTTCAGAAGTGACGTAACGAGCCTCGATAATAAGCTTTTTAAGGCGGTCAAATTCACCGGCGGCAATATCGTTAAAGGCTAATTTTTCTGGCCAACGGTTGGTGATGAGTAAATCTTTGTTCCATGATAGTGTTTGCCAGATAGTCTCAGTCACAAAAGGTGCGTATGGATGGGTAATCCTGAGACAGGTGTCTAATACCCAGGCTAGCATGGGGTGATTATCTTGGCTTTTACTGGCTTCGATATACCAATCAGCCACTGTATCCCAAACTGTATGATAAATGTTCTCACTAGCTTCAGCGAAGCGATAATTTTTGGTTAGTCGTCCAATGGTCTCAATGGACTTGTTTAACTCCTGAATCACCCAGTGGTCGGCAAGGGTTTTAGGCTCTGGCGTCTCACTTTTATAGCCCTCACCTATCTTATCTTCAATAAAACGGGCTACGTTCCAGAGTTTGTTACAGAAATTTCGCCCAGACACTACCCTGTCGATGCCAAAAGCTTGATTTTGGTCAGCACTTCGGTTTGATATCAATCCAAGACGTAAGGCATCTGAGCCATATTCGCTAATGGCGGACATTGGGTTAATGACATTACCCTTGCTCTTGCTCATTTTTTGGTTTTTTTCATCCAAAACTAAGCCGTGCAAATAAACATGCTTAAATGGTACTTGATCGGTAGCGTATAAACCTAGCATAATCATCCTTGAAACCCATGCGTAAAGGATGTCGCCGCCAGTTTCCATGACACTTACGGGGTAAAATTTTGCCAAATCACCGTTGGTCAGGTAGTCAGTGGTAATAAAGGGCCATTGACCACTACTAAACCATGTATCAAAGGTATCCTCTTCTCTTTTGTAGGTTTTTCCGTCAATTTCGATTACTTTTTCATCAACCTGATCGTTATAAATCCAATCGTGGGGCTCATCTAGGTTTTGAAAGGCTGGAATAGGAATACCCCAAGGGATTTGACGGGATAAATTCCAATCATGTAGGTTGTCGAGGTAGTTTATAAGATGATGTTTTCGCCGTGCTGGCGTAAAAGTGATTTGTCCATCGAGTATAGCTTGTTTGGCGCGCTCAGCTAGGGGTCTGACTTTTAAAAACCACTGTTCTTTTACTAGAGGCTCAATCGGTAGACCACTTTTATAGTCATAGCCTACAGTGTGCTCAATGGTCGTCTCACCTCTTAAAAGCTCTTGAGCTTGGATAGCGGCGACAATTCTCTTACGCGCCTCACCTGCTGATAGGCCCATGAATTGTGCTGGTACGTTCATCATGGTGCCATCAAAATCGATAACCTGGATTCGTTCTAGGTTATGCCTTTTGCCAACCTCAAAATCATTTGGGTCATGTGATGGCGTGATTTTTAGAGCGCCAGTACCAAAATTGGGATCAACGTACTCGTCGGCGATAATAGGAATTTCCCTATCTGTTAATGGTAGCATAACATGTTCGCCGATTAGGTCTTTATAGCGCGCATCGTTGGGGTGAACAGCTACAGCGGTATCACCAAAGATAGTTTCTGGTCTTGTGGTCGAAACGATAACCTCGCCTATTTTATTGACTAGAGGATAAGCTATTTGCCAAAGAGTGCCTTTTTCGAGCTTGTGATCAACTTCGATATCGGCATAGCTAGTCTGATATTTTGTGCTGTAATTTACGATTCGCTCACCTCTGTAAATTAAGCCATCTTCCCATAATTTCTTGAAGGTTCCATAAACGGTATTGATAACTTTTTTGTCAAGCGTAAAGACTAAGTTTTTCCAGCTAGCACTAACTCCTATGGCGCGAAGTTGCAGCTCCATATTACCTCTTTGTTGGTCGACAAAATTCCATACTTGGCTATATAGCTGTTCTCGGGAGAAATCAAAACGATTTTGGCCTTGCTCGGTCAAAACTCTTTCGTAGACAACCCAGGTCTCGAAGCCAGCGTGATCAGCACCAGGAATATAGATAGTGCTATGCCCTATCATACGGTGGTAACGCACCATTATATCTTGAATTGCACAAGCTAGGGCGTGTCCGATATGGAGATTACCGTTAGCATTTGGCGGAGGCATAATGACGCTAAATGGCTCGCCCTCACCTGTTGGCTCAAAAGCCGCACTTTCCTCCCACATGGCGTAGATATTTGGTTCATATTGGTTTGGTTTGTACGTTTTAGGCAACTTCATTTTGGTCGTAAACTCTCAAATTAGTCCTTAATATTTTCACGTGGAAAAGGCATATCAAAGCAGATTTTCATATGAAAACCCTTATAAAACATCCAAAAATTGCCTCTTTGTTTCCACGTGTTTGTTTTCAGAAACCATTATAACACAATATTTGGCAAGGATAGGCTGTATAATGGTAGGTATGAGTAAATTGATGCAGTGTCAGAGCAAGGCAGAGTGGGATGATTATGTGCTAGAAAATGGCGGTCATCCGTTGCAATTATGGGGTTGGGGAGATTTGAAAGCGGCGCATGGCTGGTCGGCTTGTCGATTATTTTATTACAATGACGACAAGGAGTTGACTGGTGCAATTCAAGTTTTGATACGAAAATTACCTTGGCCTTTACGGTCGCTGGCTTACGTTCCAAGAGGACCGATTGTTGATATTAAAGATAGGGATGATTTATTGGCTGAGCTAGTAGCTTATATTAAGAGTAATTTTCATAGCGTTGCGATTACAGTGGAGCCAGATGAAGAAAAATATCGACTGAAAACAGACTGGCAGTACTCGAAAAATTATATTTTACCGGCACGGACGATTTTACTTGATTTAGCTAAAAACGAAGCGGAACTGATGACGGATATGGCGAAAAAAACACGTCAATATATCCGTAAATCAGCTACTGAGGGTTTGAAAATTAAGAAAGTCAATAATCGCGAAGAATTGGCTAAATGTTTGGCGATTTATAGTCAAACAGCGAAGCGGGCTGGTTTTGAGTTACATGAAGAAAGTTATTATTACGATGCATTCGACAAGATAGGTGATTATAATCTGATTTATGCGGCCTATAGCGACAGTCAACCGGTGGCCTTTTTGTGGCTAACTATTAGTGCTGGAACGGCTTATGAGCTGTATGGTGGCATGAATGGTATCGGTCAGCAATTGAGGGCGAATTATATGTTGAAATGGTATGCGATTCGGAAATGTCGAGAGTGGGGGCTTCGTCGATACGATTTTGGCGGCATCTTGGATGGTGGTATTGCCACGTTTAAGAAAGGCTGGGCTAAAGAGGAGACTAAGTTGGCGGGTACGTTTGATCGGCCGTTGTCGATATTCTATAGTTTTTGGACTAAAGGTTTGCCAACTGCGAAAAAAATACTTCGAAAGTTAAAGTCTAAGTCGAAAGAATAAGACTACCAGTTGGTTTTTGTCATGGACAAACTTGGGATTACCTCTAGTTCAAATGGGCTAGTAGGTGTTTCTTTTTGGGCGTGGTAATAGCCTAGAGTGGCGACCATGGCGGCATTATCGGTGCACAGATTTATCGGTGCGTATTCGATTGGAATTGGTATTTGGCTGGATAAAATTCGACGGAGTTCTTGGTTGGCGGCGACACCGCCGGCGATGACGACGGATTTTGGGTTGAAGTCAAAAAAGGCAGCTCTAGTTTTACCTACAAGTGTTTCGACGGCTGTTTGCTGGAAGCTAGCGGCAAAATTTGCCCGCTGAAGGTCATTTAAGCGCTCTGCTAGGCTCGATGATGGGAAAGTGAAGTCAACGCCGACTTCACGTTGAACGGCTCTTAAAACGGCTGTTTTGAGACCAGAAAAGCTAAAATCATATTTGCCGGATAATTTAGCCTTGGGTAATTTATAAGCGAAAGGGTCGCCAGTCGTGGCGGCAGCGGCGATTGATGGGCCGCCAGGGTAGGGTAGGCCGATAATTTTGGCAACTTTATCAAAAGCTTCGCCAATAGCATCATCTTGAGTTTGGCCGAGTAGAGTATAATCGCCATGTTTTTTGAACAAAACCAGTTGAGAGTGGCCGCCGCTGACGATAAGAGCGAGAATGGGGAACTCGGGCATGGTTTGGTTAAGAAAATTAGCATAAACATGCGCCTCAACGTGGTGGACTGGGTATAGTGGTTTGTTTTTTAAGACAGCCAGTGTCCGAGCGGCGAGAGTGCCGATCAAAAGTGAACCGATTAGGCCTGGCGCATAAGACACGGCAATAGCGTCAATGTCGTTCCAGTTGAGTTTGGCGTCAGCTAAAGCTTGGTTTATAACTGGGTTTATGACTTCAATGTGACTGCGGGCTGCTACTTCTGGCACAACGCCGCCATAAAGAGTGTGTATATCGATTTGTGAATTTATAACATTGCTAAGTAAAACATGTCCGTCTTGCACAACGGACGCGGCTGTTTCATCGCAGCTACTTTCAATTCCCAGTATTTTCATCTGTTGATATTTTAGCACAATTTAGTCTCTTAAATTAAGCTTATAACTCGTAAATCTATGTTGTGATAAGCCTAAACTAGCTTTATGATTGAAGTAGTAAATAATGAAACTGGGGTTTAAAAGGTGAATGTGATTGAAACGAAGGAATTGACGAAATTTTACGGTCGAGCACCGGGCATTATTGGAGTTGATTTAGAGGTTAAAGCGGGAGAAATCTTTGGTTTTATCGGCCCAAATGGCGCTGGCAAATCGACAACAATTCGTACTTTATTGGGGCTTATTCGCCCGACTAGCGGTCAAGCTTTTATCTTTGGTAAAGATATTACAAAAGATGGTCCAGAAATCAGGGAAGAGGTTGGCTATCTGCCGTCTGAAGTTTTTTATTACGATGACATGAGGGCGATTGATTTGTTGAAATATTCAGGTAGTTTTTACAACAAAGATCAGGCTAAAATTTTGCGACGAATTCAACAGTTGGCTGAATATTTAAATCTTGATTTGAAAAAGAAAATTGATGATTTGTCTTATGGTAATAAAAAGAAAGTCGGAATTATCCAGGGCTTGTTGCACGAACCGAAATTGATAATCCTGGATGAACCGACAGGTGGCTTGGATCCGTTGATGCAGCAGCGTTTTTTTGATCTGTTGCGTGAAGAAAATAAGCGGGGAGTGACAATTCTGTTTTCGTCGCACATATTGAGCGAAGTGCAAAAGCTATGTAGCCGAGTGGCAATAATTCGTGCCGGTAAAATCGTGAAGGTTGAAGATATGAAAACCTTAGCCAAAGACACGCACAAGCGCGTGAAGCTTGAGTTTAGCGACAAAATTGACAAAGAGCCACTGCTGAAATTGAGCGGTGTGAGCGACCTGATTTTTGAAGATAAGATTGTTAATTTTTTGTACAAAGGTGATGTGAATGCACTTTCAACCTTAATTGCTGGGTTTAAGCTGACAAATTTGCTGATTGAGGAGCCTGACCTGGAGGAGATTTTTATGCATTATTACCAGAAGGATCAAAAGTGACGAATTTGTATTTTCGCGAAATAAAATCCTATTGGAAATCGATGATAATCTGGACTGTTACACTTTGTGGCTTGGTGGTCATGTTTTTGCTAATGTACCCGGCCTTTACAAAAGACGTCGAAGCTACGCATCGAATAATGGCTAATTTGCCAGTGGCAGTACGAGCGGCGTTGGATATTTCTTTGCAGAATTTCTTTACGATTTATGGTTTTTTCTCGTATTTGTTGACGTTTGCGGCTTTGGCCGGTGCCGTGCAGGCGATGAACTTGGGTGTTGGCGTTATTTCTAAAGAGGAAAGTGGCAAAACGGCTGATTTTTTGCTGACTAAACCGATTAGTCGGACTAAAATCTTTGCTAGTAAGATAGCCTCGATTTTTAGTGTGATTTTGTTTACGAATGTGGTTTTTGATCTGGTGTCATATGTTACGGCGCGCTTGATGTCTGAGGGCGGTTTTGATAATCGGATATTTGGGCTGATTTTGCTGACTTTTTTCTTGATTCAGTTACTTTTTTTAGCTTTGGGGCTGCTTTTGTCGTTGCTTATTCCAAAAATAAAGTCATCGATTGCCGTCACTTTACCGGCGGTATTCTTGTTTTTCGTCATTGGCATGTTAGGGTCGATTATTGGTAATGAAAATGTGCGCTATATCTGTCCGTTTAAATTTTTTGAGTCTAACTACATTATCGACCGTGGGGCGCTGGAACTAAAATATTTATTGATTGAAATGATCGTTGTGATTATAGCAACAATCTTGAGCTATTTGATTTTCATAAGAAAGGATATTAGGGCGGCGGCATGAATATATTTTTTAGAGAGTTGAAAGCTTATCGCAAGAGTCTGTTTTTTTGGTGCCTTGGTATGTTATTTTTAGTGGGTTCGGGTATGGCTAAATACGCGTCGATTAAAGGTGATAGCAAAGCGGTGATTGACCTGATGGCGCAGTTCCCAAAATCAATTCAGACGATATTTGGATTGACTGGTTTTGATTTAACTACAGCGAGTGGCTACTATGGCGTTTTGTTTATGTATATTGCACTGATGGCGGCGGTACACGCTGTGCTGATTGGTGCGGGGATAATCGCCAAGGAAGAGTTGGGCCGTACATCGGAGTTTTTGTTCGTAAAACCGCTTTCGCGGCTTGAAATCATGGTCGAGAAGCTTACGGCAGGGCTATGTAATCTTATTGTTTTAAACCTTGTAACCTTTGTGGTGTCGCTTTATTCTATATATTATTTTAGTGGCGAGATGTTTTATGATGATTTAGCGGTTTTGATGGAAGGTTTGTTCTTATTGCAGTTGATATTCTTTTTTGTGGGAACGATGATGGCTGCGGTTTGTAAAAAATCAAGATTATCGACTACAATTGCCGCTTCGGTGATGCTTTTAACTTTTATTTTGACAATGTTCGTTAATTTGAGCGAAAAATTCGATTGGTTAAAATATTTTACGCCATTTAAGTATTTTGAGGCGCGACAATTGATGACGAGTGGTCTAGATTTAACTTATTTATTGATAACTGGGTTTTTAATAGTAGTACTGGCGGCTATCTCTCTTGCAGCTTACGTTTTTAGAGATCTGGAAGTTTGACGTTGTCATCTGAGTTATAATTACTTTATGGTTAATGTTCGAAAGATTGTAAAAAAGATAGTTCCTCGGCGTTTGTTTGGTGGTATTGAACCCTATGGGCACTTGCTTGAGGCGGTAGTGGCTAATGTCAGATATGGTTTTCCGTCAAAGAATATGCACATTATAGGTGTGACGGGGACAAATGGTAAAACGACGACTTCGTTTATGATTCACAAGATGTTGACTGAAGCGGGCTATAAAACGGCTTTTATGAGTACTGTGGCATATGGGGTTGGCGACGATATAAGGCAGCAGGCGGAACATATCACGACAGCCCAAGCCGGTGTTTTGCAAAAACGATTGCGTGAATTTAAGCAAGCTGGCGTGGAATGGTTGATCTTAGAGACGTCGAGTCACTCTTTGGCTCAATATCGGACTTGGGGCGTGCCTTATGAAATCGCCGTTATGACTAATGTTACAAATGACCATTTGGACTATCATCGGACTTTTGCGCGCTATTTGGCGGCAAAAAAGCGGTTATTTGAGATAGCTAATCAACATAAACATGGTTTTGGCGTGGTAAATGCTGATGATCCGAATAGTACAGAATTTAGTCGTAGTATCGCTAATTCTATCTCGTATGGGATAAAGGGCGGCGATTTGATAGCTAGTGAGATTGATTTGCGGTCTGATAATTCTGTTTTTAAAGTGAAGGCTGATGATGACATTTATAATATCAAGTTAAATATTCCAGGTGAATTTAATATCAGTAACGGGCTAGCGGCGATTGCGGTCGGGCGACATATTGGCTTGAATATAACACAGATTGAAAAAGGGCTGGCGGCGCTGAGTGGCGTGGAGGGCCGAATGACGGTAATCAATAGAGGGCAGATTTTTAAGGTCATAGTTGATTTTGCCTCTACGCCTGATGCTTTTGAACGGCTATTTGAAAGCGTCAGACCTGTAACAAAAGGCAAGCTAGTGGCTGTTTTTGGCTCGGCCGGTCGACGTGATGAAGCAAAACGCTCGGTTCAGGGTGAGATTGCGGGTAAATATTGTGATGAAATCATCTTAACCGAGGAAGATGACCGAGATATTGACGGACATGAGATTTTGACTCAGATTGCAGCCGGGGCAAACAAGGCCGGAAAAGTTGAAAATAAAGACAT